>Ga0007796_10000762_pt1 | contig 11234 bp, 12 predicted proteins | sample CryBogmetaGMA0M_FD_60373 | JGI IMG/M metagenome (GOLD analysis project Ga0007796, IMG submission 60373) | Freshwater microbial communities from Crystal Bog, Wisconsin, USA - MA0M | ecosystem: Environmental > Aquatic > Freshwater > Lake | place: Crystal Bog, Wisconsin, USA | collected 2009-07-06 | reverse complement strand
GTTCCACTCTGTACGAACACGCTGATCCGCAACGAGGTGAGCACCCAGACTGGGGCACCTTCGTGTTTGATTTCGGCCGACCCGAGGTGCGCAATTTTCTCGTTTCCAACGCCTTGTTCTGGCTGCAGGAGTTTCACGTTGACGGGCTTCGGGTCGATGCAGTCGCGTCCATGCTCTATCTGGACTACTCGCGAAAGGACGGCGAGTGGACCCCCAATCAGTTCGGGGGCCGCGAGAACCTCGACGCGGTTGTGTTCCTGCAGGAAATGAACTCCACGGTGTATCGGCGCGTTCCCGGCATCATCACGATTGCAGAAGAGTCCACGTCATGGCCGGGAGTTACGCGGCCCACATTTCTGGGCGGACTCGGCTTCGGCTTCAAGTGGAACATGGGCTGGATGCACGACACTTTGGACTACATCGGGCACGAGCCCATCCACCGCAAGTACCACCACCACGAACTCACGTTCGCGATGCTCTACGCCTATAGCGAGCACTTCATTTTGCCTATTTCACACGACGAAGTTGTGCACGGCAAAGGCTCCCTGATCGGAAAGATGCCCGGTGATCGTTGGCAGGAACTCGCAAACCTGCGCGCCTATCTCGGGCTCATGTACACCCACCCGGGCCGCAAGCTGTTGTTCATGGGTTCAGAGTTCGCGCAATCTGCCGAATGGAATAGCGATGCCGGTCTGGACTGGCGACTGCTGGACTTCCCCGAACATCAGGGCATCCATCGTTTGGCAATGGACATCAACCGCATGTATCGAGACACCCCCGCACTGTGGCAAGCCGATGACGAGCCACATGGATTCTCATGGATCGATGCCAACGACTCAGGCTCAAACACCTACACCTACCTGCGCCGCGATGACTCCGGCGGTGTCGTGGCCGTGGCGTTGAACTTCTCCCCTGTCACTCGCGAGGGTTACCACATTGGACTGCCCACGAGCGGACGCTGGACAGAGATCCTCAATACCGACGCACAGGTGTACGGCGGCTCCGGCGCCGGAAACATGGGGACGGTGTGGGCGCAGGAGTGGGGGCATCATGGACAGCCCGCATCGGCATGGATGACGCTGCCACCCCTGGGCGCTGTGGTGCTGCGGTACGACGGCTGGCAGGACTAGAAGAGCGCGCTCGACAAAGCCGCGCGCGCCGCTGGCACAGCCGGGTCCGGGCCAGCAACCGCGAAGTAATCAATAACCCGCTGCCGCGCCGCATCTCGATCCTCACCCGAGGTCAAGCGCACCGCACCAATGGACAATTCAAACGCCCGCGGCCACTCGTTGCGCAACGCTGCAAAATCTGCCATGAGCAGTGCATCGCTTGGCGTGGCCGAGGACGCGGGCTCGGTCGCAGCTTCGGTCCGTGCATAGATGCCCACCAGCGCAATGCCGGCAACAGCGTCAGGATCGTTCGGCGTGACAGCTAGGACAGCCCGATACGCCTTTTCCGCCGCGACCCAATCCCCCTGCTCGATGGCCGTGTAGGCCGCGTCGAATCGAGGGTCGACAGGTGGCTCCGCAGGCGTTCCCTCTGCACCCGTCTCTGGCTCATTAAGCGGTGCACCGGGCAGCCCTTGCTCAGCTGCTACTCGCAAGAGCTCTTCGAGGATCTGCCGAATCTGTGCTTCGGGATACACGCCATTGAACAGCGGCAACACTCGCCCGCCTATGGCCGCGAATACCGCAGGGATCGACTGCACCTGGAACGCCTGTGAGATTGCCGGATTGGCATCAACATCGATCTTCGCGAGAACCCATTGGCCAGCACCCTCAGCAGCCAGCATTTCCAGCACCGGCGAGAGTTGCTTGCACGGCCCGCACCACTCGGCCCACAGATCGATGACGACCGGGACCTGCAGGGACCGCTGAAGAACCTCGGTCTCGAAGGTCGCATCAGTGGCGTTGATGACCACGCCGGCTGGAGCCTGTGCCATGGCGCTAGCCGCACGCTGCTCGGTCTGTCTGGCTGTGGCGAGGGCACCGAGGTCGACGGCGCCGCGGGCAGAGATCTTGGCCATGAGCGCATTGTGGCCCACCGGTCGGAAGGGCCGCGTGTCGACGGGTCATTCTTCTCAAACTTCGGGAGAATCCCACCATGCACGTTTCAGCCAAAGCCGACTACGGCATGCGTGCGCTACTGGAATTGACCGCCGCATACGCGCAGGACCCCACGCAACTGATCAAAGGTGAGGCCATCGCGACGGCTCAGGCGATCCCCTTGAAATTTCTTGAAGGGATTCTGCGACAGCTCCGCCAGGCCGGCATCGTGGCAAGCCAGCGCGGCGCACTTGGTGGCTACCGCCTCGATCGATCCCCAGTCGACATCACGATCGCAGACATTGTCCGAGCCCTCGATGGCCCGTTGGCGGCAGTTCGAGGTCAGCGGCCCGAGGATTTGGAATACAGCGGCGCTGCCGAACATCTACGCGAGGTCTGGATCGCCGTTCGCGCGTCCATGCGCCATGTGCTCGAGCGCACCACGCTGGCCGATGTGGCACAAGGAACCATGCCCGAGCAGGTTTCGGCACTCATCGCTGAGCCGGGAGCCTGGCAGCGACGTTAAGGACCCACCAGCTCCTGGGCAGCCGAGTAGGAATCGATGCGACCTTCGGCTACATCGAGGGCCAAGGAGTCCAACTGCTCAGCATTGATGCGCGCGCGCAGCATTCCGACAACCCAACCCAGGATCTCCTCGCGGGAGCGCGTCCGCACACGTGACGTTCCCGACTGCACGAGCCACTCATCGCGCGCATCAATCGCCGCGACCAGATCCGCGATGCCATCTCGTTCAGCTGCGACGGACATCACCACGCGCGGCTGCCATGCACCGTCGGCACGATGCCCCAGAGCCAGCATCGAGCGAATCTCCCGTGCGGTCAATTCGGCTCCGTCGCGATCAGCCTTGTTGACGCACAGAATGTCGCCCACCTCGAGGATGCCGGCCTTGGCCGCCTGGATGCCATCGCCCATGCCGGGTGCCAAGAGCACCACCGTGGTGTCGGCAGCACCGGCTACGTCGATTTCGGACTGACCGACACCGACTGTCTCGATGAGCACGACGTCGTAGCCCGCGGCGTCGAGCACATGCAACGCCTGCACCGTCGCACTGGCCAGTCCGCCTAAGTGCCCCCGTGCACCCATCGAGCGAATGAAAACGCCGGGATCGGTCGCGTGATCCTGCATGCGCACACGATCACCAAGCAGTGCACCGCCGGAGAACGGAGACGAGGGGTCGACCGCGAGAACCCCGACGGTCTGGTCACGCATCCGGAATTCGCGGATCAGGGCTGAGGTGGTCGTGGACTTGCCGACTCCCGGGGACCCGGTGATGCCAATGACGCGAGCGTGCCGCGCATCGACCAAAGCCAACAGCAGCTGCGGCACCTGTGGGGATCCGTCTTCGATGAGGGAGATTGCCCGCGCAATCTCGCGCGGACGACCGTCGCGCACTCCGGCGACGAGATCGGTCAGGTCCACCGCGCCATCCCTCCTCATCAGACGAGATGACAACATATCGCCATGCAGCCCACCCGGATCGATCACGTCGGCATCGCCGTCCCCGACCTCGACGAGGCCATCGCGTTCTACCAGCGTGCCTTCGGCCTGGCGGTCGTTCATGAAGAGGTCAACGAGGAGCAAGGCGTCCGCGAGGCCATGTTGGCCATCGGCGACTCCTACCTTCAACTCTTGGCACCCCTGACTCCCGAGTCCACCATCGGCAAATTCCTGGACCGCTCAGGCCCGGGCATCCAGCAGATGGCCTTCGCCGTGGACGACGTTGAGGCGGCGGCGGCAGATCTACGAGCAGCCGGCGTTCGCGTGCTTTACGACCAGGCCAAGGTGGGCACAGGAGGGTCCCTCGTGAACTTCTGCCACCCCAAGGACTGCGGTGGGGTCCTCGTCGAGCTTGTCCAGTCCACCACCGGCCACTAACCCAGCAGTCACAAGCGCTTCACCTGTCCCACCTACGATGTGGTGGTGAGCGCCACCCCACAGCAGCCGTGGCGTCTGGATCGGGGCCGCGCGGTCGGGGAAATGGGCTACCTCCCCGGCTTGGATGGACTCCGCGCCATCGCGGTCTTAGGAGTCCTGCTCTACCACGCGGACATTCCTTGGCTGCCCGGCGGTTTCCTGGGTGTGGATGTCTTCTTCGTCCTCAGCGGATTCCTCATCACGTCGCTGATCTTGGAGGAAATGGATCGTTCAGGACGCCTGGACTTCAGTCGCTTCTACCTTGGCCGAGCACGACGGTTGCTCCCCGCGCTCATCCTCGTACTGATCGTTGTATGCCTTGCGGCCGTCCTTGTGTACCACGATGCCGCCCCACAGGTTCGCACCGATGCACTGGCATCAATCTTCTACGTCAATAACTGGTGGTACGTCATCCAGGAGCAGTCGTATTTCGAGTACATCGGACGACCCCCACTGCTCAAGCACCTGTGGTCGTTGGCGGTCGAGGAACAGTTCTACCTGATCTGGCCAGCCATCACGTACCTCGTGTATCGACGCATGCGCCGTCGCGGAGTAGCGCTTGTCTCACTCGTGCTGGCCGCTGTTTCAACGGCATGGCTCATCGTGGTCTCTCGCCAAAACGGCTTCCCCGACGTGGCCGATCCCAGTCGCGCCTACTTCGGCACTGACTCACATTGCATGGGTCTGCTCATCGGCGCAGCACTGGCCACGCTCTGGCGTCCCGGCCGACTACGAGCTCCACTCGCCCGCACGAGTTCCATCATCGTGACGGGCGTGGGACTCGTCGCACTCGGGTGTGTTCTGTACTTCTTCGTGTTCGTGGGCGAGTACACGCCTTTCATGTACACGCAGGGCGGCTTCCTGATCCTGGCGGTCGTGACCATGCTGCTGATCGCCATGGCTACCCACCCGGGTGCTCCACTGGGACGGTGGCTTGGCGTACAACCGCTGCGTTGGATCGGCCAACGTTCCTACGGGCTGTACCTGTGGCACTGGCCGATCTACATGGTCACCCGACCACTTTTGGACTGGCCTCTTGACGGCCCCATCGTTCTCCTTCTTCGCCTCGCACTGACGTTCGGCGTTGCCGAGCTGTCCTACCGGTTTGTTGAGATCCCTATTCGTCGCGGCGTCCTTATGCGCGTGTGGCGGCATTGGCGCACGTCTACCGGCACGATGCACGCTCGCATCACAGGGATCTTCGCCACCGGCGGCAGCCTGCTCGCCGTCGGACTTGTGGTGTTGGTCGTCACCCTCATCGCCGCTCCTGCACCCAACACCGAGGCGGCGGTCGCGCCGGACGTCGCCCAGGCTATGGGTATTGCTAACGGTGGCCCCACGGAGATTGGCATTGACGACGGACCAACCGCATCTGCATCTGCATCCGCATCCGCATCCGCAAGCTCACCGGGCGCGCCCAGTGCCACGGCGTCCCCCACTGCCATCGACAACGGACCTGTCACCTTGTTTGGTGACTCCGTCATGCTCGGGGCACGCGCCGCTATCTACGAGGCGATACCTGGCGCCAAGGTCGACGCCGCGGTTTCTCGATTCCCCGGGGCATTCACCGGACGCATCGCCAAGACGAAGAATCATGGACGTCTCGCCGACGTCGTGGTCATCCATGCGGGGACCAACGGCGTGATGCCCGAGTCAATCCTGCGGGCGATGCTGGATCAACTGACCGACCGCAAGCGCGTGGTCGTCGTGAACACCGCGGTACCCAGACCATGGCGAGGACCTGACAACAAGGTGATCAACACGGTCACCAAGGACTATCCCAATGTTGTCGTCGTGGACTGGAACGCAGCCGCCCAGGGACATCCGGAATGGTTTGTATCCGATGGCGTCCACCTGACGGGGCCGGGCGCCAAGGCGTTTGCTGCATTGATCAAGAAGGCGACTGGGCTGTAGGCAGATCTGACCAGCGTTCCATCGGGCCGTACCACTCGCGCGGCAACGGACTCGATCCCGGCACGACACACTCCGCGACCTCATCGAGCACATGGCGCACGAATCTCTCCCCCACCCACAGGTGCCTGGCCTCTGCGACAGGCCGCACATCAGCATGGGTCATCACTGAGAATCGCTCCTGAGCCTCGGCCGGCTGCAGGTAGTCGTCGAATTCCGGAATGAGGCACACCACCGGGCGACCATTTCCATTCCATGACGTCATCTCAGCGACCGTGGCAAACCGAAGTGCAGGTGACAGCAGAATGGCGCCCGTCACCGGCGCCACATCGCCGTGTCGCAGTACGACGTCGCAGCCAAATGACCAGCCCAGGAGCCATGGGTCAGGAAGTCCTCGACGAACGACGTCGTCGATGGCCGCCTGCAGGTCCAGCCCCTCAGCGGTGGAGGCGTCGAACTGGCCCTCGCTCGTGCCGGCCGCGCTGGTCGTGCCACGCGTGTTGAATCGCAGCACTGCCATTCCTGCGAGAGCAGGCAACCGCCAAGACATCTTGCGCAGGACATGGCTGTCCATCATTCCGCCATGCGTGGGCAGAGGATGCACACACACGACCGTGCCACGGGCGGGCTGGTCGACAGGTAGCGCCAACTCACCAACCAAGGTAAGGCCATCGGACGTGCGTAGGCGCAGTGGCTCACGTACGGCCGGAAGGACCGAGTTCGCAACGATCTCCGACATCAGTACCTCGGCCCCTGCCCGCGCACCTGGCGCGAGGTGCGTCGGTCGCGAGCGGTCCAGCAGGGCGTGTGCCAATGGCGACGACTCTCGACCGGGCCATCCACGGGCCACGCCACCACGTGCGGCGTTGCTTGACGGATTTCCTGGTCGCACCCAGGGCATCGGTAGGGCTTGGTGGACGAGGAGCCGGTCAGTCGACGCACGAACCAGTCCTCACCCGCGTAGGTTTCCACGGTCTGTGAGGAATACGCGGGTGACATCTCGCGCGCATCGTCTTCACGACGACGGTTCTTGCGGCCCACATGGGCAGGGTACCGGGACAGATGCGGTAGGCCGTCAGAACAGGCGCAGACCGGGGTCGTCTGTGCCCTTCAGCGCTTCGTAATCCAAGACCACACACCGGATGCCACGATCCTCAGCTAGCACCCGCGCCTGAGGTTTGATTTCTTGCGCGGCGAACACCCCGCTGACAGGCGACAGCAACGGATCTCTATTGAGCAGCTCCAAGTACCGGGTCAACTGCTCGACACCGTCAATTTCGCCTCGGCGCTTGATCTCCACGGCTACTGCGCCACCCACACCATCACGACACAGGAGATCCACCGGGCCAATCGCCGTCGGGAATTCTCGGCGCACCAACGTCCACCCTTCGCCGAGTACCGCCACATGCATTGCCAGGAGTGCCTGGAGGTGGGATTCGACGCCGTCCTTCACCAGACCGGGATCAATACCCAGGTCATGCTCGACATCGTGGATCACTTCATGGAGGGTGATCTGCAACTGCTCACCGGCCTTGTTCTCCACAACCCACCGCGACGGCTCGTCAGAAGAATCACCATCCACCATGCGCGTAACGCACGGCGGGCTCATCCAGTTCAGCGGCTTGTAGGACCCACCATCGGAGTGGATCAGGACCGATCCATCAGCCTTGAGCATCAGGACGCGGGTGGCCTCCGGCAAATGGGCGGTCAACCGCCCCACGTAGTCCACGCTGCACCGAGCCACGACGATCCGCACGATGGGCACCGTATCGGCTCGCGGCACCGCATCGGGTGGCGGCTAGAGCTCCCACGCGGCACGATTGCTGCATGCCCAGTTGGAACGCATTCTCGTTTGCGTTCGGCCCGCTCATTGCCGCTGCCCTGATCGGCCTGCTGATCCTGATCTTGCGCTGGTCACATCGCCGGGGCTCGTCCGTCGTTGCTGCCCCAGCCAAGCAGGGCACGGTCGACGAGTACGGCCTGCTCGTGCCTGTGGCCTCACCCACGAACTTCATCGAAGGCGAAGTCCTACGGCGAAAGCTCGAGGCCGGTGGCATTCGGGCCAACCTGGCGACAACGCTCGAGGGGCCGCGGGTTCTGGTGTGGCCCGCGGATCTGGCCAGGGCCCAGAAGTTGCTGGGTTAGTGACCTGAGAACCCGACGTACCTATCCGACCTACAATCGCGAGGGCCCAGGTCAGCCGACGTCGACGCGCTGCACGTCTGCGCCAAGTGACTGCAGGGCCGGGATGAAACCGGCATAACCGCGATCCACATGTGACATTCCATAGACCGTTGTCTCACCTTCGGCCACGAGACCGGCAAGGACCAGCCCCGCACCCGCGCGAATATCTGTGGCCTCAACAGGGGCCGCCGAAAGCCGCGCACGTCCGCGTACCAGCGCATGGTGGCCATCGGTGCGCACGTCCGCGCCGAGGCGCGCGAGTTCCTGCACGAATCGGAAACGAGCCTCAAAAAGATTCTCCGTGACCAAAGCGGCGCCTTCAGCAATGGCATTGAGCGCGATGAATTGTGGCTGCAGGTCCGTCGGGAATCCGGGATATGGCAACGTGACGATGTCCACGGCCTTGGGACGCCGTGTCATCTGCACGCGAAAACCTTCACGCATTGTCGTGATCTCGGCACCCGCGATGGCGAGCTTCTCCAATGCCATCAACAGGTGTTCGGCGCGCGCATCTCGCACCGTGATATCGCCCAACGTCATGGCAGCAGCCACGGCCCAGGTGCCCGCCACGATGCGGTCGGGAACCGTGCGGTGGGTGACCGGCTGCAGCACGTCGACTCCCTGCACCTCAATCGTCGACGTCCCCACGCCATTGATCTGGGCCCCCATCGCGATGAGCATCTCGCAGATATCCACGATGTCTGGCTCGCGAGCCGCATTGTCAATCACCGTTGTGCCCTCAGCCAGCACTGCGGCCATCAGGATCGTCTCAGTCGCACCGACGCTGGGAAAGTCCAGCCACACGTGTGCTCCGCGCAGGCGATTGCTCGCCGACGCGATCAGGTAGCCATGCTCATTGGTGACCTCGGCACCCATGCGCACGAGCCCGTCGATGTGCATGTCCAGACCTCGGGAGCCGATGTTGTCTCCCCCGGGCAAAGCCACGTGCGCTGCTCGCATCCGCGTGACCAGAGGACCGAGGACGCAGATCGACGCACGCATGCGCCTAACGAGGTCGTAGTCGGCGCGATGGTCGGGCTCCTGCGGGACGTCAATACGAACCGCGTCAGCCTCGCGCGTGACGTCACACCCCAGCCGTCGAAGCAGCTCAGACATGATCTCGACGTCGAGGATGTCCGGGACGTTCTGGATCGTGCTGACACCCGGGGCGAGCAGGGCGGCAGCCATGAGCTTGAGAACGGAGTTCTTGGCGCCCACGACGTGTACCTCGCCGCGCAGGGGCACACCCCCGATGACCCGCACAACCTCCACGCCCACATCGTAGGCGCGAACCGGCTCAGGTCCCCGATGTGCCATAGGGTCGGCCTATGGTCAATCTGACACGCATTTACACCCGCACCGGCGACGACGGCACCACCTCCCTGGGAGACATGAGCCGCACGGGCAAGAATGATCCGCGGCTCAAGGCCTATGCCGACGTCGATGAGGCTAACTGCGTCATTGGCCTCGCACTGGCCTCGTCTGAGGTCCCCAACGACATCCGCACGCTCCTCGTCACTGTGCAGAACGACCTCTTCGATGTGGGGGCCGACCTCTGCACTCCGGTGATCGATAACCCCGAGCATGAGCCCCTGCGAGTGACGCAGCCGTACATCGATCGACTCGAATCGTGGTGCGACGAATACAACGGCAAGCTCGAGCCACTTCGCTCCTTCATCCTGCCGGGCGGTTCGCCGCTCGCGGCTCACCTTCATGTGGCCCGCACCGTTGTACGTCGGTCAGAGCGCAGCACGTGGGCCGCCCTGGACACGTACCACGGCGGTATGAACACGCTTACGGCCACGTACCTCAATCGCCTCAGCGACCTGCTCTTCATCCTGTCGCGCGTCGCGAACCTGCCCACCGGCGACGTGCTGTGGCAGCCGGGCGCCAACCGCTAGGACACCTGCCGTGCCCTATCAACTCACCGTCCGGCTGCAGTCGGCTGAGCAGTTGTTCGAGGTCGTTGCTCTGAACCCGACGTCGCCGGACTACACCGAATTCACGGCGCAGCCCGCAATGGAGACCGTGCGAGACCTGCTTCTCCTGCGACAGCCTCGCAAGACCGATGAGGTGGAACTCCTCCTCCTACTCCCTGCCTCGCACATCCGCCCCGGGATCGACGACGACCTCACCGCCGCTGTCCGACGCTGGGTGCGGGTTCAAAACCGTATGGACAATGAATCGACGGCGGCCGGAGGGGCCATCGGTCGGCGGCTGTTCGCGGTTGGGGTAGCGGTTTTTCTCGTCCTGCAGACGGCGGCCATCTACCTGCGCAACTACAGCGATACGACGAACAACGATCCGCTGGCTGCAGTTGCCGAGGGCCTCAGCGTCACCAGCTGGGTCATGCTGTGGTTCCCGGTCCAGACATTCACGGTCGAGGTCTGGCGCAACTCGATCCGACGTCGGCGGGCAGACGTGATCGAGCGAATGACGGTTCGCACGGCCGCTGACCCTGCGTGACGGCCTAGCGGTTGATGCCGGCCATCGACGCCGCCGAGAGGCGGGTCTCAGCACGCTTCAACGCCGCCTGCTCATCGGGCTCCTCGCCTGCGGCCTGCGCACGCGCAAGTGCCGTCTTGGCACGATCGATGTCGATGTCTGCCGCCAGTTCTGCGACTTCGGCGATGATGTTGACCTCATCCTTGGCCACCGACAGGAAGCCGCCATGGGCAGCAACCACGACCACGGAGCCGTCCGCAGTCGTCACCCGCACGGGGCTGTCCTGCAGGAGCGCCAGCACCGGCTCGTGACCCGGCAGAATGCCGATGTCACCCTCCGGCGTCTTGGCAACAACACTCGATGCAGCGCCGGACCACAGGGCCCGTTCCGCTGATACGACCGCGACGGTCAACTCGGCCATGGCTACTTCTTGGCCAGGTCGGCCGCGTTCTTCTCGACCTCGTCGATGCCACCGCACATGAAGAAGGCCTGCTCAGGCAGGTGGTCGTAGTCGCCTTCGCACAGACGCTTGAACGAGGCGATGGTCTCTTCGACCGGAACAAAGGATCCGGGCTGGCCGGTGAAGGCCTCGGCCACGAACATGTTCTGCGAAAGGAAGCGCTGGATGCGACGTGCGCGTCCCACGATGATCTTGTCTTCTTCGGACAGCTCGTCGATGCCGAGAATCGCGATGATGTCCTGCAGGTCCTTGTA
>Ga0007796_10000761_pt1 | contig 11236 bp, 10 predicted proteins | sample CryBogmetaGMA0M_FD_60373 | JGI IMG/M metagenome (GOLD analysis project Ga0007796, IMG submission 60373) | Freshwater microbial communities from Crystal Bog, Wisconsin, USA - MA0M | ecosystem: Environmental > Aquatic > Freshwater > Lake | place: Crystal Bog, Wisconsin, USA | collected 2009-07-06 | reverse complement strand
CTTTGGCACCAGGGGCTTTCGACGGTATGACGCTGCTCGGCCAGCCACTGCTGCTGCCCTTCGCGTGGGCGGTAATGGCTGCCTCCTACGTAAGCGTGGTGCTGGGAGTGCTGTACCTGCGGTCGGGGTTCGGCTTCTGGATCAAGACCCGGCGCGGCTGAGGCGCTTCACTGCCCTATCGGCGGAGCCGATGCGATCAACGGACCCAGCCGCTCGGCGGACCGCTTGGCGAGCGGCGAGGTCGAGATGATCGCCAGCACGGCGATCGCTAGCCCAAGTGCGAGGGTGAACAGCCACAGTGGATCAGCCGAATCGGTGAAGTCACCGGCGGGGGGTGACAACGCACCTGACGCGAGCACCCCGCTGAGCGCGACTCCCAAAGCTATACCGACTTGCTTGCTGGTGCTGGTGATCCCCGCGGCCGCACCGGCTCGATCCTGTGGCATTCCGCTTACCGCGGCGTAATTGATCGGCACAGTCACCAGCCCGAAGGTGATGCCGAAGGCCGCAAAGATTGTCATCAGCAACCACAGCGGCGCCAGCGGCGTCAAGAAGACCAGCATCGCCGACGTCGCGACGATCATCAGTCCAGAGGTCAACAGCGACGGCCTGCTACCGACCCAGCCGACGAGCTTGCCCGAAACCGGTGAGAACACCAGCACGGCGACCCCTACCGGCAGCAGCAGCAGACCAGCATGCACGGCGGAATAGCCCCGCCAACCTTGCAGATAGATCGACAGCACGAACAGAAACGCTCCCCAGACCGTGTAGACGAACAGCGCTGTCACCGCTGCTGCAGCGAACGGAATGGAGCGGAAAAACCGAAGGTCGATGAACGGATCGGCGTGATGCGACTCGTAGCGTAGGAAACCCAGGAACGCCAGGGCCGCGGCGGCTGCAATCGTCATGATCCACGGATGTGTCCAGCCCCGACCCGGACTCTCGATCAGGACGAACACCAGGCCGAAGAGACTGCCGACCGCCAGTAACTGCCCGATCGGATCGATGCCACGAATTGTCGCCGCTCTGATCTCCGGCACAAGCACCGCGCAGCCGGCGATGGCCACCGCGCCAATCGGGAGGTTGATCAAGAACAATGAGCGCCAGCTGAACAGGCCGATAAGCACTCCACCAACAACAGGGCCGAGCGCCAGAGCGGCACCAAATACCGATCCCCAGACGCCGATCGCGCGGGCACGTTCGGCGGGTGCGACGAAGACCTGGCTGATGATCGCCAGCGCAACCGGACCCATCATCGAGGCTCCGACCGCCTGTAGTGCCCGGGCGGCGATCAGCGCGACGATGGTAGGTGCCAGGCTGCACAGCAGCGAACCGAGCATGAAGATCGCCAGACCGATCTGGAGGATCCTGCGCCGACCGAACCTGTCGGCGGCTGCGCCGCCCAGCAGCTGCAGCGACGCTACGACCAGTGCATAGATGGCGATGACCCACTGCGCATGCGCGGCGGTGGCCGCCAGGTCGGTGCGAATCGACGGGATCGCCAGGTTGACGATGGTGAGATCCATGCCGGCGATCAGCGCACATAGGCAACAGACCGCCAGGATGGCGGCCTTGCGGCCGTCCCTGAACCCGTCGACGGCCCCGATCTTCACTATTCGAGATTCCCACATCCGACTTACCTGGGTACCGATCGATAGCCTCGGATGAAGGACGAATCCGGTATCCGCTGATCAGACGACACCCACGATCGCCGTATGGTTTTCCGATGAGCGAAAACCAGATGCTGGTACTGAACCGCGCCGACCTCGAAGGCCTCGGACTGAACTGGACTGAGATCATTGACGTCTTGGAAGACGCGTTCCAGCAGAAGGCGAAGGGGTTGGTACAGAACCCGCCCAAGCCCAAGGTCAGCTCCCGTGAGGACGCGTTCATCCATGCCATGCCCGCCTACCTCGGCGGCTCGGATCGCATCGGCTTGAAGTGGGTGGCGGGCTACGAGCAGAACAATGACAAGGGTCTGCCCTATATCTATGGCGTCATGATCATGAACGACGCGGAGACGGGCCGTCCGGTCGCACTTCTTGATGGCGGCTGGATCACCGAGATGCGCACACCCGGTGTCTCCGGTGTGACGATGCGGCATGTGCCGGGCAATCCCACACATCTAGCGATCGTGGGATGCGGGCTGCAGGGCCACCGTCACCTGGAGGTCGCACTTGAAGTGCACCCGGGTTTAACCCACGTGACGGCATATGACCGCAACGGCGGACGGGCCCGAGATCTGCTCAACCTGGCCGGGGATCGGGTCACCCGTGTGGCGGCGTCGCCGACCGATGCGGTGGCGGGTGCCGACCTGGTGATCACCACCATCACCGTGCCCCTGGATCCAAAACTGGATTGCGTCAATACCGATCCCAATGCGCTGCTGCTTCCGGTGGACTACGACGATGCGCTGGCGCAAGCCGCCTTCGATGAGGCCGTCGTCTACTGCGTCGATGATCTTGGGCAGTATGGCTCGGTCGCCGATAGCGTGTACTTCTTCGGGCTCCCCAAACCGGATACGCACCTGGCCGCAGTGGTCGCCGGCGAATACGAAGTCCCCGCCACCGGGCGGCGGATGTTCCTCAATATGGGCATCGCCATGGACGATGTGGCGCTCAGCTCCCTGGTCCTTGACCGCGCCCAGGCTGCCGGGGCGGGTCGCTATATCGACTTTCCGTGAGGCGGGCCTTGCTAGGCCGGTGATCGCTACTCGTCGATAGCGGTCTGTTCGGCCGGTCCGTCGGCGAGCGAGAGCCTGAAGAGGATTGCGAGTACGCCGAAGATGATGAGCGCTGAGGCGGCGTCGAATGGCTGGAAGGGGTACACCGCCCCGTCGATCGAAAGCACCAGGACTGTCTCGATCACGCCGAAGACGACGAAGAACGTTCCCATCAGCCAACGGGACAGTGCCAGGTGCAACTGATTTCGCCGCACCTCGACAGCCAGTGTCAGCAGCAGGACCGGAAGGATCTGAGCCAGGGTGGCAGCAGTGGCCTTGTCTACCAGTTCTATCTGCACGATGTCTGAATCACCGGGTCGAGGACGTGCTGCCGCCGACTTCGGCAGGCATCGGCGGCGGAAGCGGTACCGTCGAGCTAGCCGGGGCCGACGAGGTCTGTGGGGCCGTCGATGTTGGGCTTGGTGTGGCTGAGGGGGAGCCGGATGTTGTCGGTGCGGAGCTACTCGATGTCGTGGGTGAGGCATTGGCCGAGGTGCTCGACTTGGTCGTCGCGGAGGTTGACGTCGCCGGCGACTGCGGGCCGTGGAAATCGGTCCAGGTTTCGGTGCGGATGGTGCTGCCGCCCATGTTGACGCTCAGAGACTTTGCAGTGACGGTATAGGTCACCCCATCGTTATTGGCGACGAAGCTCCCGTCAGAGGCCCGAGAGGCGGCGATGATCAGTTTGGCCCCGTCACTGACGCGCACACCGCGGTACTCGTATTCGCCGCCGGCGGTTTGGCAGATCGCGACCCGCGATGTGTCGGTGCTACCGAAGATGACTGCGGTATCGGGTTTGGTGCAACGCGCGGTGGAATCGACATAGCCCTGGCTGTCCGAAGGCGGAGTAGCGGTAGGCGCGGCGATTGCCAACGGCACGCCGATAGCGATGAGCAGTGACACAGCGGCGGTGATCAAGCCAGGTTTACGTAAAGTAATGGTGTCCATCGATTCCCACCAGATCATAGTTCTACGCCACGCAGCCACCCAGGATGCGTGATGTTGCTGAGCCACAACCCAATCGTTAGACGCCTGAGACCGATTCGGTGACCCACGCGCCACGGCGCATGACCGCTTCAACGACGAGTTCGGAGTTAAGCACCACCAGATCGGCTACGGCACCCGGTTGCAGGACCGGGCACGTCAGCCCCAGCGCACGAGCCGGGTTGAGCGAGGATTGACGCACCGCCAGCCACAATGCCTCGTCGCACGCACCGTCGGCATTGCTCTGGGTGGCGGCGAAACGGAAAAGCCCGTCCATCGTCGCAGTGCTTCCCGCAATGGTGTCCGTGCCAGCCAAATGCGCCACGCCGTCCGTGACGTCCACCGCTAGCGGGCCGATTGTGTATGCCCCGTCGGCCATGCCCGCCGCTGACATCGCGTCGGTAACAAGCGAAACCCGGTCAGGCCCTGCGCTGCGGATGACATGGCGGTAGAGGGCCGGGTTGACGTGAACGCCATCAGCGATAACCTCGACAGTCACCCGCGGATCTTCCAGAAGGGCGATTACCGGTCCCGGTTCGCGGTGGTGGATCGGACGCATCGCGTTGAAAAGGTGCGTACCGACCGTCGCTCCCGCCTCGATCGCGGCGCACGTCTGGTCGTAGGTGGCTTCGGTATGGCCGATCGCGGCGACTGCGCCCGCATCGACGATGTGACGGATCGCATCCAGTCCACCGGTCCGCTCCGGTGCCAGAGTCACCATCCGGATCGTGCCGGCGCCAGCGTCGAGAACACGGGTCAGTTCGTCGACCTCGGGGTCACGTAACAACTCCGGGTCATGGGCGCCGCACCTGTGCACCGACAGCCAGGGGCCCTCGAGGTGGATCCCGGCGATCAGTCCGGACCGAACCTGTTCGGCAAGACTGCGCACCTGTCGTAGTAGCTCGTCGGGCGCTTCGGAGACCAAAGAGGCCAGCAGTGTGGTGGTGCCGTGCCGACGGTGCAACGCGATCGCGGTCGCAGACTGCGCTGCATCGTCGGAAAAGCTGCCACCGCCACCGCCGTGGACATGGGTATCGACGAACCCCGGCACCACCGTTGATGTGCCGAGCTCGCGATCGGGCTGTCGCGGTGGTGGTCCGCTACCGACCGCGGTGATAGTTGTGCCCGAGATCTCAATCCACCCGGGATGCAACAACTCTGCGCCCGTCACTACGGTCCCGGCGGTCAGCAGCACCTCAGATACCCTGCCAGCCTGGCTTAGATCGGTAGGTTTCTCGGAAGTAGTCTGCAAGCTGCAGGCGCCGCGCTGCGGCGTCGTCGATCAGCACCGTCGCATGGGGATGGTGCTGCAGAACACTGGCCGGCCACAACGCCGTGACCGGGCCCTCCACCATGTGATGCAACGCCTCAGCCTTACTGCGGCCGGTCGCGACCAGGATGACGTGACGGGCGGCCATGATGGTGCCCAAACCCTGGGTCAGGCAGTGTGTCGGCACGGCGTCGATGTCATCGCCGAAGAATCGCGCGTTGTCCATCCGGGTCTGGTGGGTGAGCGTCTTGATCCTGGTACGGGAGGCGAGTGATGAACCCGGTTCGTTGAATCCAATGTGCCCATCGGTCCCGATCCCGAGGATCTGCAGATCGATGCCGCCGGCGACCCGGATGGCCTCCTCGTACTGCGCACAGGCACCCGGGATGTCCTCGGTGAGGCCGTCGGGGCCGGCCACCGCGCCGGGTGCGAAATCGACCCGGGATGTGAACACTGTGTCGATGACGTTGCGGTAACGCTCGGGATGATCGGGGTGCAGGCCGACATACTCGTCGAGGGTAAATCCCCGGACGTTGGCGAACGAAATTCGACCTGCCTTGCAGCGGGACGCAAGCTCGTCATAGATCGATAATGGCGACGATCCGGTGGCCAGGCCCAGCACCGCATCCGGCTTCTGGGTCACAAGGGCTTCGATGGCGTCAGCGGCGACACTGCCAATCTCGGCGGCGTCCTTCAGGATGATGACTTCCATTACCGCGACTACTTGCTAGCGGTGAAAAGGGTTGCACCCGAGATGATATCGGCGCCGGAAGCTACCGCGTCACTGACTGAGATATTGGATGGTTCTCGCTCGTCCATCACGACCACCGGTACCACCGGACTGTAACCGGCAGCGACGATCGCCGGGACGTCGTAGGTGATGACTGCTTGACCGGCGGTCACCGTGTCACCTTGAGCGACATGAGGGGTGAACCCTGCACCACTGAGCTGGACTGTGTCCAGGCCCAGATGCACTAGGACGCCGACATTCTCGGCGGTCATGATGACGTAGGCATGTGGCAGTAATTTCAGGATCTTTCCGCTCACCGGGGCGACGGCCTCGACAACCTGCCGAGGTGGGTCGATCGCGGCCCCGTACCCCACCATGCCCTGGGAGAAGACCGGATCGGGGACCTCCGTGAGCGCAAGCGCCCGACCCTGTACGGGCGCGAGGACCGGTGTCGTACTCATTAGGGCTCCTTCGGATGGGGGTGTGTGAAGAAGGATAGAGATTGAGCGGGATCCGGGAGGCCAAAACCGGCTCTCATATCGGGGGATTCTGGTTAAGCTTCCGCTCAGGTGCAATATAGGAAGGCCTGGCCCGATATGAGTGAAGTGACCAAAGCCTCAGGCGCACAACCAAAATCAGGATTCAACATCCCGGGCTTTGCGCAGTTACAGCGGCTCGGCAAGAGTCTCATGCTGCCGATCGCGGTGCTGCCGGCCGCCGGTATCCTGCTTCGTCTGGGCCAGGACGACCTGCTGGGCCGGATCAAGGCCCCGGTGATCGGACCCTTTTTCCAGGCGATGAGTGCGGCCGGCGGAGCATTGTTTGACAATCTCGCACTGCTCTTTGCCGTCGGTGTCGCGATCGGGTTCGCACGCAAGGCCGACGGGTCCACGGCGCTGTCGGCTGTTGTTGGCTACCTGGTGATGCAGGCGGTGTTCAAGACCATGTCGCCGTTCGTCCTGGAAGGCGTGCTTGATAAAGCCGGTAAGCAGGCGCAGATCAACTACAGCGTCCTAGGCGGCATCGTGGTCGGTCTGATCACTGCCGCCCTATTCGATCGCTACCACACCATCAAGCTGCCGCCCTATCTTGGATTCTTTGGCGGCCGGCGGTTCGTCCCGATTATCGTCTCGCTGGTCTCCCTGGTGGTCGCATTCGCTATGAGCTACTTCTACCCGATCTTTGAGGCCGGGCTAACGGGCCTCGGAAAGTTCATCGGCGGCGCTGGGGCACTCGGTGCTTTCGTCTACGGTTTCGCCAACCGCATGCTGATTCCCGTTGGGCTGCATCACATTCTGAACTCCTTTATCTGGTTTCTCTACGGCAGCTACACCAAGCCCGACGGTACGGTCGTCACTGGCGAGCTGCCGCGGTTCACCGCTGGTGACCCGACCGGCGGGCATCTGACTTCGGGGTTCTACCCAATTTTGATGTTCGGTCTACCGGGTGCGGCGCTGGCAATGATCCACGTCGCCAACGCGCGTCAGAAAAAAGTCGCCTTCGGCATCCTGTCGGCGGCCGGGCTCACCGCATTTCTCACCGGGGTCACCGAACCACTGGAGTTCTCCTTCATGTTCGTGGCGTTCCCGCTCTACATCATTCACGCCATCCTCACCGGGTTGTCGCTGGCGATCGCCTATGTGCTCGATATCCACCTCGGCTTCTCGTTCTCCGCTGGTTTGATGGATCTGCTGCTCTATGGCACCGCTCCGGCGGCCAAAAATGTCCCGTTGCTTATCGTCATGGGACTGGTGTTCTTCGTGGTCTACTACCTGCTCTTCCGATTTGCGATCACGAAGTGGAATATGCGGACTCCCGGCCGCGAGCCGGAATCGGAATTCGAAGCCGAGGAACAGGCGAATCTGAGCTCGGGGAGTGACTCGGCCACCTCCGTGGATCTTGGCCGTGGCGGCGGGGTCGGAACCGCGGTAGCGCCCGCCGACACCGACAGCATGGCCGAACGCCTCATCGCGGCATTCGGCGGCCGTGCGAATCTCATCAATGTGGACGCCTGCATCACCCGGCTCCGGATGGAGGTCGCCGACACCGGCAAGGTCGATCAGGCACGGTTGAAAGCCCTTGGTGCAGCCGGCGTGATCGAAGTCGGCAACAGCGTGCAGGCAGTGTTCGGCACCCAGGCCGAGGCTCTGAAGAACGACATCATCGACGTGCTCTAGGCGCCGCTCTTGGTGTTAGCGGTCGGTGTGGGCGGCCGTGTCGGAACCCGCAGAGGCCGAATCCGCACCCGAGAATGGGTGCTGTGCCCACCATCAGAGCGCTGACCGGTCTGCGGATCGTCGCCGCCCTGTGGGTGGTGCTGTTCCATTTCCGGCCGCTGATCTGGGAGGCATCGCCACAGCTGAAGGACGATCTGGCGCCGTTGTTCGATGCCGGGGCTCAGGGTGTGGACCTGTTCTTCATCCTCAGTGGTTTCGTGCTGACGTGGAACTACCTGGACCGCATGGGCCCGACGTGGTCGGCTCGGGCCAGTCTGCGCTTCCTGTGGTTGCGATTGAGCCGGGTATGGCCGGTCTATCTGGTCACCATGCACCTGGCTGCGCTGTGGATCATCTTCACTCGCCACGTCGGTGAGGTGCCCTCACCGGACGTCGATCAGCTGACCGCCGTCAGTTACGTGCGTCAACTGCTCATGGTTCAACTGTGGTTCGCGCCGTTCTTCGATCGCACCAGTTGGGACGGCCCGGCCTGGTCGATCAGTGCCGAGTGGTTGGCCTATCTGCTCTTCGGCGTACTGGTTGTGGTGATATTTCGGATCTCGGCGGTGTCGCGCGCACGAACGTTGTTCGTACTCGCCTTCCTCGCCGCGCTACCGCCGACGGTGCTGTTGCTGGGCAGCGGCGTGCTCTACACGCCGTGGAGTTGGCTGCCGAGGATCGTTGCGCAGTTCATCGCCGGTGCTTTGGCGTGCGCTGCAGTCCGGCGGCTCCGCCTCAGCGACCGCGGCCGACGTACTGCCGGGTATCTCTCGCTACTGCTACTGGCCGCCATGGTGGTAACGCTGTATCACTACGACGCCCACCCGGTGACCGGCATGGTCGACCCCGGTGGACTTATCGCTTTGCTATTCATGCCACTGGTGGTGACGTTGGCAATTGGAGTGGGGGCGCTGCCAACACTGTTGTCGACCCGGCTGATGGTCTACGGCGGCAAGATTTCGTTTAGCCTGTACATGATCCACGAGCCGGTGCACACCGCTTGGAATTGGGCGGTCGCTCAATATGTGATCGTGATGCCGAAGTCGGTGGCGAAGCTCGCCGTGGTAGGGCTGATTTTCGCGGCGATCATTGCTGCGATGATGTTGTACCACGTCGTCGAGGAACCCTCGCGACGCTGGATGCGTCGGATGATCGACTTTCGGGATACCGGACAGGATAAGAAAGCTGTGTCGCAGTCGATCGACAGTGCGATTGATCCGCGCTCGGTCCTGCCCCCCCTGCGTGCGGGGTGAATGAGCTTGAGGCGAACAGGTTTTCGTATCAAGGCGGCTGTCACCGTCCTTTTCTTCAGTTCGGTGGCGGCTTGTCTGAGTCCTCCCGCTGCCATTGGCTCCATAACGACCAAGATCGCCGTTATCGGCGACTCCTACACCGCGGGATCGGCCGAGGGCGGCAATGGACCCAACGGCTGGCCCGTGCTGGCCGGGCAGTTACTGGCGCGTGAGGGCGTAGAGGTTGACGCCGATATCGCGGCAGAGGGCGGCGCCGGGTACGGACAGCGCGGTAGCCGGGGCAACATTTTTCAAGATCTCACCGCGCAAGCGGTCCGGCGCAACGACGTTCTCGTCGTATTCTTCGGTTCTCGCAACGACGAACCAGCGGATCCGCAGACGTTCCCAGCACTGGCGGCCGGGACCTTCCGGCTGGCCCGATTCGGGGCGCCGGGCGCCAAACTTCTGGTGATCGGCCCACCCTGGCCGACCGCAAGTCCGCCGCCAGCGGTGCTGAAGATCCGCGACAGTCTGCGCGACCAGGCAGCGCTAGCCGGGGCCGCGTTCATCGACCCCATCACCGAAGGCTGGTTCGTCGGCCGGCCGAATCTGATCGGTCTCGACGGCGTCCACCCCACCGATGCCGGACACGCCTATCTGGCGGAAAAAATCGCGCCGATCATTTTCGACCAGCTCACCATCGCGGTGTGAGCGGGCCTAGGGCTTGTAGTGAGGCTCAAGAAGCGCGGCCCAGGCGCGCGGGTTTATTGGTCCTCGCCTTGATCGGCCCGCTCCTCGGGCAACTGGCGTACAAGCCACTCATTGACCTCTTCGTCCAGTGATTCGAGAAGGTGTGCCTTCTTCATCAACTTTCGGCCGCGGGTCGCCGCCCGTGTGGTGGCGTCCACTTAGACAACTGTCATCTGGCCTGAATCGGTAGCGTTGGCGCCCGCTGCACGTTCCGGCGAGTCCGCCGCAGAAGTCGTTGCGGAGTGCGCAGCCGACGGCCAGCATGCCAACGACTGCCGCCATGCAGGAAATGCCCTGCCGCATACGTGCCTACTCTGACGTGGGTCTCGAAGCACGTTGATAATGATCTAGGGTTTATGGAAGTGCATAGCCTTCATTTCCTGCCTTGTTGTCTGCCGTGGACTTCCTGCCCTTGTCTTGGTGCATCCGTGTGACGCAGGCTGGTCTGATGGGTCGTTGGCGGGTAGCGGTAGTGGGCACGGCTGTGCTTGTCGCGACGGCGACGGTGGTGGCTCTCGTCACTACCGATCGGCCGGGAACCTCGCCGCCCGCCAATACCATCGGTGGACCGTACGGGAGACTGCTCGCGGAATCCGCCGACCTCGGCCCCGCCCGCTCTGATCGGGTTCAGCTCACTGCTGCGTTGAGTCGGCCTGCACGTCCGGAGCAGCTGACCGACTGGGCGATCGCTCACGCAATGTCGGTGCGCTGGCACGACGGTGATTCGTGGGCGATAGTCGAGGGGACGTCGGGCGCGGTGGCCGATGCGTTCGGCGTTGCGGTTCATAACTACCGCGCCAAGCGCGGAGACGTCTTCTACGCCTCACCGCAGCAGCCGGATGTCCCGCTGGCCACCCGCGGGGAGGTTGTCGGGTTTGGACGGATCTTGAGCTACACACCCTTCCGCGAAGGTTTGCCGCCCACGCCGCCCCGCGATGTCCCCGACGCCGGGCTGCTTCCGAGCCAGCTGTTGAACGCCTACAACGTCACGCCGTTGACCGATAAGGGGTACACCGGCAAGGGGGCCACGGTCGTGGTCTTCAGCTTCGACGGGTTCGCGCAGCAAGATATGGATAGTTTCGCCGACTGGTTTAGTCTGCCGCGCTTCACCCCGGAAGTGATCGGTGGTACGCCCAGTCAGCAAAATGGTGAATCCACCATGGATCTGCAGATGGTCCATGCCGTCGCACCTGACGCGCACCTGGTGATGGTCAACGTTCGACCGACCGTCGAGGGTGGCGGGACCTACGAGAAGCTTGGCCGGCTGATGCAGTCGGTGGATCGTCAATTCCCGGGCGCCATTTGGACCTTCTCGATTGGCTGGGGCTGCGA
>Ga0007796_10000760_pt1 | contig 11237 bp, 9 predicted proteins | sample CryBogmetaGMA0M_FD_60373 | JGI IMG/M metagenome (GOLD analysis project Ga0007796, IMG submission 60373) | Freshwater microbial communities from Crystal Bog, Wisconsin, USA - MA0M | ecosystem: Environmental > Aquatic > Freshwater > Lake | place: Crystal Bog, Wisconsin, USA | collected 2009-07-06 | reverse complement strand
GTGGGCGATGCGGGGCTTCGGTTTATCTCGGGCTTGGCAATTGCGATCCCGGGACTCATTTCCAGTTCGATTGGCCTGTTGATGCTGATCGCGCCGATCCGTCGCGGTATTGGGCTTGTGAGTATGCGCCAGTTCCGTCGACGTGCCCAAGCGGCAGGAATCGTGGTCGACGATCGATTGCGCCCCACAACTTTCCGCGATGGATCAGTACCCGGAAGCGTCTATCGTCCGGAGGATCCGCGTGAGCCCGGCGCAGCCATCGAAGGTGTTGTCTTAGACGACTAAACCTCGTGAGGCCGAAAAGACAACGAACGCGGTAGAGGGGAAGGCCTCCAACCGCGTTCGTTTAGTTTTTCGAAAAAGTTCTATGCACTCTTAGGCGACCGAAGATCGCTGAGCAGTTCCAAACGCTCCTGCAGCAGGACCTCTAGGTCTTCAATCGTGCGACGCTCGAGCAGCATGTCCCAGTGCGTACGTGCCGGCTTGACGAATTTGGCTTCGGGCTTAACCCCGTCTGTGACGAGAGCTTCGGCGCCGCAGCGACACTCCCACACCACCGGAATGTCTGCCTCATCGGCGAATGGGACGGTGACGGTATGCCCGTCAGGACAGTGAAAAGAGACCAGGTGTCGAGGCGCTAATTCAACATGGTCGACGTTCTCGTAAGACGTCGCGCCAAGGCGCGTACCGCGCAGTGAGGTTTCGTTCATCATTGTCATCACCCTCCGTACGTGCCGGCCGTTTGGCTGGCTCTATTGATCTCAACGTTTGAGACGCAGGGAGTGTTCCCCAGGATTCAAAAAGTCAAACCCTTTATCTCACGGTGACCAATTCGTGACGTCCCCCGATTGGTCACCACAGTCAGACTGCCCGACTGACGTCTGAGTGCCGTGTGGTGGACCTGTGCGTCACCTGAGAGTCGCGGCGCGCGTCGGTAAGGTGACGGGGGAGTGGGGGTGGCTTAGATCACCGCAGGAAGCTCATTACCGGCTTCGACGATGCCGCGGGCCATATCAACGCGGCGCAGCAAGAAGCCACCGATGACGAAGAAGACCAGTAAAGCGATGAGCGCCAGGCGATACGAATCGGCAATTTGGTAGACGAGACCGAAGACCAGCGTTCCAAGCCATGAGGTACCTCGTTCAGCAGCCTGGTAGAGGCTGAAGTATTCGGCTTCTCGGCCACGAGGGATCAATTGGCTAAATAGTGAGCGGGAAAGGGCTTGAGTCCCAGCCACTACGAGACCAATGGCTGCAGCCATGGCCAGGAATGCGCTGAACATGTGGGCAGGGACGAAGAATCCTGCGATCACCACGATGGTCCACAGCACCAGCGCGACAAGTACGACGCGGAACGCTCCGCGCTTTTCTGCCTGCTTGGTCATGATGAGTGCGCCAATGATGCCCATCACCTGAACGACGACGACAGCGATGATGACGTTCGTAACGCTCATGCCCAGTTCTTTGGCACCGTAGACAGCGGCTACCGCAATGACGGTTTGTACTCCGTCGTTAAAGAACAGGAAGGCGATCAGGAATTTAAGTGTCTCGGGAAAGTTGCGTACATGTTTGATGGTGTCGCGTAACTGCACGAAACTTCCCGTGAAGCTGACGGCAGCCTGATCGGATTCAACCGCTCGGTCCTTAATGCCAAAGTAGGGAACGAAGCTAAAGCCGAACCACCAGGCGCCGGCGAGCAGGAAACAGATACGCACAGCCATCGAAGAACTGAGCCCGAAGGTGTCGTGAAGTTCAACAATGGCAAGGGAAATGATCAGCAGGATGAGACCACCCACGTAGCCAAATGCCCATGCGTGAGTGGAGACCCGATCACGTTCATCAGGGGTGGCAATCTCGACCAATATGGCGGCAAAGACCGTCAAACTCGCGATCAGCGCGACATTGCCGATAATCATCAACAGGGCACCCAACTGCCAATTGCTACCTGTTACGAAGAACAAGCATGCCGCGGCAACCGCACCGACAAGTGCGTAAGCCAGCAGCCAGGACCGCTTCGTCGACGAACGATCTGCTAGCGCGCCGACTACGGGCATGGCCAAGAACGACAGCACCGTGGCGATTGTGATGACGTAAAAGACGGCCGATCCGGGGGAGACGGGGATCCCTAGGACGTTGAGATCTTGGGTGCATGGTTGCGCGTCAGTACCAGCCTGCCCGCAGGCGGCTGTCTCAGCGATTGCCGTGAGGTACGGGGTGGCTAAGACCACGCTGACCGTGGTCACGAATGCGGATTGAGCCCACTCGTACCAGTACCACGCGCGTTGTTCGCGCCGTCGTACGTCAGGCGCCTCGTAATCGCGGATTCCCGTGAGATCAGCAGTCATACAGCACATGATGACGCCCAACCACGGGTAAATTCGGCAAACGCGCGCAAATTTCGCTGGACTTGCCGATGAAATCTCCACCATGGGTTGACGGTCTGGGAGACCATGGACACATGGAACTTCGAGTCTTGACCGACCGCCTGAGCGTTTGTCGACTTTTACCTGGGGATCCGTGGCCGACCCCACCAGTCGGTACGTCGTTCTTCTCCGCTACTCGCACTCAGGACGAAATTTCCGTGGTGTGTGAGGAAGATGCGGCGCCCACCGGTGACCACGTAAAAGTTGAGCCGGATTGGCGAGCGCTGGAGGTTGTCGGACCGCTGGATTTCTCCATGGTCGGTGTGATGTCGACATTGACCGCGCCGTTGGCCGACGTTGATGTCAGCGTGTTCGTTGTGTCGACATACGACACTGACTACATCTTGGTGCATGCGGCAGCGCTCGAACGTGCAATTGACGTCTTACGGGCCGAAGGCCACGCGGTTCACGCCGCGTAGGCACGGCATGGCCAGACGTGGTGTGTGCAGCTCACGTGCGTGTGTCGATAATCATGATGGATATCCGATAAGGGACATTATGTAATGTTGGCTTGCGCAACGTGGCCCACCACATGGTCCACTTCTGCGACTGGTTGAATGAGGACACCATGAGTAGCCAGCCAACCCTCGCCCCTGAAAAGCCACAGTTCGCGACGGTTCCGTCGAGTCTGTATCCGATTCTTGCTGCAGTTTTCGTCAGTTTGTTGTTGCTGTCGAACATCTGTGCCACGAAATTGATCGCATTTGGTCCGTTGATCACAGACGGCGGCGCCTTCCTGTTTCCGCTGACGTATGTGCTGGGTGACATTCTCAGCGAGGTGTACGGGCTCAAAGCCACGCGTCGCGTCATCTGGCTTGGGTTCGCTCTGGCGATCTTGGCGGGCGTCACCCTGTGGCTGGTGCAGTTGGCGCCGCCGGCGCCCGGTTGGAACAACCAATCGGCCTTTGAAGCGGTGCTTGGCTTTGTGCCGCGGATCTTGTTGGCAAGCGTTTGCGGCTACCTCGTCGGGGAGTTCCTCAATTCGTACGTCCTGGTCAAAATAAAGGAGCGCACCCTCGAGAAGCGCCTGTGGCTGCGACTGGTTGGCTCGACGGTTGTAGGAGAATTCGCAGATACCTTGGTGTTTTGCACGATCGCCTTCTACGGCGTGATCACCGGTGCAGAGTTCATCAATTACGTTCTCGTCGGCTACATCTACAAAACGATGCTTGAGGTGTTCCTCTTGCCTGTTACCTATCCGGTGATCGGCTGGGTGAAGAGCCGCGAACCGAGTTACGGCGAAAACGTCGCACTCGTTGACGCTCCGGCGGCCTAGGCGACTGGCCGGCTCCCCTGCATCCTGCCGAGAACTTCGGCGCGCAGATCGTAGAACGTATTGTCGATGATGCTTGCTCGAACTCGATCCACGAGTCGCACGATGTAGCGCTCGTTGTGAATGGTCGCCAGTGTCGCACCGAGCATCTCTTTGGCGCTGAACAAGTGGTGCAGATACGCGCGCGAATAGTTTGTGCAGGTGTAGCAATCACATTCAGGATCAAGTGGCTCGAAGGTTCGACGGTTGATTGCGTTGCGGACATGAATGCGTCGATCCCCTACGTACACCGTTCCATTGCGCGCGTTACGGGACGCCTCGACACAATCAAATGTGTCGGCACCACTTTCTACGGCCGCAAACACGTCATCTGCCTGACCGATTCCAAGCAGATGCCTCGGTCGATTGGCTGGGAGTTCCTCACAGACCCAGCGAACGATTGTGCTCAGCTCACCTTTATCTAGCGCTCCCCCGATGCCGAATCCATCAAACTCGAGCTCAGCCAATTCGCGAGCCGACTTGCGTCGTAGATCCTCGTACTGAGCCCCCTGAACAACCCCAAAGAGTGCTTGGTAGGGCCGATGAGACCGTTCCGCGGTGAGTCGCTGATGTTCGGCCACGCAGCGCACGGCCCAGTCCTGTGTCCGCTGCACCGACTGCTCTTGGTATCCCCGAGTGTTGAGCAGCGTGGTGCATTCATCAAAGGCAAACATGATGTCGGCGCCGATCTGATGCTGCACCTGCATCGATACCTCAGGGGTGAATCTGTGCATCGATCCGTCGAGGTGCGACTTGAATGTGACGCCATCGTCGTCGACATGTGCCAGACGATCCTTGCCCTCTGCGATGACATCATCGGCTTGAACCGTTGACGCATCCATGGCGATGACCTTCTTGAAGCCGACGCCCAGGGAGAGCACCTGAAAGCCGCCGGAATCGGTGAACGTCGGCCCATCCCAGGCCATAAAACGCCCGAGACCGCCTGCTGCGTCTACGATATCGGCGCCAGGCTGCAGATATAGGTGATAGGCATTCGCCAGTAACGCTTGCGCACCCAGTTCGCGCATTGATTGCGGTAAAACAGCTTTAACAGTGGCTTTGGTGCCAACAGGTATGAAAGCCGGGGTCGCGATCTGTCCGTGTGGCGTGGTGATGACGCCTGCGCGTCCTAGGGTCGGCTCCCCTTGCTCATCGCGAAGAGTTGCTTCGACATCGAAACGAAAATCTGAACGTGCTGGTGCCTGGGACATCTACCTATTCCGGTGCTCTACGACCGTCACGTCGGCTGGTGCCGGTTGGCTCAGAATCGAACAATGCTGTTGCCATTGCGACAGTTCCTGTTCGAAATCTATCGTGAGCTGCATGGTCATTGGCGGCGGGGTTTCGCCCTCTTTGGCTCGAACGCACTCGTAAACGATCCTGCCTTGGGGTGTAATGACGCGACTTGCCCCAAGTTGGGTCGTGCCGCCATTGGTGCCGCACTGATTCACAGAGATCCACCAGAGGCCATTTGCTAGGGCGTTGGCGGGATACAGCGCGTCCCACCAACTTTCGGCGGCGAGCTCGTATGCCGATGGATGCACAACGACGTTGGCACCGCGGGCAGCCAGGGCGCGGGCAGTTTCGGGGAAATCCGCATCAAAACACGTGGCGATTCCGATGTTTCCGATATCGCCGGTTTCCACCACGACAAAGCCCTCCCCCGCGGTGTAGATCTCGTGCTCCCCAAGTGGAGTGTAGAGATTGACCTTGCGGTGGGTCGCGACTAAGTGTCCCGTTCTATCGAATAGCAGTGCAGTGTTGTAGATCCTGTCGCCGACCAGTTCTGGGACGGAGCCAGCCAATACCCACGACTGCGATGATTGGGCCGCTCGGCTAAGTGCAGCAGTGCGCGGGCCGTCCAGCGCTTCGGCCGTGCTTCGTGCATCATCGGCGGCTGTCTGGCCAGAACACGCATTTGGCCACAGTTCCGGCAGGACGATCAGATCACTCCCCTGCAGCTCTGTGATCTGATCACAGGCGTAGGTGGTGTTTTGATCGCCCTGCCCAGGAACGGGCAACCACTGGACGATGCCAATGGTTAAGTGGGATTTCATTACGACAGTTCGTGCAGAACTTCTACTGGAACGACATCCTGTTTGGTTGCCTTGGCCCAGAAGTAGTACACGGTGCCCGTAACGATCAAACCGACGATCCACGCAATGTCCGCTCCCCCAAGGGAATCAACGAACATGCCTTTCCACGCAGATGACGGATTGGCGAACGGTGCTTCAGCGGCGATACCGATGAAGTACGAGCCGATTGCGACCCAGTTGAAGCGACCGTAAATGCCGCCGCTCTCATGGAAGAACGATTCGACGTGGTACTTACCCTTACGAATCATGTAGAAGTCCACCAAGTTGATCGCCGTCCACGGGATCAACATGTACGACAGTATGAGAACGAAAGCGCTGTACGACGTAAGGAAGTCAGTCAGAGTCAAGGCGATGTACAACGACAGAGCAATGAAGATCGCTCCGATAATCCAACGTCCAGCAGCGCGTGGGAGCCACTTCGTTGCAAACGTCTGGATGACGGTGATCGTGCAGAGTGTGCCGCCATAAAGGTTGATTGCGTTGGACTGTGACGCGGTCAAGAAGAACAGGATCATGAAGGCAACACCAAGTTTGCCGACACTGGTGTTGATGCCGTTGATAGCGTCGGCAGCCTCGGGGATTGCCAGAGCAGCCATGACGCCCCACACCATGGGAAGAATCGACCCAAGTGTGCAGCCCCAATAGGACGCAAGGAACGCCGATCGCGCACCCTCATCGTTCTTCGGCATGTAGCGCGAATAGTCAGATACATAAGGCGCGTAGGCCAACTGCCACGTAGCGGCGATGGAGACCATCCCGAGGAAGGCTCCGAAACTGTCACCGATACCGCCACCGTGTGTGAAGAAGTCTGCAGGTAGGCCGTTGGCGACGATCATGACCATTCCGACGATCATTGCAATGCCGAGAACAACGGTGGCGATTTTGTTGAGCGTGTGAATCAGGTTGTAGCCGAACACCACGACGACAAGTGCGATCAAGGCGGCAGCGATTTCGCCGACCTTGGGATCGATATTGGAATTTGCGAGATTGATCGTTTCTCCCGCGAGTGCCAGGTTCGAAGCAAAGAAGCCGATGTACATGAAGACGGCGATAAGAACGACGATGACACTTCCGATGGAGCCGAACTGTCCGCGGCTCTGGATCATCTGTGGGACGCCCAGTTTTGGCCCTTGGGCGCTGTGCAGCGCCATCAGGAGGCCACCGCCGAGGTTACCTATCAAGATGGCAACGAGGGACGCGGTGAAACTTAGCCCGTAGACCGCCGGGCCAAGGGCACCGGTGATGATCGTCAACGGGAGAATATTTGAACCGAACCAGATTGTGAACAGATCACGTGACTTCCCGTGACGCTCGTCGTGGGGAATTATGTCGATAGTTCGTTGTTCAATTGCGCTGGCCATGTTGCAACACCTATCTCTAAGCAAGCGGAGCTCCAAAACGCTCCGGATCGGTTGAGTCTGGCGTCAACTCGCTTTCAGGGCAAGACCTTACGGCCGATGTCGTGGCCTAATTTTGTTGGCCATCTGCCGCATGACAAGGTCATTCTTGCCGAATCAGGTCTGCTGCCCGCTCGCCCATCATGTAGAGAGTCACCATCGGGTTGATCGTGGTGAGCACGGGGAATACGGATGCATCCACGATGCGAAGCGACTGAGCACCCCGCACGCGCAGCTGTGGGTCTACGACGGCTAGTGGGTCGTCAATCGATCCCATTCGGCAGGTTCCTGAAACGTGATAAACGGTGTGGTTGGTTCGACGCACAAGCTCTGCGAGTTCCTCACCTTGTACGTCAGGTCCCGGGAAAATTTCGCGGACGATCCACGACTTCATCGGCTCAGTTGCGGCGATCTGGCGGGCCAATTGGACCCCGTGAACCAGCATCCGTTCGTCATAGCCATCAGGATCAGTGAAGTACCGGTAATCGATCTTCGGCGGAACATTGGGATCAGCTGACTCGAGCCATACGCGACCGCGGCTCTTAGGTCGTGGAACGTTGGGGGTAATCGACACGGTGTTGTCGGGGAGTTCGTAGCCAAGACGCTCGGCATGGACACCGAACGTCATCAGAGGAAGATGGAACATGATGTCCGGAAAACCGTTCGTGCCATCGGATCGCGCCAAGATGCCAGCGTCCCAGTCGGACACTCGCGGTGCAGTCATCGGCTGGGTGGATTCCCAAATGACCAAACCCTCAGGGTGATCCATAAGGTTCTCGCCTACACCAGGCAGATCGATCACAGACTCAATGCCGAGGGCTGACACATCACTAGCGCGTCCAACTCCACTGCGAATGAGCAGTGCCGGTGTGTCAATTGCACCGCACGACAAAATCAGTTCACGTCGCGCAGTCAACTGTGAGGTGGTGCCGTCCGTCGACCGAACCGTGACCCCCGTCGCCCGCGAGCCATCGAAGTCAACGGTCAGTGCCGAGGTTTCAAGCAACACAGTGAGATTGCTCCGCACGTGCATGATCTGGTGGAGATACCAGACCGACGAGGATCCGCGGACCCCCGTTTCGGGGTCGTATCCCACCGGAAAGAAGCCCGCACCAGTTCGCAGGTCTCCGTCGTTCCAATCGTCGACAGGCGGAACCCCGAGCGCGGTCTGAGCGGATGTAGTGACGTCCGCCAAGAAAGGGTTCTGATGTGCCGGGATAACAGGCTGAATCGGTACTTGTAGCTTGTCGAAGTAAGGATGAAGGGTTTGCGCATCCCAACCATCGGCGCCCGCCTCGACCCAGCTGTCGAGGTCTTCGCGCGGGGTCTTGAACGCGATCATGGTGTTGTGCGATGCGCAGCCGCCGAGGATCCTGGCCCGCGCCTGCCGAATGTGGGAGTTACCACGCTCTTGTTCGACACTTAAATAGTCGAGGTCGTACTCCCCTTCGAGCATTTCGAACCATCGCGATAGCTGGGTGGCACGAGGCTCATGTTCGTCGGAAGGGCCGGCCTCGATGAGAGCGACACTCACAGACGGATCCTCCGACAACCGCGCGGCCACAACCGACCCTGCGGCTCCCCCCCCGACGACGATGTAATCGAAAATCTTGATTAACTCGCTCATGTCCACTCCTTAGCAGTTCGCGGACGCAGCGTAGTCCCAGACCATCTTTCAATCGGCCCCGCACCCCCTGCGCGCACTGTGGCCATGATCAAATATCCCATCCATCCCAGTGTCAGAAGGGACATGACGATTGATAGAGCCGAATCCTTTGCCTGTGCGGTTACGTCACCGAAACTCATGAGTACGACAATTGGTAACCAGACCAAAGCGGCTCGGGTGGTAGTGCGCGCCCACGATGCAGGGGCTCCTTCCGATGTACAAAGCACCATCCCCAAGATGGCTTGACCCGGGGTTCGCTTCACAAACCTCGGTAGCAGGACGGTAACGATGAGCAGTCCGGTAACCAACCCAAGCCGCGCGGCGACGAATGCTGACTCATGCGAGCCCGTGATGACGTTTGCAAGTCCAACGGCGAGACCGCCCACGGTTATTGCGATTACGTAGTCGATGAATGCAGCGATGAGTCGTCGGGGAACAGAGATCCTCTCGTCCACATGCTCCTGCTCATCAGTTTCTCTACGGGTAGGAATGAAGACGAATAGTGGTGCCAGAAGCCAGCCCAGAACCGCGCCACCGGTGTTCGCGATCAGATCGTCAACGTCGAAAGTTCGGTAGGCGCAACGATAGAGACCCCATACGCCAGTCCACTGCGTGACTTCGAAGGCCAGCGACAAACTGAATGCAATGAGCGTCGTGAGTGGCAGGCCCTTGCGCCACCACCGACGCAAATAGACGCCGAGTGGCAACAGAAGGAGGACGTTGAAAACGCGAACGACGAATGCCGGATTGCGCCACAATCCGGCCAAGCCAGTCCCCTGCTTCTCGGCGATGCGGACTGTGTCCGAAACCCATTGGAAGGGAATCAATTGAGCGCTGACGTGTCGGATCTGGCAGATGCTGCTGTCGAGATCTGGGAAGGGCATGAGCACAAGGGCCCAGGCGCTGATGAGGAAGAGCAGAAAACTGGCTGATACCCACAATCGGCGGGCATCAACGCGACCGTAATGTCGGTATAGGTAAATGACGTACGGAATGATTAGGGCAACGGCTGCGATAGCAAAAATCTTCAGTCCGGCGCCGATGGGTTCGGCGTATTGAAAGTAGATGTGGCCGGCCGGGTGGTTCATAGGTCTGAGGCGGCGCTCGCATCTTCGGCGGGCCGCTTGATGCCGGAAGGTAAGCGCAGAGTCGCAAGGAGACCGAGGAAGACGAATGCTGCCGCGGTGAATGATGCGAACTTGACGGCCGACGCAAACGCCTCTCCCGCGGCTTCAGCGATCGCGGCGCCGCCTGGCTTTTGACCTAGAGACGGGATAACCGTGCCGGCGGTCTTTTCGACCAAGTCAGCGATTTGTTGGCGCTGTGCATCATCGAGTCCAGGAATGCTTGCCAAGTTGCTGTACGTGAGCTTAGACAGTGACAAAAACAGCACGGTCCCAAGGATTGCCGTACCGAGCGCAGATCCGAGCTGGCGCGCGGTGCTCTGGGTTCCGCTGGCCTGTCCGGACTTTCGTACAGGCACATCGGCCAATATGAGTCCGGTCAACTGAGCGCTCGCGTATCCAACCCCGACTCCGTAGATAACGAGCCAAAAGGCGATCACCCAGCCGCTCACTGAGGTTGAGATCGTGAGCCCTAGGCCCACGATGCCCACAATCTCAAGGGCAAGGCCCAACTGTGCCACGAACCGCTGCGAGCGCTTCATCGCCAAGGTGGCAGCCGTCGGTCCTGCAATGAACGCGCCGACGGCTAGTGCCGCCAACAGCGCTCCCGCCCCAAACGCGGTATAACCCAAAACACTCTGCATGAACAGCGGTAATGAGAACAGAATGCCGAACTCCCCCAGGCTCACGATCATGGCTGCAAAACTGCCAAGACCGAAGGTCGGGATCTTGAACAGCGAGAAGTCCAGAAGCACGGACTTCTGCGCAGCTGTACGTCGCGTCTCGAGGACGTAGAGACCCACAAGGCAAACCACGCTGAGAACGAACGCCCAGAACACAGGTGAGATGGCCCCTGCCGGAAGGTCGAGTCCGGCGATTGACGAGTCCGTTGTTGTCTTAAACCAGCCGTAATTGCGACCCTCAATCAAAGCGAAGACAAGAGTTCCAACGCCAACGGTTGAGAGCACCGCGCCACCAAAGTCGATCCCTGGTGCAATGTGGGGATCTTTGAATTCAGGTACGACCATGAGCGACCCGACGATGATGATGATCGCGATGGGCACGTTGATGTAGAAAGCCCAGCGCCACGAATAATGCTCAGTGAGATATCCGCCCAGAAATGGGCCGATGGCGGCCATGCCGCCGATGATCGAACCGTAGATGGCGAACGCGATCGTGCGATCTTTGCCTTTGTAAATCGAATTAATGAGCGATAGCGA
>Ga0007796_10000759_pt1 | contig 11240 bp, 7 predicted proteins | sample CryBogmetaGMA0M_FD_60373 | JGI IMG/M metagenome (GOLD analysis project Ga0007796, IMG submission 60373) | Freshwater microbial communities from Crystal Bog, Wisconsin, USA - MA0M | ecosystem: Environmental > Aquatic > Freshwater > Lake | place: Crystal Bog, Wisconsin, USA | collected 2009-07-06 | reverse complement strand
GACCAGCTGTGGCCGGCCGCGCAGGCGCTGATGCTGGCTGACCGGTGGTGCGCGATGATCACCGAGCGCCACTATCGGGCCGGTGCACCGCCCGATCAGGCGCTGCAGCTCATCGTCGGCCGTGCCAGCGGCGTGGCCGACACCTCGATCGGCAAGGCTTTGAGCGATGTGCTCGGCACCTATCCGCCGGGCACACCGGTCAGGCTGGTCAATGGCGAAGTCGGTGTGGTGTGCCGGCGAACCTATGATCCGTCGGCACCGGTGGTCAGGGTCATGCACCCTAGCTACGGACTGAATGGACCGGACGGCGTCAACCGCCTTTGCATCGAATCGAAGTTGCGCATCGAGGCCTGCATCCCGGCGGCCGAACTCGGTTTTTCGATCGACACCGAGCAGTTGTGGCCAGCCACCGGGCCGCTCTAGCCAGCCCTTTTCTTCAGCGCACGGGTGTCGGCAGACCAGCCCGCGCGACGACCCTCAGGATCGCCACCCGGGCCTGCCCTGCATCAGTTCACCGGCTGTGATTCGGTGGTGAGCTTCTTGACCAGCCGCAGCAGCTCGCCCTCTTCATAGGGCTTTCCCAGGAAGTGCGACACACCCAGCGAGAAGGCATGATCGCGATGCTTGTCGGCGGTGCGTGACGAGATCATCACGATCGGCACGCTCTTCCAGCGTTCGTCTTCACGCATCTTGCGAGCCACGTCAAAACCGTCCATGCGTGGCATCTCGATATCGAGCAGCATCAGGTCGGGCACAACATCCTGAAGCTGACGCATCGCGTCGAGCCCGTCGCGGGCCAGAACCACCTGATAGCCGTCACGGCTGAGCAGCCGCTGGGTCACCTTGCGAACGGTCACCGAATCGTCAACCACCATGACGGTGTGAGCCACTTCGATGCGCATCGGCGCAAAGCCTGCGGTATCGCCCTGACCTGCCTGATGACCGGCGCCACTCTGGGCAATCTGGACCGGATTGAGGATCAGGACGATCTCGCCGTTGCCCAGCACGGTTGCACCGGCCATCCCGGTCACCCGCGCGAGCTGCGGGCCGATGTTCTTGACGACGACTTCGGTACTCGGCGAGACATGATCGACATGGACCGCCAGGCGCTCGGTGCCCGAGCGCAACAGCACGACCGGCGAATAGCGCTGCGCAAGCGGCGTGCATTCGGCCATCTCAAGCATGCTGCCGAAGAAATAGAGGGGCACCGATGCGCCCTGCCACTCGACGGCGTGATCGGCATAGCCGGCAGCCAGTGCATCGGGCTTGAGCTGAAGGACCTGCTCGACCAGTGCCGACGGCACTGCCACACGCATCGACCCGACCGTCAGCAGCACCACCTGCGCGATCGCAAGCGACACCGGCAAATGAACGTCAAAACAGGTGCCAAGGCCGGGTGTCGAATCGAGTTCGATGCGTCCGCCCATGGCAGCCACCTCGGCTCGCACAACATCCATGCCGACACCACGACCGGCCAGCTCGGTGACTTCGGGCGCGGTGCTGAACCCCGGCATGAAGATCATCTGCGCGAGCTCACGCTCGTTGGGCCTGGCACCCGGCGCGATCAGACCGCGCTCGGTGGCGCGATCGAGAATGCGCGAATAATTGAGTCCGGCGCCGTCATCGGTAAAGCGCAGCGTCACCTCGCTGCCTTCCTGACCCACCGTCAGGCAGATCTCACCGGTCTCGGCTTTGCCGGCCGACAGTCGATCGGCGCGCGACTCGATGCCGTGAGCCACCGCATTGCGCAGCAGATGCTCGATCGGCCCGCTCATGCGCTCGAGCACACCACGATCGAGTTCGGCATCGGCGCCCTTGATTTCGAGGTTGACGCGCTTGCCAAGCTCTTTGGCGGCCTGACGGACCACGCGATACAGGCGGTCGGACACGCTGCCGAACTGCACCAGGCGGATTCGCATCAGGTCCTGCTGAAGTTCACGGGTCACCTGATTCTGGCGCGACAGATCGCGCGCGGCTTCGTCCAGACTGCGCATCGCGTTTTGCTGCACCGTCGCCACGTCGTTGACCGACTCGGCAAGCATCCGCGAGAGTTCCTGAAAACGGGTGTAGCGGTCGAATTCGAGCGGATCGAAGTCGCTGTCGACCTCGCGAGTGCGCGCAAGGCGCGACTGGATCTGCGAATCGGCCGCCAGCTCGATCTCGCGCAGTTGCGAGCGCAGGCGGTTGACGTTCTCGGTCAGCTCGCCAAGCGACTGGCGGATGCCACCAATCTCGTTGTCGAGGCGGGCGCGCGAAATCGAGACTTCGCCGGCCTCATTGACCAGCCGATCGAGCAGATCGGCGCGCACGCGAATCATCGGATGGTTGGCGCTCGGCGCAACCGCGGCCGGGCGCGACGCCCCCCGCGCAGGCAGGTCCCGATCCGCCTGAGCCGCCTGAGCCGGCTCAGCCGGGGGCACACCGGCCATCGACGGAACAGGGGCCTCATCGGCTTGCGTCGACCCGAGCGCATCACTCGGCGCCGACACCCCATCGGTCACCGCCGGCCCATCGGCCTGGCTGATGGCCTGACGCGCTGCGGCCGTGGCTGCGGCCGAGTTCGGGTTGCGCAGCGCCTCGTAGACCGTGAGGATCAGATCGTTGCGCGAGATCAGGGCCTCGACGGTCTGCTCGGAGACTGTCGGCAAGGCGATCGCCTGCTCGATCTCGGTTTCGAGATCATGGACCAGCGAGCCCAGCCGCATCGCACCCGCCATCCGGGCACTGCCCTTGACGGTATGCAGCAATCGCATCAGCGATTCGGGCGCTGCGGTGTCGGCAGGCCGCTGCGCCCATTGGGTCAGCGACTCACCGATGCGGGGCATCAGTTCATCCGCCTCTTCGATGAAGACCGGACCGAGATCGGGATCGAGCTCGTCATCGAGCGCCACAACATGATCGGCGTCACGCTCTTCGAGGGCGGCCGCGCCATCGAGTTCGAGATCGTCCTCGAAAGCCATCATGCCGGCAACGGCTTCAGGCACCGAGACCGCTTCGTCGCTGGACCAGCGACGTGCGAGATCGGCCGCGCGCTCGTTCATGCGATCGTCGGTCGCCGGCTCCTGGCCCGCTGCAAACTGATGCAGGGCACCGGTCAGACGATCGAGAACGAAACCGTAATCATCGAGATCGATTGGCGACACCGACCGGCCGGCAATCGACTGGGCTGCCAGAAAGCGCTCGAGCGCCTCGGCGCAGCTGCGCACTGAGAGCAGACCCACGATGCGGCAGATGCCCGCCAGCGAATGCGCCGCGCGTACCGCCTCGTCAGAGGCCGGCATCGAGGGCATCGCGGCCCAGGTCTGCCGGGTCAGCGCAAGCTTGAAAAGCAGGTCGTCGGCTTCGGTGAGAAAAATCCGGAACAGCGACCCGCTGAGCATGCGTTCGCCGATCCGGACTTGCGAATCGTCGCCGCTGTCGAGGCCGGGATGGGAGACATCGACACTGACCGGCTCCTGACCCTCGAGCGTGATCATGTCCAAGGCCACCGGCAACTCGTTGCCCTCGTCGGCAACCTCGATCGATCCGAAATCGACCGGCAGCTCGATCAGCTCAGATGTCGGTGCCGGTGCCTCGAAGGCAGTCGCATCAAACTCGCCCGCACTGGCGCCTGCCTTGAGCGACGCGGCCCGCGCAATCAGGGCTCGCGCATCAATGCTCGCCCGCGGGTCATGAACCAGCAGGGCAACCCAGTCGACAAAGAGCCGATGGGCATCGCCCACGAGATTGAGCAGCGGATGCGTTGCCGCATGCTCGCCCGACAGCCAGTCATTGAGCACCTGTTCGATCGCCCAGGCGGCCTCGCCGAGTGCATCGAGCCCGACCATCCGGCTCGAGCCTTTGAGGGTGTGAAAACCGCGACGCAGTGTGGTCATCGCCTCCGCATCGGTCGGCGAGCGCTCGCAGACCGCCCGATTGGTCTCGATCGCCGCAAGGACTTCGCCGGCTTCCTCAAGGAAGATCGACATCAGTTCGGCATCGACATCGGCCGGGATCGGCTTGGCCTCGGCAGCCGGCGTCTCGATGACGATTGCGCTGAGCGCATCCGGCTCGGCAAGCTGCTCGATTGCATCGGAGAGCATCGGAATCGATGACTCGTCCGTCGTCAGAACAATCGGGTCGGTGAGGTCGATCGGCTCGGCTGACTCGACCGGTGCGGCTGACTCGACCGGTGCGGCTGACTTGGTCGGCCTGGCGGTCTTCTCGACAGGCACCTCGGCCGCGAGCGTCAGCGAACCCTGTTTTCGAAGCCTCGCGTTGAAGCCGCGCTCATCATGCTCAAACCGGAACCCGCCATGATGACGATCGGCATCGCGCAAGGATTCGGCGAAAAAGCCGAGTGCGCCCAGATTGGCGGCCACCTGCTCGCAATCAGCCTGCGAAGGCGCTGCGGCGGCATCAAGAAAGGCCGCGATACGGCCTGCCACCGAATCCGCGCCGCTGGCGGCCTCGTCGTGTCCGAGCAGACGAAAAGCACCGCTGACCTGCCCCAGCAGCGTGCCAAGCGTGAGCAGGTCGGCCCGGGCAGCGGGATCCCTGAAAAACGCATCGAGCACCCGCTCGCAGGCACGCAGATTGACCTGCAGTTCACCCACGAAAGCCTGCAGCGTGAGGCGGGTCTGCGCAGCACGCGAGAGCTCGGCCAGCCACTCGGGCATCGGCTCGGCGTCGCCCTCCTGTCGCTCACACAAGGCATCGAGCCGCGCGGCCAGCTCAGCCGCGCGCCAGTCGTACTGATCAACCTCGGCTGGCCCGCGCTCCAGGGCCTGCTCGATAAAGAGCAAGGCGGTGGCGAGTTCGAGTGACAGGAGCTCAGCCAGATTGCTGGCGCTGGCAACCAGCACCCGGCGCAGCCCGCCAATCGTGGCAGCCAGACGCTTGAGTCCGGCCCAGGGCAGACGCGCCATGGTGGTGTCGAGCTGATGAGCCGCGCTCGCGAAAGCCGGCAGATCGGCAGCACTGCCCCGGGCGAATTTTTCCCAGGCGTTCTTGGCCTGAACCGTCGCGTCGCGGGCGGCACGCAGGCCGCGGTTGTCGACCAGACCGTAATGCACCCGCTCAAGGTCGGTTGGAATGGCATCGAACAAACCAAACATCAGTTTGACTTCGTCGACGCGGTCGGACCCCTTGCCCGCTGCAGCAAGCAGAAACAACAATTCGCGAATCGCCCGGTCTGGCACGGCAATGCCGACCTCGTGAGCACGCTTGACCTGCTGGTGAATGCGGGTGACTTCCCGCTTGGCGACCAGATCGACCGGCAGCACCTTGGTCCGAAGTCCATCCAGGAACGCCACCGACAGCCACCAGAAGGTACGCAGCGCCGACGTCGGGTTGGCATGCAGCAGGCGTTCGACCGCCATGCGCATCTCGGAGATTGCTTTCGAATCGCCCTGATCGCGCAGGAAACCGAGCATCCCGCGCTCGAACGAGGCGCGAACGCTGGCGGTATCGCGGTTGAGCTTGTCGTCGTCAGTGTCAAGACGCGGCGCGCGCAGGCTCAGATCAGGGAAAAAGAGTTCGACTGGCTCGGCCCGCTCGCCACCGCGCAATGCCACCATGTCGCGATAGTTGGCAAAGAGCTTGAGCGGGGAATCGCCCGAGCCCGTGGCAACGCTCTCGAGGTATTCGCACACCGCGGCAAACGCCCGGGCCAGCACATCCTCGCATTCGGAGGACATCGCAAGCTCCCCGCGGGCGGACAAGGCGAGCAGGCGCTCTGCCTCCATCGTCACCACCCGAACGCCTTCAAGATCGACAAACTGCAGCGCACCGCTGGCCTGGTGCACGAGGCTGCCGGCCAGCACGATCTGCGACCGGTCGCCGTCGTCTTGCGAGCGCTGCGTCTCGATGGCGGCCTGCGCCCGCGACAGCGACTCGCGGATTTCGCCAAGACACCACGACAAAGCGGCCAGATCAGGCGACTCAATGCTCATCACGACACCCTGAAACGGGACACCGAGCTCTTCAGCTCACGCGCGAGCTCGGCAAGTTGGACGATGGAGCCGGCGGTCTGCTGCGTACCGTCACTGGTCTGCTCGGTCACCAGCAGAATGCGCTGGATGCTCTGAGCAACCGTTCCGGCCGACACTGCCTGGCTCTGGGTCGTACGGGCAATGCCCTCGATCAGTTCGGCGAGCTGGCGCGACACCCGCCCGATCTCGCCCAGCGCATTGCCGGCATCATCGGACAGGCGCGTGCCAAGCACCACACCCTGGGTGCTGCGCTCCATCGCAGCAACCGCATCCTGCGTATCGAGCTGGATCGTGCGGATCAGGCCCGAGATCTGGCGGGTGGCCTCGGCACCGCGTTCGGCCAGCCGCTGCACTTCTTCTGCGACCATCGTGAAGCCGCGACCCGCCTCGCCGGCCGATGCCGCCTGGATCGCGGCATTGAGGGCCAGCACATTGGTCTGCTCGGTGAGATCGGAAATCAGCTCGACGATCTCGCCGATCTCCTGCGAGGACTCGCCCAGTCGCTTGATGCGCTTGGCGGTCTCCTGGATGTGGTCACGGATCCCGTTCATGCCCGAGATCGACTTGTCGACCGCCTGACGGCCCTGCTCGGCGGCGCCCAGCGCCTGACGGGCAACCTGCGCCGACTCGGACGCGCTCTCGGACACATCGCTGATCTGCGACGCCATTCGCAGCACCGATTCACCGGTGTCACGGATTTCGCGGGTCTGCTTCTCGGTCGCCCTTTGCAGGCCGCCCGAAATCGACGCTGCGCTGGCCGACGCATCGGCCACCAGCTCGGCGGTGATGTTGATGCGGGCCACCAGACTTCGCAGCTCTTCGACGGTGTAATTGACCGAGTCGGCAATCGCACCGGTGATGTCTTCCGAGACGGTTGCCTGCACGGTGAGATCACCATCGGCAACCTCCTGCAGCTCGTTCATCAGCCTGAGGATGGCGCTCTGATTCAGCTCGTTGGTGCGCCGCGCATCGCGCTGCATGGCCTCGGCCAGCGTACGCTGCGCATCGGCAGCGACGATCTGACGCCGCACATCCTGCTGGCGAAGCAAATAAAGACCCCAGCCGGACAGCGCCGCAACCAGCAAGGCGGCGGTTGTGGCGAGATCGGCAAGCGACAGACCATCGCCGGCACTCAGGAGTTTGGATTGTAGGGCGAGCAGTTGGGTGCGCAGCGATTCGCTGTCGGCGCCGATTCGCTGGGCGGCATCAGAAGCCTTTCGCAGGGTCGGCACGCCGGCCTGCAACTTGCCAATCGGCGCTTCAATCGCCGCATACGCTTGCGTCAGCGATCCGATCTGCTTGCGCAGGTCGGCTTCCCGGCCTGGCGCCAGACGTTGCGAATCACTGCCCGATGCCAGTGCCCGCACCGCGTCGCCCAGTCGTGGGGCCAAGCCCTGCAAGGCCTCTGCCGAGGCTGCTCTGGCGGCCGCGCCCGGTGCGCCAAGCTGTGCAAACTGGCGCATCACTCGCTCATTCAGGACACCCAGGCGCGCGATGCTGGCGACATCGGCCGCTGATGCGCCGGATGCCGACGCCAACTGCATCAGCTGATCGATCTGGTCGGCCAGTGCCGGCGCATCGGTCAGCACTTTTTTGGCGGCGGCGGCGGTGGCCGCCAGCGCCGGGGCATCTGTCTGAATCGTCGTCGCGGCCGCATCGGTCAGTGTCCAAACCGCGTTGATTGCGGTGAGCGCCGGTGCCAGGGAATCCGACAAAGGCTTGACGCGACGATCATCGATCACGCCTCCGGACTGCAGCAGACTCACTGCCAGGGCGAGGCTGACCCGACTGTCGGCGAAATCGACCGCAGCCTTTGCGTCACCGCTGATCACCAGCGGCGCGGTGCGGGCGAGCCGCTGCGAGTGCATCAGCGAATCACCAACAATACGGGTCTGCTCGGCCAGCATCGAGGCGCGACGGGCATCGAGCAAACTGAAGAGCATGGCAAGCACAAGCGCGCCGGCAATTACCGCCATCAGCACATGCATCTGCCGGCGCAAAGGCAGGCGGGCGAGGAAGGGAATGGAGAATGCGCCGGGACCTGCAGCGGGCGAGGCCTCGAGAGGCGTCACGCCGGCACCGCCGCCAAGCGCCAGCAGCGGGCGACGAAATTTGAAATCGATTCGCATAATGGGGCAATACTTTGGCGCGGGCTCAGCGGCCGACCAGCAGAAAATCGCTTCCCGCGGCCAACTTGGCGAGATCGAGTTCGTACCAGCGATTGCCATCGGCATCGAGCAGTGCGTGGCCGACCCACTCGGGTTGCCCCGCGCTGCCAAAGGGCGCATAGGCGCTGTCGGTGTCGTCGCTTCGCATGGAGGACACGTTACGCAGGCCCATCATGCGGGTGACCATGATCGAGGCATTGAAGTTCAGCCGGGACGCCAGCGCCAGCAGGCGCGCATCCTTGCCGCCATCGGTGCGACCCAGGCGGGCAAAGGCCTGCAGATCGATCACGGTATAGAGCGCACCGCGCAGATTGACCAGACCCAGCAGCCATTCGCGGGTCAGCGGCACCCGGGCAATCGAATCGGGCACCGGAACGATTTCGCCGGCCTCCGACAGATCGACCAGCCAGCGCTGATCACCGATCATCAGGCCGAGTCGGGCCGCGGTATCGACCTGCGCACGGGTATCGGCGGTCGGCTCAAGGGGCGGCACAGCGATCACCGATTCTTCCTGCTCAAACATGCCTCAAGTCCTTTCAATGAACCAGTTCCGCGATCTTTGCCAGCAACTCCTTGGCATCGACCGGTTTGGTCACGTAATCACGAGCGCCCTGGCGCAGTCCCCAGATCCGGTCGGTCTCGGTCGACTTGCTGGTGCACAGAATCACCGGAATCGACTGGGTCGCCGGATCGCGGTTGAGCGCCCGCGTGACCTGGAAACCGCTTGAGCCCGGCATCACGACATCCATGACGACCAGCGACGGACGCTCGAGCTTGATCTTGGCCAGGGCATCATCGCCATTCTCGGCGGTGAGCACCTCGTAGCCGCTGCGCGTGAGCAGGTCGGTGAGAAAGAAACGCTCGGTCGGCGAATCGTCGACCACGAGAATCATCTTCTGGGCCACAAGGGTCACCATTCTTGTCAGACCCCGATCATGCGCCGCGCATGCTGCGCAACGCATTTGAGCAGGCTGTCTTTGGTGAAGGGCTTGGTGAGGTACTCCTCGCAGCCCACCATGCGGCCGCGGGCGCGGTCGAACAGTCCGTCCTTGCTCGAGAGCATCACCACCGGGGTGGCATGCAGCCGAGGGCTTTTCTTGATGAGCGCGCAGGTCTGATAGCCATCAAGGCGCGGCATCAGCACATCGCAGAACACCAGGTCGGGGGCATGGTCGGCGACTTTCGCCAGCGAGTCGAAGCCATCTTCCGCGACGATGACTTCGCAGCCCGCCTGCTTCAGAAAAATTTCGGCGCTGCGCCGGATCGTGTTGCTGTCATCGATGACCATCACTTTCAGGCCGGCGATCGATTCTGTTGCACTCATCTTTATCCTCGCAGCCCCTCATGCTCAGGGCGCCTTCACAATTCGACCAGTTCGAAGTCTTCCTTGCGGGCGCCGCACTCAGGGCAGGTCCAGTTCATCGGAACGTCTTCCCAACGTGTGCCAGGTGCGATGCCTTCATCGGGCAGGCCCGCAGCTTCGTCATAAATCCAGCCGCAGATCAGGCACATGAAGGTTCGTGTCGTCGATTGATCACTCATCGTTGTTCCACCGTTGTCCATTAGAGTAGGAAGCCGGGGATGTTACCTTCCCCCGCCGATGAGCCTCTGGGAAACCCCGACGGGCGGCTTGACTGCATCGGGCGCGCCACACTGCCTGCCGAAACACCGACAACCCCACCTGACGGGAATCCGATGAAGCCCATCCTGCGCGGCTTGTATGCCCTCACCCCCGATGACACCGACCTGGCGCGCCTCACGCGAATGGTGAGCCTGGCCCTTGAAGGCGGGGTCGACGCGCTGCAGTTTCGCGTCAAGGGCGGCACACCCGCCGAGCGTCGCGAACTGGCGATTGCCGTCAAACGCCTGACCGATGCCGCAGCCGTGCCGCTGATCGTCAATGATGAGGTCGAGCTCGCCTGCGAGATTGATGCCGCCGGCGTGCACATCGGTCGCGACGACGGCGATCCGCGCCAGGTGCGCGCGCGCATCGGCGCGCATCGATTGCTGGGTGTGAGCTGCTACAACGATCTCGAGCGCGCCCGCTCGATGATCGGCATTGCCGACCATGTCGGATTCGGCGCGGTGTTTGCCTCGCCGACCAAACCACAGGCGGTGCGGGCGCCGATGTCGCTCTTTGCGCAGGCCCGCGCCATGGGGCTGGCCACCGTGGCGATCGGCGGCATCGACCGCACGAATGCAGCGCTGCCGATCGAGGCTGGCGCGCAGGCCGTTGCAGTGATCAGCGACATTTTTGCAGCAGACGATCCGGCGCTGGCGACCGCGCAATTACGCGCCATCGTGCATCAGGCGCTGGCGGCTACCAGGGCTTGAGCGGCAGGACTTTCAACACCCGGCCGTCTGACTGACTGACCAGCACCGCGCCGTCTGCAGCCGGCCCGCGCATCGGGAAATAACGCAACGCCGACTCACTCAGGCCGGTGGCCGCAACTGCGGCATCGATGTCAGCGCCACTCGACGGATTAAGCGAGCGCAGCTTGGACACCGGCAGCGAGCGGGTCAGCGCCTCGTTCACTTTCGAATCGTAATCGGCATAAAAGCGCGGATGGTGCTGCATATCGCGCCCGCTCTCGATTGCTTCCATCATGATGGTCTGTCGCTCGCTGGCCGAGTCGGGCATGCGGATCGACACCCAGCGGGGGCCGGTGATGCGGGCTTGCGCAAAGGGATTGTCTTTTGCGGCAGCCAGATCGGGCGGCGCGATATCGGCCGGCGAGATGATCTCGAAGCGATCCTTCACCAGCACGACGAAGGCAGGCCGTCCCTGGTGCAGGGTGTAAAGCCCATAAGCCAGCGCGGCGAGCTGCAGGGCCGCTATCGTGGCCAGATCCCACACCAGACGCTTCTTGCGGCGATCAAAGACGATGAGCGTGAAGATCGGCCCAAGCACGACATCCACACCCAGCATGATCAGCAGGATCGAGCCGACGCCGAGCAGTTGAGGCAGCGGTTGCGGATACCAGGTGAGCAGCACCAACGCGAGCACGGCGGCGGCCAGCAGCGCCGACAGGGAGAGGTGAACGCCAGCGGCGCGCAGCCTCTGCGCCATGCTTGACGCCGACGTCGGTCGATTGGTCAG
>Ga0007796_10000757_pt1 | contig 11254 bp, 9 predicted proteins | sample CryBogmetaGMA0M_FD_60373 | JGI IMG/M metagenome (GOLD analysis project Ga0007796, IMG submission 60373) | Freshwater microbial communities from Crystal Bog, Wisconsin, USA - MA0M | ecosystem: Environmental > Aquatic > Freshwater > Lake | place: Crystal Bog, Wisconsin, USA | collected 2009-07-06 | reverse complement strand
TTTCACGGCGAACCCTATGCGTTGAGCGGTTCGCCGCTCCCCGTCGGATCGCCGGCGCCCGATTTCATGCTCGTCCAATTCGAGGCCGGCGTGCAACGGGTGATCGATCGGCAAACGCTTCTCGATGCCGGCAAGCCGGTGCTGTTGAGTGTCATCACCTCGGTCGACACGCCCGTGGGAAGCCTCCAGGCGCGCACGTTCGAAACCATGCTGCAGGAGTTTTCCGGGCGGGTGACCGCGCTGCTGGTGAGCTCGGATCTCCCCTTCACGCTCAATCGGTTTCGTGAGACCGAGAATCTCCTCTGCCTCGAGGGGAGCAGTGACTACTACGGGTCCTTCGGCGAGGCCTACGGTGTGCTCATCGAGGGCCCGCGGATTCTGGCCAGGGCGGTGTTCGTTCTCGATCGAGAGGGCACCGTGCAGCACGAACAGGTCGTCGATGAAATCACGACCGAGCCCGACTACGCAGCCGCGATCGCGGCGCTTGCGGCATTGGTGTGAGCCTGACAACAAAAACGGATACATACTCAGCCACGCGTTCGGATCAAGGAGACGATCATGCCGCAGACCAACGACGAAAAACTCGAGGTGCTCGGACGGTTTGCCACGGCCGCGGGTATTCGATCGAACTTGGGTACCAAGCTTCTTGTCAACCAACAGACCGGTGATCTTGCGATTCAGGACTCGGGCTTCAGGACGTGGTGGGCTCGGAGTGCAGCGGATTCCCTGACGAATCCCGCTGTTCATCGACATGTGACGAACGTCTTCGAGGCCGCCCAGCGCGAACGAAACTTGTTGGTGGATCAGAACCGCTGTGTGAGGAAGATTCAGAACATTCATTACGCCTTCAAGGGATACAGCACGCTCGTGAGGAACGGCTATGGCGGCAATGAGACTCTGATCCACCAGGTGGGAGAAATCGCACAGATCTGCAGTGAGCTCGTCGTCGTGCCCTACTCCCACGCGCTGTCGCAAACGGATTGGTTACCACCCGGGCACGATGGTGTTTGCTGGGCGTTCGTTCTTGACTGGCTTCGGAGGAGCTTCAAGGGCAAGTCTGGCTATCAAAACGCGAAGCTGGGAAAGAAGATGGGCGCGATCGAGGCGCTTCAGGCCGATCAGTTGACGATCAAGGCCAGGGGACGTACGGAACTCGTCCCCGGGATGCCAGGGTTCGGGTACCGCGACACCGACGTGAGGCTCGTTGATCCGCAGGCCCCGGCCGCCAATCAGGCCGCGTACCAAGGGAGAAACGTCGCCGCGGCAGGCAATGCTGCCCAGCGGTTCAGTCCGCGATTCGACGGGATGATGTACCGAATCGGCCGGCTCTTTCCCATCGTTCCCGCGGAGCGGCGGTGTTACGGCGTTCGCGGCCCGGGCACGCCGTACTCCCCGGTCATCGGTGATCAAGTCCTGCAGCACATCGAGGAGGATGCCCGCGCGAGTGTTGCCGGTGGCGACGGAGACCGCGGTTGGGTGCTGAGTCTGGCCTTCCGTGATTATTTCAGTGACGCGCAGACGTCGGGACACGCTCTGGGCATCCGATTCTCCCCTTGCCAGACCTGGGCGACGTTTTTCGACCCGAACTCCGGCACGGGTGAGATCCCGGCGACGATGGCGGATCTGTGGATCGAGTCCGTGATTCTGAGGTACAGCTTTGGCTATGCCGTCGAATCGATCAAGGTCCATCGCGTCTCGGCGGCGTGACGCTCGCCGGTAGAGCGCCTCGAGTCCGCTGACGCTCGCCCGGATCGTCAAACAAGCCCGAAGAGCGTGTTCAAGGCCGCCTCGTAGTTCGGTTCGGACGTGATGTCCGGCACGATCTCCCGATGGCGTATGACGCCGACGGCGTCGACCACAAACACGGCCCTCGCCAGCACTTCGTAGCCCTCGATCAGAAGCCCCCAATTGCGCCCGAAGGATTTGCCGAGATAGTCGCTCCCCCCCACGAGATTGTCGATGTCCTCGGCCCTGCAGAAGCGATTGATCGTAAATGGCAAGTCGCTCGTGACGAGGATTCCGCAGACGCAGTCCGCCAAGGGGGAGTCGCTCAATCGCTTCTGAAAGATCTTGGCCTGGAGGCTTCCCACGGGCGTGTCGACCGAGGTCACGACGCTGATCAGCACCGGCTTACCCCACGAGAGCACCTCGCTGGTATCGATGACGTTCGGGTCTCGTGCGCGTCCTCCGGTCAGGGAGAACGCGGGCATGGCGTCGCCGGTTTCGGGGCTCTTGCCGATGAGGTTGTAGGATTCCCCGTGGAACTGGATTGATGGCATGGCGCACCTTGAGGTCATTGGTTGTTGTTGAGGAATACCGGGGATCCTGGTCGTTGAGTCGGTCGCGTTCATCAAGCATTGTGGTTCAGGAACACCGGAATGCCCCTCTCGGTGAACCTGTCGGGATATTCGTACACGCGCCGCTGGAGGGCCGGATCCTCCGGTACAAAGGCCTGATCCACGGGAAAAATGAAATCCGACTGGTAATCGAGGTAGTTTTCCAGGGCGGTAATGACTTCATTCCACGAGTGGACCGACGACGAACCCCGCAGCAGATTTTTTTTCCGCCGCCAGAATGCGAACAAGGCCACGGCCACCGAGTAGTACGCTCTGTGGAGGTCAAAATCGTAACGGCCAGCGGGAAAGATGAGTTTCACCAGTTCGAGCGTGGCGGACGTCGTGCTCGAGGGGCCAGCGCCGATCACTTGGGATTGCTGCATCATGAATGCCGCCCAATCGTGTTCGGGGGCGACGTTGTAGGCCAGTCTGTTGCTGCGAGTGGCGGCCCTCGTCGTGTTTTCTTTCTCAAGGTTTACGGCATCCGGAGTCAGGCTCGCTTCCGTCTCGTGGAGTTCGCGGTTGTATCGGTTCGCTTCACGCCTTGCGATATCGAGGTTCTCTCTTCGGATCTGCCGAAATCCTTCGGAGTTGTAAATGATTTCATCGGGTGCCCTCTGGGTGCTGTCCAGGTTTTTGTACTGTTCGAAGATCCTCCGGAGATTTGCGTCCGACAGGAATTGTTGAAGTGGGATGGTGGCTGTCAGTAGGCCGGTCGCCGACTCCCATCTGGCAGCTTCGGTTCGTATTCTCGGGACGGCCCTCTCTCGGCGGCGTCTCGTGGCTTCAAGGTCGTTCAAGGCATCGGCGATGTCGCGCTGCAGTTTCACATTGTTGTAGCGAAGTCCCTCGTGGCCCCGCGTGAAGGTGGGGGGCGGCATCAGCGTGTGCTTGAGGGCGAAGTCTGCGAGGAATGCGGCCATCTCCGAGAGCGATGGGTTGCGCTTGTTTCGGAAGTAAGCGATGCCGTCCCCGAGGCGGCGATTGCTCAGGAAATTGCTGTAAAAATGCGAGTAGCGCCCTCTCAGGTCCGCGTTTTGTCGCTTGACGTTCGCTGCGAGCCCGTCCCAGTATCTTTGAAGATGCCGCGTCGTGATGGCGGCGACCGTTTGCCGAATGCCCGGGCAGTCGTTGATCATCTCTGCGAGTTGCCTTTCCCTCTGGGCATTGTCGGCAAACCGCTTCTCGGTCTGGTACTTAAGCCAGCTCATGAGTTCCCGCAAGCCGGCGAAGCTTTTGTCTTGGCCCTTTCTCAGGAGTGGAATCAAAGGGTCGGCGACATGTGAGATCCAGCGGCCGAGCTTTTCCATCGCCCGGCGCTTGTCGGCGTCGGTACTGTGCTGGAAGGTGGCATCGAACATCTGCTGAAAATCAGTATTTTGAGTGAGGTCCCTCAGGGTGTGGCCCCTGCTGTTGTCGTAGCGTGTGATTCCGACCGTGAGTGGCATCGAAGGGTTCCTCCGGGGGGGCAGGAGCGGAGCACGCGATCTGCGAGGGCGCTCGGTTTAAAGGAGAGGCCGCGTTCATCGCCGTCGAGTTGTTCGTGGACTGAACTTTTCTTGGGGCTTGGTCGTGATCGAGGCAGCCAGAGGCTGTGTGAGGTTCTTGGAGTTGGCGACGGCCGCATTCGGGCGGGACGCTTTGTCGACAGCCTATCAGGTGCCTTCGCCAAGCTTCTTCGTACCCCCGACGCCTTCCCTGGGTGCCATGGTCGAAGGATCTTGCCTGGGGGGAGTTGGGGCGAGTTGTGGGCCGGTGCTTCATCGGCGGCCGCGTCGTGAGTGTCCCTCCGACGTCGGACTTCATGCCCGGCGCGTCTCGGGAGCGCTGTCGAGTTGAGCGCCGACGTGGCAGCAGGAGATCTGGCCGGGGGACGGGCAGCGGCGAGGCTCGCTTTGCGGTGGTTGCCGGTGTGCACGTGGGAACGCATGGCGGAGCGACCGGACTGCAGGGTCGGCCCTTTTCCGCCCGGGGAGACGGCTGGTATGATAACCCCTCTTTACACCGAGTCCTTTGCCGCTCAGCGGGCTGCGATGGGTTCGACCGCAGGCGCCAGGGAACCTCAGGCATGGCCGGACTCGATCTCAAGGGACTCATCGGCAAGCTCAACCCCGTCTGCCAGCGGGCGCTCGAAGGAGCAGCCGGGCTGTGCCTCTCCCGGACGAACTACAACGTCGAGGTGGAGCACTGGCTCACGAAGCTCCTCGAGCAGCCCGGCAACGACATCTGCCTGCTCCTGAAAGCTTTCGACGTCGACCAAGGGAGAGTCCTCACCGACCTCACCAAGGCGATCGATCGCCTCAAGACCGGCAATGCCCGCCCGCCACTGCTGTCGCCGGAGGTTTGCGATCTCATCAAACAGGCCTGGCTGATCGCCAGCGTCGACTTCGGCGACGAGAAGGTTCGCGGCGCCTGGCTGCTCGTGGCCCTGCTCTCCGACGAGTCGCTCTCCCAGCGGCTGCTGGCCGCGTCGGATGAGTTTCGCCGAATCTCGCCCGATGTGCTCCGCCGCGAGGCATCGCGCGTGTTCACCCGGTCGACCGAATCCGACTTCATGCCCGGCGGAGCGGCCTCAGGCGACGCGACTGCAGGCGACGCGGCAGCGGGGGCCGATGGCAAGCCCCGCGGACCGACGAAGACGCCGAACCTCGACCAATACACGATCGACCTTACGGGCCGGGCGAAGGCGGGCAAGATCGATCCCGTCCGCGGACGCGAGGCGGAGGTGCGGCAGATCGTCGACATTCTCACGCGACGGCGGCAAAACAATCCGATCCTCACCGGCGAAGCGGGCGTCGGCAAGACAGCCGTCGTGGAGGGATTCGCCCAGCGGATCGCCGATGGCGACGTCCCGGAGCCGCTCAAGAACGTCTCGCTCCGCACCCTCGACCTCAGCCTGCTGCAGGCAGGCGCTGGCGTGAAGGGGGAGTTTGAAAACCGGCTTAAAGGCGTGATCGACGAGGTGAAGAAGTCGCCGACGCCGATCATTCTCTTCATCGACGAGGCCCACACGCTCATCGGTGCCGGTGGGCAGGCGGGGCAGGGGGATGCGGCCAACATGCTCAAGCCGGCGCTCGCCCGCGGTGAATTGCGAACGATCGCCGCCACGACGTGGGCCGAGTACAAGAAGTATTTCGAAAAGGACGCGGCGCTGGCCCGGCGGTTTCAGGTGGTGAAGGTGGAGGAGCCCACCGACGAGATGGCTTGCCGGATGCTTCGCGGCATGGTCGACACGCTGGAAAAACACCACAAAGTGTCGATTCTCGACGAGGCGGTGGTGGATGCCGTCAAGCTCTCTCGCCGCTTCATCCCCGGCCGGCAACTGCCAGACAAGGGCGTAAGCCTGCTCGACACGGCCTGCGCCAAGGTGGCGATCGGGCAGGCGGCCACGCCGCCGGCGATCGAGGATGCGAGGCGAACGATCGATGCCCTCGCCATCGAAATTGAGATCCTCAAGCGGGAGCGGGCGGCGGGGGCCGATCACGCCGCCACGATCACCGAGCTCGAAGCCAAGAAGAACCAGACGGCCGCGACGCTCGCGGCCCTGGAAGCCCGCTTTGCCGAGGAATCAAAACTCGTCGAGCAGATCCGGGCCGAGCGGGCCACGCTGATGGCGGCCGTGCACCCGGCCGACGGTGTCTCGGCGCTGCCCGAGGCGGATCAGGAGACGCTGCGAGCCAAGCTCGTGGGCCTCGAGCAGCAGCTCAAGAAGGTGCAGGGGGAGACGCCGTTGGTCAGCCCCTGCGTCGATGGGCAGGCGATTGCCGAGGTGGTGGCCGGGTGGACGGGCATCCCGGTGGGCCGGATGGTGTCGGACGAGATCCGCGGGGTGCTCGAACTGCAGAAGCGGCTCGAGGAGCGCGTCGTCGGCCAGTCACACGCGATGGCGGTGATCGCCGAGCGGATCCGTACGTCGCGGGCCGGGCTCACCGATCCCAACCGTCCCACGGGGGTGTTTTTGCTTGCCGGCACGAGCGGCGTGGGCAAGACGGAGACGGCGCTGGCGCTTGCCGAACTGCTCTTCGGTGATGAATCGAACATGACCGTCATCAACATGAGCGAGTTCAAGGAGGAGCACAAAGTGTCGCTCCTCATGGGATCGCCGCCGGGATATGTCGGTTACGGCGAGGGGGGCGTGCTCACCGAGGCCGTCCGTCGCCGACCCTACGGCGTCGTCCTGCTCGACGAAATGGAAAAGGCCCATCCGGGCGTCCAAGACATCTTCTATCAGGTGTTTGACAAGGGGAGCATGAAGGACGGCGAGGGCCGCGACATCGACTTCAAGAACACCGTCATCATCATGACGAGCAATGCCGGCACCGACACGGTAATGAAGCTCTGTGCCGATCCCGAGACGCGGCCCGATCCGGGCCCTCTCGCCGACGCCCTCCATGACGACCTCCTCAAGGCCTTCAAGCCGGCGTTCCTCGGGCGCGTCAACGTGATCCCCTACTACCCGCTGGCCGACGAGGTGATGCGGGGTATCTGCGAGCTCAAGCTCAAGAGCATTCGACGTCGGGTGGAAAACGCCTACAAAGCCCGGTTCACCTGGACGCCCGAAGTGGTCGGGGCGGTGGTCGACCGCTGCCACGAGGTCGACAGCGGAGCCCGGATCATCGACCGCGTGCTTTCCGGGACGATGTTGCCGGAACTCTCCACGCGGTTGCTTTCCCGGATGGCCGAGGGACAGCCGGTCGAGACGATCGAGGTTGGCTGGGACCAGACGGCGGGGGAGTTCAGCTACCGGATCGGATGACGCCGGAGCCGCCCGCTCCCGTTTGGCCGAAAAACAAGCGTTTTTGCCGGTGCCGCCAGAGGGCCACTGGATTTTTGAATTTTTCACGCAACAAATCGGGATTTCTCACGACAACAGGAGGTCGGGCCGAGGTTGTAGCGAGCAGCCCCGGGTCGATGGGACCAGTCCCCTGGCACGGTGCTCGGGGCGGACCGAACGGCTCGCTGATGTACGAAAGGCACTACGTCCATGGGACTCTTCGTGAAAATTGACGGCATCGAGGGCGAAGCCACCGACTCGGCACACGCCAAGTGGATCCTCGCCGATTCCGCTTCGCTGCCGGTGTTCCGCTCGATTCCCGGCGGTGCGGTCGACCAGCAGAGGACGAAAGGCGAGACGTCGCTCGGCGACATCACCTTCACCCGGCAACTCGACAAGTCGTCGCCGAAGCTGATGGAAGCCTGCGCGCTTGGCAAGTTCAACAAGGAAGTGTTGGTCGAGTTCACCACGACGTTGGGGGGCAAGACCGAGACCTACCTGAAGTGGAAGCTGGAAAACGTCGTTTTCACCGGCTACTCGGTGCACGGCAACAGTTCTGGCGAACCGCTCCCGAGCGAGCAGTGCAGCATGAACTTCTCCAAGATCACCTACACGTACACCGAATTCGACAACCAGAAGGGGACGAAGAAGGGCAACGTGGAGACGAAGTACGAAGTGGGCGCCAACAAGTCGTAAGTGGCGTTTCGCAGCGCGTCGGGTGGCCGTCACCCCTTGGCTCACGCCTCGGGGTGACGGGCCCGCCGGCTCGTTTTGCAGTCCGGTGGAGAAAGCATGATGGCCAGCACACGCAGTGGATTCGTCAAGTTCGGCGACTTCGAGGGCGAGGCCACCGACTCCAAGCACAAGGGCTGGAGCATCATGCACACCCTCTCGGCGCCGCTCACGAGGGCGACAGGAGGCTTCGAGCAGAGCGAGCGGGGCGGCGGGGCCACCGCGGTGGGGAAGGTGACCGTGGTGAAGGATTTGGACGCCGCCACGGTGAAGATTCAAAAGGCCTGCGTGACCGGTCAGAAGTTGTCGAAGGTCAAAGTCGAGCTCTGCACGGTGACCGGCGGGGAAACGCAGCCCTATCTCTCCTACGAGTTGGAGGACGTGATCGTGACGTCCTATGACCTCGAGGACCCAGCCGATGCCACCCATCTGCAGCCGACCGAGCGGGTGACGTGCACGTACGGCAAGGTGACGTGGACCTACGGGAAGTTCGGCTCCGACGGCTCAAGCCTTGGCAAGGTTACCGACACTTTCACCGTCGGGGCCGCGAAGAAATAGGATCGAGGTTCGCTCATGCCAAGCTACTCCCAGGATGGCCTGCCGCTGGCGATCGAGACGCCGCTTGGTAAGGACCAGTTGCTGCTCGAGGCCTTCGACGGTGAGGAACTCCTCGGGGGCTTGTTCGTCTTTCGCCTCGAGTGCCTGAGCGTCGCGGAGACGTTGAGCAACACCGCGATCGTCGGCAAGCAGGTGAGCTTCCGTGTCAATGACGCAAGCGACACCCCGCGCTGGTTCACCGGCTACGTCAGTCGTTTTTCATGGATGGGCCGCGATGACCTGCTCACTCGGTGGCGGGTCGAGGTGGTTCCGAGCCTGTGGTTCGCTTCGCTCACGAGCGACTGCAAGGTCTTTCAGCAGAAGTCGGTGCCCGACATCGTCGGGGCCGTGCTTGGAGACACCTCCGAGATCACGCTCTCGAAGAAACTGACCGGCAGCCACTCCCCTTGGGACTACTGCGTTCAATACCGGGAGACCGACTTCGACTTCGTGAGCCGACTCATGGAACACGAGGGAATCGGGTACCACTTCGAGCACGCCCAAGGCTCGCTCAAGATGGTGATCTCCGACGCCAACACAGCCTTCAGTGACTGCCGGGAGGCTGATGTCGAGACGGCGCAAGGATTTGGTTCGCCGGCCACGGCCGGCGTGATCACGTCCTGGCGGCATGAGTATGCCTTCCGCCCGGGAAAGGTCGTCCAGACGGACTACTCCTTCGAGGAGCCGACGACGAGCCTGCTGTCGACGGGGAATGGCAAGTCGTCCTATGCCAACGCCGCCAAAGCCGAGCTTTTCGACTACCCCGGCTTCTATGAGAAGAAGCCCGCCGGCGATGCCATGGCCAAGGTGCGGATCGAGGCGGAGGAGACGACGGCCAGCATCGCCTCCGGCACGAGCACATGCCGCAGTTTTTCGCCGGGATATGCGTTCAAGCTCAAATCCCATCCGAGTTCGGCGGAGCGTGGCAAGAAATACCTGCTCACGAAGGTGGCTCACCGGGCAAGCATTCGCGGGGCCTACGAGGCATCGGCGGCGGTAGGGATGGCCTTCGAGTATGAGAACTCGTTCGAGTCGGTGCCGGTGGAAACGGTGTGGAGGCCGGCTCGGAGAACGCCCTGGCCGACCGGCACCGTGCAAACGGCCATGGTCGTCGGACCCTCCGGCGAGGAGATCTACACCGACCAGTACGGCCGTATCAAGGTGCAGTTTCACTGGGACCGCTACGGCCGGAACGACGAGCAGAGTTCCTGCTGGATTCGGGTGTCTCAGTCGCTCGCCGGCCCCCAGTTCGGGATGCAGTTCGTTCCCCGCGTCGGCATGGAGGTGGTGGTGTCGCACCTCGATGACGATCCCAACCGCCCGCTCGTGACGGGTGTCGTCTACAACGGCACGAACAAGCCCCCCTTTGATCTGCCGTCGAAGGCAGCCCAGAGCGGCCTGCAGACGCGGAGCACGAAGGACGGGGCGGTTGGCAAGGCCAACCAGCTGATCTTTGACGACACGAAGGGGGCGGAACTGGTCACGCTGCACGCGGAGAAAAACTTTTCGCGAACGGTCGAGAATGACGACACGCTCGAGGTCGGCTTTGTCACCAAGGACAAAGGCGACCGCTCGGTGAAGGTCTACAACAACCTCACCGAGGAGATCGGAGCCAGCGGCTGTAGCACCGGGAACAGGACGCTCACCGTCTACAACGACAACGCCACGACGGTATCCAACGGCAACGACACGCACACCGTCAGCAAGGGCAACGCCACCTACGCCGTAACCCAGGGCAACCACACCGTCACGGTTGGGGGCAAGCAATCGAATACGGTCAAGCAGGGCCACTCGCTCACGGTCTCGTCGGGGTCGCACGCCGTCGAGGTGAGCGCCGGCAGCGGTACGATGAAGGCGATGTCGTGGACGATCGAGGGGCAGACCGGGATCACGCTCAAAGTTGGCAGTAACTCGATCGCCATCAGCCCGTCTGGGGTGACGATCAACGGACTGACGGTGAGTGTCAAAGGGACGACATCGACGCAGGTCGAGGGCCTCCAGACAACCATCAAGGGCACCGCCATGCTCCAGGCGCAAGGCGCGATCACGATGATCGGTTGAGAATCTGACCGGAGGAGCGAACGTCATGGCTGTCTGCACGCTCGAACACTATCCGACGCATGAGGCGGCCCGCATGCGGTTGGCCAAGCTCGACCTGGCCGCGCCGGCCATGGCCTTGGTCGAGCAACCCGACGGGACCATCGCGGGCGGATCGATGCAGGAATGCGCCCGGGCGATCATGGAGGCCGGCCTGACGGAGGATGCCGTGAGCGTCCTGGCCCAGTCGCTGTCGCGGCGGGCGGCCGCGTGGTGGGCCTGCCGGGTTGCCCGTCTGGAGGCGGATGGAAACCTCAAGCCGCAGGAACTTCGGACGCTCGAGGCAGCCGAGGCTTGGGTCAAGCAACCGGAACAACTCAGGGCGTATGCAGCCCAGGATGCCGCCAACGTGACGGGGCTTGCGTCTCCGGCGGGCTGCGCGGCATTGGCGGCATTTCTGGCCGGTGAATCGCTCGCGCCGCCCCACCTCGATCCGCTGCCCCCGCTTCCCCATCTGGCCGGCATGGCGGCCGCCGGTGCCGTCAAACTCGCCGCTGCCAGTCGGGCCGCCGCGGATCCGAATCAGGAGCTTTCGCGTTTGCTCGCTGCCGGGTTTGCGATTGCCGCAGGCAGCGACACCTGGGAGGGGAATTGAACGATGGGACAGCCCGCCGCAAGAGTCGGGGACATGCAGGTCTGCCCGATGCTCACCGGACCGGTGCCGCACGTCGGCGGGGTTCTCAGCGCACCGGCAGCATTCACGGTGCTGATCGGCTGA
>Ga0007796_10000756_pt1 | contig 11256 bp, 10 predicted proteins | sample CryBogmetaGMA0M_FD_60373 | JGI IMG/M metagenome (GOLD analysis project Ga0007796, IMG submission 60373) | Freshwater microbial communities from Crystal Bog, Wisconsin, USA - MA0M | ecosystem: Environmental > Aquatic > Freshwater > Lake | place: Crystal Bog, Wisconsin, USA | collected 2009-07-06 | reverse complement strand
GTATCGATAATGCCAGCACCGAACTTAGCTAGTAAGTCACTTACAGCAGTTTTTCCCGAGCCAATGCCGCCCGTCAAGCCAATGAGGGGAATGCGATCCTTAAGCGTACTTAAGTCGGATTGCTCAGAAGTAGAGTTTGGAGAAGATGAGGCCATAACAACTCAATGATGCCAGCAAAGATCAGAAAGGGGCCAAAAGGAAATGCGGCCCCCTGTTTTTGTTTGTTTAACTTAAGCCATAAAAGCCCGCCCAGGATTCCTGAAATCGACGCTATCAATAAGATGCTTGGGAGGGAGTTCCAACCTAACCAGGCGCCAAGTGCAGCTAAGAGCTTGGCATCACCCATGCCAATCCCATTCTGCTGTTTGGCATAGCGATACAAACGATTTAATAGCCAAAGCGATATATACCCCAATAGGGCTCCAAAAAAAGAGTCTTGAAGACTTACCAATTGCAGGCTTGGCATCGCATTGAAGATAAGGCCTATCAATAAAAGAGGGAGAGTAATGACATCCGGCAGACGAAAAGTCCGCGCATCAACATAGGCTAGATATGACAATATCAAAATCAACAATATCTGAATTAGGTTGGTCACTCCAAGAGCGCTCATTACACAATCTGTCCTAGATTAAAAATCGGGAGATATAGGATTATGACAAGACTCCCAATAATGGCCCCAACAAAGATAATGAGTAAAGGCTCTAATGTTTGACTCAAGGTATTGAGGCGGTTGCTTAATTGAGAGCCTAGGGTATTTGCACGTTTGCTCAGCATTTGTGGAAGAGATCCGCTTTCAGAAGCGATGCGTAGTAATTGCAAGGTTTCAATATCAAACAAAAGGTGCTGCGGGTCAGCTCGTATCATTGCCTCACCCAGGGGCCAGCCTCTAGTGAGGTGTTTAAAGATTTCGGCACTTAAATCATGGCTTAGCCAGTGATTCGATGATTGGGCAGTAACGCGTATCGCGTCAGGAAGTGCTAGACCTGATTCTAGTAAATGCCCCAAGGTTCTGCACCAGTAAGCAAGTGTTGCTAGTTGGAATAATTTGCCAAGCAGAGGGATGCGAAAGCTAAGCTCATCACATTTTTTCTGCAGTCGAGGCAGTTTGATCCATGTGAGTAGAAATAGTGAGCCGCTTCCAATAATAAGTAATGTCATTTCTAAAAAGAAAACCTCAATGAATGTCGATATTTCGATTAAGGCTTTTGTCGGGGCTGGAAGTTCAGCTTGAAAATGAGAAAACACGTCCTTAAAGACGGGGACAACCCAAATCATCATGACGAGTACCAGAAGCAACGAGCTAGCAAGCGTGATGAACGGATAAGACATTGCTTGTTGGATCTTTCGGCGCAACTCAATTTGGGCCTCAAGCTGCTGGCATATCGTTCTGAGGGCTAGAGCGATATCTCCAGTACGCTCACTTACGCGAATCAGGTTAATAAATTCTGCAGAAAAGAGATTTTTCTGAAGTAGTAAGCCTTGAGAAAAGCTATTCCCCTTTTTAAGTTCGGAATGTAATTTGCTTACCCAAGCTTGATGCTGTTTTGAGGTTGATGCATAAATAAGCTCGATAGCATTTAATAGCGCAAGGCCTGCATTTAAGAGTGACAAGAGTTGTTGAGCAAAGTTCAATTGATCTTGTTTACTTAGTGCCATGTGCCTACCTCATTCTCTAGCTCGCTAAGCTCTATCAAACCTGCTTTTGCATGGTGTAACCCTGCGTCATACATCGTAGGATGGTTTAAGGATGGGTTAAAGACATGTGCATTACTCAGTACCTCATGTACTCCAATGCGACCATGATGTCCGTATCCCTTACAGCTTAGACATTGAGGTTTGTTCGCGATTGTTTTGCCTTGGCATTGTTGACACAATTTTCTTAGCAAACGTTGGGAGCTCACGCTACGCAGGCATGATTGCAGTGACTCAAGATCAACTCCTAAGCCCTTTAATCTAGTAAGGACACCTCTAGCATTGCGGGTATGAAGAGTACTTAATACCAGGTGACCCGTTTGCGCTGCTTGAATTGCGAGTTGAGCACTGGCACTATCGCGAATTTCTCCAATCATAATGACGTCTGGATCTTGTCTCAGCAAAGCACGAATAATGGTTGAGAAATCTAAGCCTGCACGAGGATGGTAAGCCACCTGATTGACGCCTGGAAGCCGAATCTCAATAGGATCTTCAATAGAGCAAAGATTGCGATGGCTTTGGTTGAGTTGACGAAGGCAGCTGTAGAGTGTTCTGGTCTTACCACTCCCAGTTGGCCCGGTAACCAAAATCAGGCCATTGGTTTGGGCGAGCGCCTTTTGAAAAATATTGAATTGTTCTGGTAGAAGACCAATACCCTCTAAAGTTAACTCATCTATAGAGCTGGGCAAAATTCGCACGACAGCTTTCTCGCCATATAAGGTAGGGAGGATTGAAACCCTACAGTCGATATTAGGCTTAGAAAAGTCATGCCCAATCAACAGTCGTCCATCTTGGGGGAGTCGCTTTTCGGCAATATCAAGTCGCGCAAGAATTTTGATACGCGTGATTAAGCGTTCATGTAGCTCAATTTGGTACTGGGACTGAACTTGAAGTAAGCCATCAATCCTAATTCGTACTAATGTCCCTTGTAATCCAGCTTCAATGTGGATATCACTCGCTCTGGACTTTAGTGCATTGACTGCAATTTCATGCCAGGTGCGAATAATTAGTGAGTCATCATGTGTGCTGCTCAATCTTGATCTAAAGCGGGACTAGGGCGATAGAGTTTGACGGTCTTAACGCCCTGTTCGTCAAATTGCACAATTTCCATGACGATGCCTACAATCCGTAAGCTGACATCATGATCTGGAATGGCTTCAAGCCTCTCAAGAATGAGACCATTTAAAGTACGTGGCCCATCTAAAGGAAGATTGAGGTTAAGGAGTCGATTCAAGTCTCTCAAGGATGCTGTACCACTAGCAAGATAAGTGCCATCAGCCAGCCAATGAGGGTCGGTGGATAGATTAGAAAAAGAGGTCGTGAACTCACCAATCAGTTCTTCCACAATATCTTCAAAAGTGACCAGACCGAGGACTTCCCCATATTCATTAACGACCAGACTTAAGCGTTGCTGATTGTCTTGGAAAAATTGCATCTGTTGTAAAACGGGGGTGCCGCTAGGAATAAAGTAAGGCTCATTAAGTAAAGATCTAAAGTCTTCATGCCGTAGATCTGTATCGCCTAACAGCGATAAGGCTTTTTTGACCGAGAGGATCCCCACGATGCGTTCAGAGGCGTCATCGTAAACTGGCAGCTTGTTGTGATAGCAAGTCTCTAGCTGCTGTACTACCTCATCAATTGGCCTTGTGAGATCTAAGACCTCTATCTTTGACCTTGGGGTCATGACATCATCCACCGTAATATTTTCTAGGTTAAACAAGTTCAATAAGATATTACGATGATGATTGGACACAAAGCGATTGGATTCCAGAACCAGGCTACGTAACTCTTCTTTACTCATGGTTCTGCTGTCTGAGGAAGATTGAAGTCCAGAGATCTTCATTAATCCAGATACAAAACTATTAATAAACCATAACAATGGTTTTAATAGAAAGGTTAGTGGCAGGATGAGCCAGCCAACTCGAGATGCAATTTTTTCGGGAAAGGCTGCACCAATTACTTTAGGCGTAATTTCACTAAAGATGATGATGAGTAGGGCAACAACTAAAGTAGCGATTGAAAGAACAAGGCCACTATCTCCAAAAATATGCAAAGCAATACCAGTTACCAAAATAGGCAGGATGGTATTGATCAGATTATTGGAAATTAAGAGCACTGATAAAAGAGAATCAATGCGCTTGAGAAGTCGCTCTGCTAGGGCTGCACCACTATTCCCGCTTGTTGCCATAGCTCGAAGACGATGGCGATTAGATGACAACATACTCGTCTCTGCCATAGAGAAAAAGCCAGAAAGAGCGAGCAAGAAAAGGACTAGAGCAACTTGACCGTAAAAAGGCCAATCGTCAAAAAAGGTGTCCATGAGGCCTGCCTGAAAAAAGTGAGGATGAATCAATATAGCAAAGTAGCATTTCACACGCTATAGATGTGGCGCAAAGCAGTGTCATCTATAGTGCCTAATTATGTGAGAATCTCACCCTATGACCTCATCTGCAAAAAAAGCCCTCGCCGAGGGCGCCCAATCTTGCGTGATTGCAGCGCCTTTTGGGCGTCTGGGTATATTGACTGAAATGGTCGATGGTAGTCTGATGGTGTCAAAAATAGAGTATCTACCGGCATCAGCAGCCTTAGTGAGTCCTAACAACGCATTAGCAAAGAGTTCCGAAAGACAGTTCAAGGCGTATTTTAAGAGCCCGGATCATTTATTTGATTTGCCAATGAAGCCCTCCGGAACGGAGCATCAGCAAAAAGTTTGGAGAAGTATTCAGGAGATACCGGCTGGCAAAACGAAAACTTATGGTGAGATAGCTAACAAAATTCATAGTGGTGCTCGAGCTGTTGGAACTGCCTGCGGTGCCAACCCCTATCCCATCATTACGCCTTGTCATCGCATAGTGTCCGCCCAGGGTATAGGTGGTTTTATGAAAGAAAATGCTCCAGGGTTTTATCGCCAAATCAAAATATGGCTTCTACAGCATGAGGGTGTGTTGTGAGCGCTTAAGCTTCTTTACTTAAAGAGCGAGACCAAGTTGTAAAGAAGACTTTCATCAGAGTGTTACTTCTAACAGCAAATTGAGTAAAGATGTAGAAAGTCATTACTGCATTTCTTGAGAGCTTAACTTCATCTTTATTACTAAATTGCTTGCACTCAGAAATTTTTGTCAGCGTCATAACCGCTAGGCCGAACGCTAAGAAACAAAAGCGGCGCATTCCCAATTCTTCTTTTGGAATAAGAAGAATATAACTCAAGGAATCCTGAAGTTTTTCATAAGCAATCTTTAAAAGCTCAGCCTGAGAGATATCAGCAGGTTTCCAAGAGACGCCACGCGCTCTGTCTTCGGGCGAATCTTTTAGGATATTGGTCATCTGTAACGCCTGACCAAATGCAATAGAGAGCGCCTCATGCCCTTTAATGCTTTTTGCAAATGCGGGAGAGTGATTGCTGAATATAGTCGTGAGAAGTTCGCCAACTACTCCTGCCACTACATAACAATATTTCTCGAATTCGGGTAAATCTTTCAGACCTGCGTGTGTTTGCTTGCCATGAAAGTAGGACATGCCCTCTGACATGATCGAGATACAGCGGCTCACAGCCTCCTGATCATCTTTAGAGCAGGTGTGCAAAATACGTAAAACAGTTGGGGTGTGAGCAATAAGATCCAATTCATCTTGATTGCCGTAATGATGCAGAGCTTGAAGGCAGGGATTAACAAAATCCTCTACGGGCGTTTTTTCAAGAACGGCATCCAAGAATAATTTGGAGAGCTTTTGCTTCGTATCTGGACTCAAGTCGGCTGCATCTTCAATCGTGTCAACAATCCGACAGAGCAAATAGGTATTCCCGACCACCGTCTCGATTGCGGGTGGTAGAAGAGGGATCGTGAGAGCAAAGGTCCGGGATACCGATCCAAGGATGGATTTTTGGTAAGCCAGGTCACTGCTTGGATTTTCGCTTGGGCTTATTTGAGGGGCATTCACACTTGAATTATGTCAGAGTAGGCTATCTCACTGAGCGCTCCAAATTGACACTTATTACCTTACTAATAAAAGTGACAAGGTCCTATAATTTCACCAAATTATTGAAGGAGTAATGGGGCGTGCTGATTTGGTTCGTCATTATTTATTGGGTTATATCGGTAGGAATTGGCCTATGGGCCGCTCTGCGCGTTAAAAATACAGCCGACTTTGCTGCTGCTGGACATAGCTTGCCGCTCCCCATCGTTACAGCAACCGTCTTTGCTACATGGTTTGGTTCAGAGACGGTTTTAGGTATCCCGGCTACTTTCTTGAAAGAAGGTTTAGGAGGCGTTGTTTCAGATCCCTTTGGGTCTTCTCTTTGTTTAATTCTCGTCGGCCTCTTTTTCGCACGTCATCTTTATAACCGCCGCATGCTCACAATTGGCGACTTCTTCCGCGAAAAATATGGCCGTACCGTAGAAGTATTGGTGACCCTTTGTATTGTTGTGTCCTATCTCGGCTGGGTAGCAGCACAAATCAAGGCATTAGGCTTGGTATTCAATGTTGTTTCGGAGGGCAGCATTTCTCAAACGGGCGGCATGCTCATTGGAGCGAGTAGTGTTCTGATCTACACCTTGTTTGGTGGTATGTGGTCAGTAGCTATTACTGACTTTATTCAGATGATCATTATTGTGATTGGCATGTTGTATATCGGCGGCGAGATGACAACACAAACTGGTGGAATTAGTGTCGTGATTGAGCATGCATCTGCTGCGGGTTTATTCAGTAACTTCTGGCCTGATATGAACTTGGCCTCCATTTTAGGATTTGTGGCTGCGCTTTGTACCATGATGCTGGGTTCAATTCCGCAGCAGGACGTATTTCAACGCATTACCTCATCTAAAAATGTGAATATTGCAGTGCAGGCGGCTCTTCTAGGCGGTGTGCTGTATTTCATCTTTGCTTTTGTACCCATGTATTTGGCTTATTCTGCAACACTCATCAATCCTAATTTGGTAAAAGAGTATTTAGATACTGACCCACAAATGATTTTGCCAAAATTGATCCTAAATCATGCGCCCATCATTGCGCAGGTTATGTTCTTTGGTGCTTTACTTTCAGCAATCAAGAGTTGTGCTAGTGCGACTTTACTTGCTCCATCAGTTACTTTTGCAGAAAATATTGTGAGAGGATTCTTTAAGCACCTCTCAGATCATGACTTACTCAAAGTGATGCGCATCACTGTATTGTGTTTTGCGGTAGTGGTTACTTTCTTTGCTATTAATTCAGAGCTATCTATTTTTAAGATGGTGGAAAGTGCTTATAAGGTGACTCTGGTTGCCGCTTTTGTGCCATTGGCATTTGGGGTCTATTGGCCCAGAGCAAATTCTCTAGGTGGTTTACTGGCGGTGGTATGCGGCTTAAGCATCTGGATCAGCTGCGAAATCTTGGCGCCGAATGCCGTGATGCCGCCCCAATTAGCGGGTTTATTGGCCAGTATTGCAGGCATGATTTTGGGCAGCTTAGTACCTAAAGACCTATTAGAATCCGTTTAAAACGACGTTTGCTTAAAAATTAGGCAAACATAATTGTGGCATCCCAAAATATTCTCATCTAATATTGTATGAATACTAAATTTTTAATTCTTATAGGCTTCTTATGAAAATCTGTGTAATTGGCGGGGGTGGCGCTATTGGCGGCTACTTAGCCGTCATGTTGGCGCGAGCAGGTAATGAGGTGACTGTTGTTGCTCGAGGCGCTACTTTGGCTGCGATCAAAGAACGTGGTCTTGCATTGATTATGGATGACCAACCAGAGCCTCTCGTTGCAGAAGTAAAAGCAGTTGAAAAAATTACTGATGCTGAAACTCCAGATGTAGTGATTCTGGCAGTGAAAGCGCATCAAGTAGAGCCGATCATTGATGACTTAGCAGCCATCATGGGGCCAGAGACTATTTTGATTCCTATGCAAAATGGTATTCCTTGGTGGTATTTCCAAAAACTCGGCGGTGAGTATCAAGATCATTCTGTTGAGACAGTTGACGCTGGTGGCGTAGCGAAGAAAACGATTAATCCAAATAACATTATTGGTTGCGTTGTATATCCAGCAACCTTTACTCAAGCCCCTGGTGTCATTCGTCACGTAGAGGGCAATCGCTTTCCATTAGGTGAGCTAGATGGTAAAGCTACTGAGCGTATTCAGAAGATGTCAGAGATGATGGGTGCGGCTGGATTTAAGTCACCAATTTTGGACGATATTCGCTCTGAGATTTGGCTCAAGCTCTGGGGCAATATGACATTCAACCCAATCAGCTCGCTAACTCACGGTACTTTGGAGGGCATCTGCCAATATCCATTAACCAAAGAGTTGGCACGCAACATGATGGCTGAAGCACAAACTATTGCTGAGAAGCTTGGTGTGACCTTCCGCGTGGACATTGAGCGTCGTATTGCTGGTGCTGAAAAAGTGGGTAAGCACAAGACGTCTATGTTGCAAGATTTAGAGGCTGGCCGCAGCTTAGAAATCGACGCACTCTTGGGTTCTGTCATCGAGCTTGGCAAGATTACTCAAACTCCAACACCGTGTTTGAATACCGTTTTTGCTTTAACAAAATACTTAGATGAAAACGTTCAAGCCTCTAAAGGAAGTTTAGCGTTACCATCGGTATCGGGTTACTAAAACTCTAGTAACAATCATTTTAGTAATTAAAAAACCCTTGCTACTCAACATAGCAAGGGTTTTTATTTTAGGGCAGTAGAGTTACTCGAAGCGGTTATCGAGGCGGCCAACACCTTCAATGATGATGCTGACATTGCTGCCTGGCTTCATCGATCCCACACCTACTGAGGTTCCACAGGCAATGATGTCCCCTGCTTCTAGTGGAACATCTTGCGAGATCAAGCTCACCAATTTAGCGGGCGGGAAAATCATGTCCGCAATGGGATAGTTCTGGCGTTCTTGATCATTCAGAATTGTTTTAATGCTTAGCTTGCTTGGATCTACATCCGTCGTGATGTAAGGACCAAAGACACCGAAGGTATTAAAACTTTTGGACCGAGTCCATTGTGCGTAGCCCGGATCACGATTGAGAATCTCAATCGCGGTGACATCATTGATGCAGGTGTAACCAAAAATGGCATTTGCTGCTTCTGCTTCGTCTGCTTCGTAGATGCGCTTTCCGATCACAATCCCAAGCTCGCCCTCGTAGACTACTTTTCCTGAATAAGACTTTGGTGCGCGAATCACTTGATTGGTAGCTAGGAATGAGTTATTTCCTTTGAGAAAATATAGAGGTTCAGCAGGTATGGCATGTTCCAGCTTAGTAACCAAGGCATGAAAGTTATCTACCATGGCGACCATTTTGGATGGAGTGCATGGAATATCAATCGTGACATCTGCTAATTTCAGGATCTCACCAGTTGGTTTTGGATCCATAAATAAATCGCCAGAGTAAACAGCGATTTGCTCGCCCTTTAGCTGCCCTAAACCACTTTTTCCTTGATATTGAAATCTAAGCCATTGAGCCATAATGAGTTCCTATGAAGTTAATATTTGATATGCAATATATTACAGGGATCAACTGATGTCTAAAGATTCTGAGCTCACTTTTGCACCAGAGGTAGATCAGCCAGTTCGCTATATTGATCGAACCAGAAGTTACTACCTTGGTTTGGGCTATGAGAATCCTTATGTTTGGGCGCATTACATCGATGTGCCATTTAGCCCCCTCATTAAGCCTCTTAAAGAGTCCACTTTGGGCTTGATTACTACTGCTGTTCCATACGATGCTAGTAAGGGCAATCAAGGTCCTGGGGCTCCATATAACTCCACTGCAAAGTTTTATCAGCCTTATCAAAGATCCATGGATGATGAGATTGATTTAAGAATCGCACACGTTGGCATCGATCGCCAGAATGCAAATATGGAAGACAGTTATTGCTGGTTTCCATTGGCAGCGGCTAAAAAGGCTCAGCAGATAGGTAGGATTCAAGCGTTATCTCCCAATTTTTATGGCTTACCGACCAACCGCAGTCAGCGACATACCTTGGATATTGATGCGCCGCAGATTTTAGAAATGCTACGAGTTGACAATGTCGATGTCGCGGTATTGATTCCAAATTGCCCTATTTGTCACCAAAGTCAAAGTTTATTAGCACGTTATTTAGAGGCGAATGGCATAGCTACGGTCGTAATGGGTGCCGCAAAAGATATTGTTGAGTATTGTGGGGTACCAAGATTTTTATTTAGTGATTTCCCTTTGGGTAATGCAGCAGCTAGACCCTACGATCCTCAATCTCAGATACTGAATTTTGAATTAGCATTGCGCCTTTTGGAGTCAGCCTCTTTGCCGCGCACTACTGTTCAGTCTCCGCTGGCTTGGTCAATTGATCCCTCTTGGAAATTAGATTATTCAAATCTAGAACGGTTATCTGAGGAAGAGATTGCGCGTCTTCGCGAGGAAGCAGAGCAGGCTCGCATTACTGCGCGTGAGCTCAGAGTGAAAAGTCTAGGGAGTTAACAGCTGCTATGCCTGGCGTGCAAGGGAGTATTCACACAAAGCACCTAAGGCTGAAGTGGCCTCATTAGCTGGAAAATCTTCAATGCATGCTAGGGCTAAATCAGATTCACGCTTGGCTGCAGCCTGAGTGTAATCAAGCGCTCCTGAGGTTTGCACAGCATTCAAAATTTGTGCAAATACGTCATCTGGTAGATCTTGATTTTGTTCAATTGCTGCGCGGACTAAAAGCCGATCTTCAAGGCTGCCGTTCTCTAATAAATAGATCAGTGGCAAGGTAGGCTTGCCTTCACGTAAATCATCTCCTGCATTTTTCCCCATTTGCGCAGCATTTGCTGTGTAATCCAATAGATCATCCATGAGTTGGAATGCAGTTCCTACATGACGACCAAATGCAGCAGCCTGCTCGCGCTGTACATCTGTTGCATTGGCCAAAATTGCGCCTAGCTCGGTTGATGCTTCAAACAGTTTGGCAGTCTTGTAACGAATTACTTGTAGGTAGCTTGCTTCGTCTACCTCGGGATCGTTCATATTTAAGAGTTGAAGAACTTCACCTTCGGCAATCGTATTTGTGGCATCCGACAGAATTTGCATGACGCGAAGGTCATTTGGGCTAACCATCATTTGAAAAGCTCTGGAATAGAGGAAGTCGCCGACAAGAACACTTGCTGCGTTACCAAAAGCGGCATTTGCCGTTTCCCGCCCTCTCCTGAGGGTAGATTCATCAACGACATCGTCATGGAGTAGGGTGGCTGTATGGATGAATTCAACGACAGCTGCCATTTCTAAGGTATGGGGGATTTCATTGCCATTGGCCAAAGCCTTGGCTGTCAGCATCAATAATGCTGGCCTTACCCGTTTTCCACCCGCCTTGATGATATACGTGGAAATTTGGTCAATTAAGGCGACTTTTGAGGCTAATCGCTCACGAATGACTCCGTCTAAGGCCTTGAAATCTAAGGCAATAGGGGCCAGGATTTGGCTTAAGTCATTGATTTTGACAGTGCTGGTCATGCAAGATATAATAATCGGCTTAGCTGATCCAGGGTGGATTAGCTTAAATGTAGATATTAATTGAGGTTTCAAACCATGTACGCGGTCATAAAAACCGGTGGCAAACAGTATAAAGTTGC
>Ga0007796_10000755_pt1 | contig 11257 bp, 17 predicted proteins | sample CryBogmetaGMA0M_FD_60373 | JGI IMG/M metagenome (GOLD analysis project Ga0007796, IMG submission 60373) | Freshwater microbial communities from Crystal Bog, Wisconsin, USA - MA0M | ecosystem: Environmental > Aquatic > Freshwater > Lake | place: Crystal Bog, Wisconsin, USA | collected 2009-07-06 | reverse complement strand
CAGATCGTCGCCGGCATCATCGCGATCTTCGTGCTGGCGGTGCTCATCGACGTCACGATCCTCTTCGCCGGGCGGCTGATCACGCCATGGACGCGGGTTCGGTCGACATGAACTTCCTGCAGCAGGCTCTTGCCTACATCTTCACCGCGGCTAACTGGGCCGGCAGCTCCGGGCTGGGTACGCGAATCCTCGAGCATCTGCAGTACACAGCAGTGGCGGTCGCAGTGTCGGCGTTGATCGCGATCCCGATCGGGATGATCATCGGCCACACCGGCCGCGGTGCCTTCCTGGTGGTGACCGCGGTCAATGCGCTGCGGGCACTGCCGACACTCGGCGTACTGCTGCTCGGTGTGCTGCTGTGGGGGCTGGGCCTGTTACCACCGACGGTCGCGCTGACCCTGCTCGGTGTGCCGCCGCTATTGGCAGGCACCTATGCCGGGATCGCCAACGTCGATCCAAAGGTCGTCGACGCGGCGACGTCGATGGGCATGACCAACTGGCAGGTGCTGACCCGGGTGGAGGTTCCCAACGCGGCGCCGCTGATCCTCGGCGGGCTGCGCACCGCGACGCTGCAGGTGGTGGCCACCGCAACAGTGGCGGCCTACGCCAGCCTCGGCGGGCTGGGCCGGTATCTCATCGACGGCATCAAGGTTCGCCAGTTTCATATCGCGTTGGTCGGAGCACTTCTAGTGACGGTTCTGGCGCTGGTGCTCGATGGCCTACTCGCCCTGGCCGTCCGGGCCTCGATGCCGGGCACCGGGCGGTGGCACCGCCGGATACCGCAGCCACTGCTCGACGATGAGGTCGCCGTCGACGTGGGTCCACAGAGACGGGATTCCGTACCCGAGGGGTGGTGAGGGCGGTCCTCGATGCCCCAGGGCCTTCTCCCCGGCTTAGTCGTTGGGCAGTGTGCGTCTGGTGCCGAACATGCCGCGTCTAACTCTGATCGGGGCAGGCCCGATGATGTCGGGATATTCCGGTTTGGGTTGTGGCCGGCTTGCTTTCGGCCGTGTGGGTTGTGGCGGTTTGGGTTTCCACGCGGTGCCGATTTTTCCGACGTATTCGAACTGCCGCTCGGGGGCTTCCCAGAGTCTCCAATTTCCGCTTTCGCAGGCTTTAATCTCCTGTTTCTCTTTGTCTGTCAGCGACCTGCGCGGCGGGTTTTTCGCCTTTAGCTTCTTCATGGGTGGCTGTTCGGTACGTGGCCTTTCGGTACGTGGCCGTGGGCCATCGACCGACTCGTCCACAAACCAGCAGTCGCCAAACCAGGATTTCGTTCCGCCCTGATGCCATCCGAGGTGTCCGAGCTCTTGCTTGCACCGTAAGGAATGGTCGGGTGACGGCGTCGCGCAGAGAGGCATGCGCCATTCGGACTTCCTCGTGGGAGTGGGCTTGCTCCGCAACCCATACATCAAAACCGGTATGAGCATCCCGCCGACAATGCTCAGTGCCATCTGGATAGTCGACACTGCCGTCCCCTTACCGTGCGGCCATCCAGGCGGTGGCTAGCCCAACCCGCTGATACCCCGTACTCATACTCGTTGCTTCCCCTTCTTCTCGACCGCGGGCAGCAGGCCGGCCTCACTGCACCTGTTGGCCCACCGGCCCGCGGTGCTGCGACTCATATCGAGTTCACGCATCACCGCCGCGATCGGCTTATCGGGGTTGGTGGTGTAGATGGAGGCGACCCGGTGAAGGAGTTCCTTATCCTCTGGATCTCGGCGGCGTTGGGTTTGATCGACGACGCGTCGTTGGTCGGTGGTGGCCGGCCCGTCTGGATCGAAAAGCCCGCTCGACAGCGGAAGGATCTGTTGCGCGCAGGCCGCGACGATCTCGCGCACCAACTTCTCGACGTCGATCATCTTCAGGTGCTTGTCACGCACAGGCGCCGCGGCCGTGCCGTCGGTCTCGGTACTGGCGAATTTGAGATAGGTGCAGTGCGGAACACCGTCGAGGAGTTCGATGCCCATCGTGATCCACGGGGCCGCGCCACCACCGGAGTGAAACAGTATTTTTCGTGGTATCAACTGGTCATCGACTGCTTCACAGTCAGAGTGGCTGTAGTACGCCTGCCCGGTCGGAATCGCGACGCGGATGGTCATGCCACGTCTCTTATTCAGCTTGAACGGCATTCCAGCCCCTCCCCCTCTACTAGTTCACAACTCAATTTTTCGGTGGTTCACAACTAGGTCATAGTTATATCTCTACTGCGGAGTGAACACGCTAGCAGAGAAGGTCACAGTCGTAAACCCCCCACAGATTTGTCGGTACCTCGCGATATTCTTGAGCCGTAGGGAGTGGTCGGGAACACCGACCGAGAGCTGCGGCGTGACCTTCTGAGTCCGGCGGCCAAACACCCACAACAATCCCGGGCTCCGCCCAATCCACGTCCGAGTGGTCTGACCTCGCCTGCGCGAGGGCCGGCGGGCACAGAGTCGGGCTTAGAGAAAGGAAAATGAAATGGGATACCTATTGACCAGCGGTGTCGAAATGCACAAGAAGCACCCCGACACCTTCTGGATCCCCAGCCAGGAAATGAAGGATTCGGTTCGGCCAGGCGACTGCGTCAAGCTGATCTTCTCCGACGGTGAGGGCGGTGGCGAGCGGATGTGGGTGAAGGTCAGCTCCATCGTGATGACTCGCAGGGGCATTGAGTTCCTCAAGGGAACCCTCGCCAATATCCCGTATCACTTGCCGCTGGAGGTGGGTGACCCGATTGAGTTCGGGCCGGAATACATCATCGCGATCGAGGAGCCGCGGGGAAGCCTCGGGGCCGACAGCGGCGACGAGGATCTCGATCCTGTTGCTGCCGTAGTGGATTCGCCGAGATAAGCACTCAGCTCATAGCGGGCGGGGTCTCAACACGGCATCTGATTCCAGGCGCTTCGGCCAGCCGCTGATCCAGTGTGATCAGCGGTGCGTCCAGGGCTTCGGCGAGCGCGACATATGTCGCGTCATAACTAGTGAGGTTGACCCTCAGCTGCCAGACTCGCTGTGCAAGAGGCTCGTAGGGAAACAAGTCCATCGGCAGATCGAGCAGATCCGCATGCACCTGGGCCGCCTGATCCGAACTGATGAGCCCGCTCAGTTCATGCCGGCGAATGACGTTTGAGCAATCAAAGGGCAGTAGCGCCGGCGCGCACAACTCTGCTGAAGCGAAGCGCCGGGCGAGCCAGACGCCGCCGTCCCCGGAATCCAACAAGACCGTCACGACCGCCGAGGCATCGCACACCAGCCGGGGTGGAGTCACTTCCGATCGGCGTCCTTGGCGGCAACGGTGACGGCCGGGTCGAGGCGCACGCCCGTCGCCTCGACCCGGGCACGCGCGCGAGCCAGCACATCACCCACTGTGGGCTTCTCCGCGACATTCACCAGCAGAGTGCGGAGGTATTCCTGCAACGACTGACCACCGCGGGCCGCCCGAGCGGCCAGCTCGTCACGAACTCCGTCGGGAACATCTCTAATCGTCACGGCGACCATGCCTGCATATTAGCAGCAATGCAGTGGAATTGCAGGCATTACCCGTTACCGTTGATACCGGTCCACGATCGCCTGGATACCCGGGCTGACAGACCCGTGCGCCACGAAAACGATCTCCAGGCCGGCATCGTTGACGATGCCCATGGCCCGCTCGATGGCGCTGTCGATCCAATCGTCTCCGTTGCCGAAGACACCGCCACCGATGCGGGTCAGCAGGACCGTGTTGGAGCCGCCGGCACTGGACTGCTCCACCGCGGCCAACATGAGCGCCTCGTAGGACGCCTCTAACACCAAGCGCGCGAACGGCGCCCAGTTCCCCTTACCGTGGGACGAGTAGGCGACCGGAAGCGCCGAGCAGTAGGCCTGCGAGACGCGCCGGGCGCTGCCGTCGGTGACTTCGACATCGCGATGCAGACCGATGGCCAACTTCGCGCCCAACGCATCCCGATCATCCTCAGACAGTGTCTCCAAGAGATGACTGATGGCGCTAAGACCCTCGGCGGTGCAGAGCGCATAACCGTTCTGCATGTTCCACAACTCGCTCACCGGCAGACCGACGAGATCCGACAATGCGGCACCGACACCCGCGAGCGCATCGAGCTGATGGTCGCGGGTCTGACCGACACGATCGCCCACCGGAACGAAGTAGTTCCGGTATATCGTGCCCGCCGCAGCCGCCATCGCACACGCCGGCCCTTGAGTGCCGTCGTAGATGTAGCCGGTCACGCCCTGCTCGGGAGTGACGTGTTCGGAGACCATCTCCAGCAGATTGAACTGGGAGGCGACCTGGAACAGCGCGCCGGTAAACTCGGGCTGCGAGTGCAGCTTCTGCACATCGCCGACCACGACGCGTGCCGAACTGCTTTGTCCCCGAGCCGGATTGACCCGCGCACGCAGCTCGGACAGCGTCGGCAGCGTCAGCTCACCGATGCCGTAGCGCTTACCGTTGACCGTCGAGACGAGTTCATCGCCTTCGACGGTCAACCGGCTCTGAACGGCGGCGTAGCCGTCGCTCTCGCTGAACCCCACAAGCTTTTCGAACCAGTTAGATGTGGTCATGTCAGTCTCCCTTCCGCTGGGCGCGGCGGCGGAGGACGTCGTGCTGCTCATCGGTGTCCGGAACGGGGTGGTGTTCCTTGCTCGATCCGCGACGCAGCTCCTGCATGCGGTCGATCACCTCCGGATAGCCCACGCCCTCGTTGTCGATGAGCCAGGAACCCACCACAGTTCCGGTCCGACCCTTGCCACCCCAGCAGTGGCAGCTCACCACTCGGCCGGCATCGTGCTCGGCCTGGATGTAGTCGAGGATCCGGTCATAGCCGGCATCGTCGATGACGGAGGTGTCAGGAATGGCGAACCGCCGATAGTTGACATCGGAACCCAGCAATCCGTTGTAGGGCACCATGGGCGTTTCGTCCCAGGTCCGTTCGCCGGCTTCGGTGAGGTCGACGAAGGAGTTGATGCCGGCGTCGAGCAGGATCTGCAGCTTTCGCAGGGCCTTCTCTTCATCCTTGGCGCCGGGGTACTCGGTGGCCAGCAGGCGACCGGTCACCACCCAGTAGCCGTGGATTTCCGGATCGTGCTCCCACGAGGGGTACTGCTGATCATTGTTGTTGTTAGTCATAGAAATCTCCTTTGGGTAGTTGGTTGATGGATGGGGTGAAACGTCGGTGCAGCGCGAGGCTGCCGGCCGCCCGTTACCGCTCCACCCGGGCCAACTCCCCAAGCACCCCCTCAAGCTCGATCTCGTCGAGGATCCCGCGCCGATACGCGGCCTTGGCCATGTCATGCAGCAGCGGCAGGGTGAACCGTCGGCGGGAACTCTCCCCGACGCGGATCGGTTTGATGGGTGTGCCGTCTTTGCGAATGAAGACGTTGTTCCGCAGCGCCCACCTGACCCAGTTCTGCGATTTACGGAACAGCCTCGCCACGTCGCCGGTACCGAAGTACGTCACGTCCGCTTCGGTGCTGCTGGCCGATGACGCCGAACCGTTGGCTAACGCGGCGTCAATCTCGGTGCTCAAGGCCTCGATGCCGGCAGCGGCAATGACTGCGTGGTCGAGTGCGTCGACTGCCTGGACCTCGATGCGCAGGGCCTGGTCGATGGGATTGGTTCCGCCCTCCGTCGGACAGGCGAACAGGTCAGGGCCCACCCGCAGTGTTAGCCCATGACGTTGCAGAACCATGCAGAGCCGGCGCGCGTGTTCTTCCCGGACCAGGTCCTCGCGGGCGTAGGGCATCCAAATGTTTCGGCGGGTGGCGATAGCGTGGCTCAGAGCCGCCACCACCTGCTCGACCTCAGCCAGATCATCGGCCGCGGCGGCTTCCCCGACCTCGAATGCGAAGATTCCGGAGATGATCACGCCGTGTTCGGCGGCCCGGATCGCGAACATCTCCGCGTGCTGCTCTGTCGCGGTATCCCCAAGAACCAGAACCGCATCAGTTTTCATTTGTGTCATGCTTGAACCCTCCCCTGTTCGAATGTGGACGTTGTGGACTCTCTTTCGTAGTGCGATTTGTCAGCGACCGGTATTGCTGCGATCCCCCCGGGGCTGGCTTCCGATATTGTAGCATATTGCGTGTTATTCGCGCAAATTGCTAGTCTGGACCTTATGCACAACAACGAGATACCAGATCCAACTAGCGCAACGATAGCAACGGGCACCGACAGATTCTGCTACGAGTTTCCCCGCGCCATCGTCGCCGTGGACACCGCGCTGCTGACTATCGATCCCGTTCGTGGGCTCCTGGTTGTGGAGATGGAGCGCGGGGATACCGGCAAGTGGGCACTGCCGGGCACCTTCGTGCGTGAACGCGAGACGCTCGCCCGTGCCGTCGAGCGTTCGTTGGACGAAAAACTCGGGGTGCGGAACATCAGGCCGATGCAGTTGGGCGTGTTCGACGACCCGGACCGTGACGAGCGCGACTGGGTGCTGTCCGTGGCCCACGTCGCTGTGGTAAGGCCCGAGCAATTGGAGTCGCTGGGCACCGGAATGGCGAAGGACACCCGGCTCGTCTCAGTGGACCGGCCCGGCGAGTTGGCCTGGGACCACCCCGATATCGTCAAGCGCGCCAAGGAGTACGTTCGGGCGCGCTACGACGAGCAGCCCGACCCTGACCGGCTGCTGGGAAACACGTTCACGCTGCGCGAACTTCGCCTGATCCACGACGCTGTCGCCGACGACGGGGAGCCGTGGGATCGGGACGCCTTTCGGCGCCGGATGAAAGGCCTCCTCGTAGCCACCGGCGTGAAATCTGAACACACCGGTTTGCGCGGCAGGCCGGCTGAACTTTTTCGCAGACGTTCGGCGCGTGATCGCTCGCTCTAGCCCTCTCAGCACACTGCAGTGGGGCGACGCTCACCCGCGATCGACGCCCTGGATAAAAATTGGGGCGGCCGGGTCAGCATCTGAGCAGTAGCCGAGGACAACATCGGCAGCACGAGAATCCAGGACCGGCAGACCGGCGCACCGGCGGCGGATTGATGCCAGGTCTTCACTGAGTGGCACGGATCGGCTACACCCATCTTCGGCCTCGGGGTCTTCGATACTGAACGCCACAGAGACGATTATGGACCTGGCCTTCTCGCCGGACCACCAGGGCCATCCAAAATTTGATATCACCGGCGATATCAAATTTTGAACAGCATGGTTACCTGCCGGGTTATGACATCGTCCTCAGCCGACGTCGCCATCAGTGTCGGGAATCCCGAAGATCGTGCGCCGAATACGTTCCAGTTCAGCCTCGCGCTCCAGACGTGCGCGCTGTTGTGCGGCGGCGCTCAGGTGGCGGTAGCGCAGGTGCAGGGTATGCAGGCCACGCGCCGTCGTCAGGTTCATATAGGGATTCCCATGACGCTTGCGGTAACGGGCAAGGAGCTGCTCATCGGTCTCATCGGCCATCGTCGCCTCCCTCGAAATCTCTCTCGCGCAATAGATTCCGCGCGCCCATCATCGTGAACCACTTGGTGACGTGGTGCGGCGGCAGCGGCTCAACCGCGGCTGGCGGCGGATCGGCGATCCAGCCGCGTTGCGCCCTCGTCCAGCGGACCTCGGTCTCGTCGCTCATTGCACGTCCACGTCGAGTGGCAGGCGGAAACCGATCAGCCGGGAGAACGCATCCCACGAGGCGTCCAGGCTCGGCACCCACTGTTCCTGCCACACCGGCAAGGGGATATCAGCGAGCGGATCGAACGACGCGGCCAGCCGCGGATACTCGGTGTCCCGCCAGGCTTGCAGGCGAGGGTTGCCGCGAGCGAACTCCACCAGCTTCGCGATCTGCTCGTCGACGACATCCTCCGGCATCCCACCCTTGATACCGATCCCGTTCATCAGGCTGTGCCGGCCGAGGGCGAACGGCCGCACGCCCGATCGGCGTTGGATCGCGGTGTTGACCTCGCGGCAGTGCTCACACGCTCGCCACGCCCACTTCGAGGAGCCACCCGCGGTGTCGCGGAAGCAGATGATGCAGAGATCCCTCGCCCGGGACACGTCATAGCCCTGCCAGTGTTGCGGGTTGTCCTCGCAACCGCAGGACTGCCATTGCCAGGTCCGTTGCGGACCCCGAAGCCCGCCGCAGGGGATGTGCACACTCAGTTCTGTGATGCGGTCTCGAATCGCCCTGTCACTGGCGCTGAGTTCGCTTGTCAGTGCTCGCCGTTCCGGCGCCTCGCGGCGGTATCGGGCCACCGACTCGGGGTCGGCGTAGGCCGGATAGAAACCCAGCTCATCGTTGAGTGCGGCACGTACCTGCTTATCGGTCTCATCAGTCATTGCTCGCCTTCCGGCGGTACCGCACTTGGGCACCCACCACTTGCACATCCCGCCGAATAGCAGGGCCGTGCCGGCTCTTCCCCTGGGGCACCGTGCGGTGGTCGCGCGGTTGCCGGGACGACGGGCCAGGTACCCGAACAGACGTCCACTCGTGAGCTGTCCCCATTGTATCGGGGACCTACGACAAGTCGCGGTCTCTCAACAACCACTAAGCTGAGTAAGTGAGAATTTTCCTCGGCGCGGGCGCATGTGCACTCTTGGTCAGCGCGGGCCTGTACGCCACCGCAGCGCCGGCGTCGGCATGCCCCAGCGGAACCGTTCCCAGCGACTTTGCCGGTGTCTGCGTCAGCGGCACCTCCGGGGGCGGACAGGCCGTCACGCCCGCGCCGGCGCAAACGGGCGCCGTGTATGGCGGTGGCCCCAACGAATTACCGACGGTGGACGGCATCCCCTGCACCCCGCAGCACCTCGGCACCTGTATCGGGCTGTCGATGAGTCAGGGCTGAGCGGCGCGCTACTTCTCGTCTCGCCAGGTCTTCTCGTAGTTCTCGATCTCTTCGGGCTCGTCCATATCCGCTTTGATCGTCGCTTTATCGCGCCGGATGGTCACCCGCAGAGCCGCCCAAATCAGCCCGATGACCACGATCGCGGAGAAAATGATGATGAGGGGGAGCGCGTCCATCGTGATGACCTTTCCGTCGTCCGGTCGGCGCCCCCCGCGCCGTGCGTCGTCCACGATAACGATGAGTGAGAAACAAGGTAGGCGGTTTGGCACTCCGCCCGATGTCACGACATGTGGGGCAGAGCTAGGCCGGCGGAGTCGCCACCGGGCTGACCGGCGGCGGCGCATTGGAGGCGGCGAAACTCCCCTGGGGTCCGACGACGAAGCCCACTTGGTCACGGGTGTTCAGGCACGCCACCACCCCGGTGTCGTCCACCCCGCACGCCACCTGCCGATAGCTCAGCCGGGTGTTGGGCGGCAGCGGCAGGACCGCCCCGGCGGTGGCGTACTTGGGAGTCTCAGTGGTGCTGAACACCGGCATCCCGTTCGGTCCCGCACTGACCAGGTTGGCACCGGCCGGCGATCCGGGCAGCGGGCCGCTGCAGCCGTAGTCGCCGTTGATGGTGTCCAGGACGCACACCACTCCGGGTGGTCCGGCGAAGGCGAACCACCGGCCGCCGTTGACGGTGTAGGTCGCCGGATTGACCGGCATGTACGCGAACGGATTGGGGATCGGCGGTGGCGCCGGTGCGGGGTCGGCGACGGCCGGAAACGCCCCGGCCAGAGCGACGGCCGCCACGACGGCGGTGAATGCAGTCTGACGCAGCATCGCTTCACTGTACTTCGCGGTGGTAGCGCCTACCGGACAACGTCGCACATGATTCCGCCGGATGGTCAATGACGAGTAGCGTCCAAATACCGGCTATTCCCTCAGGAAAGGCGTCCTATGGTTGTGAAGCCGGCCGCCAGCCGGGTCACGCGGTTGTCGCTGCGGCGCGGTCGGGTGGTCTTCGGCACCGCTGCGCTGTTCGTCTTCTTCCAGATGGTGCTCCAGACGTTTCCCAGCGTCATGCGCGACGGATTGGTCGTCGACCTCTCGCTGAACGAGACCGGATTCGGCGGCCTGTCGTCGAGCTTCTACTACCCCTACATCTTCCTGCAGATTCCGGCGGGACTCCTGGTGTCGCGCTTCGGTGCCCGCGCGGTCCTCATCACCGGTGCCACCCTGTGCACCGTGGCGTCGTTTCTTTTCGCGATGTCACAGACGGCCGGTTTCGCCGAGGCGACCCGAATCCTCATGGGACTGGGGGCCGCACCCACCGTGGTGTGTGCGATGACCCTGGCCGCGCAATGGTTTCCGCAACGGTTGTTCCCGCTTTTGGCGGCGCTGACCGAGATCGCCGGGATGACCGGCGCGGCGGTGGGTCAGGAGACCCTGGGCGCCATCGTCGAACACGCCGGGTGGCGGGCCGGGATGCTGGCCTGCGGGGCGTTCTCCGCGGTTCTGCTGGCGCTCATCGTCGCGTTAGTCCGAAACCGCAGCGGTGCCGGCGACGACGAGCACTGGCCCGGATTCGCTCAGATCAAGCGGTCGCTGTTGTCAATGCCAGTGCTGTCCGTCGCCACGGCGGGCGGGTTCGTGGCATCGGCGGGCGTGGGCTTCGGGATGCTGTGGGGCGTCGCATATTTCCAGACCTATCACCACCTGAGCCTGTCGGCGGCATCGGTATGCGCATCCTTCTACTTCTGGGGCTGCCTACCCGGGATGCTCGGCTTCGCCTGGTTGTGTTCCCGCTATGGACGGCCGGCGCTGCTGCTGGCTCTGGGGGCTGTCGGCACCGCCGTCGCGATGGCGCTGATGCTGTTCGTCCTTCGCGGCCAGGTGGCCCAAAGCGCGGCGATGTTCCTTCTGGGCGTGTCGAATTCGTCGTACGCCCTGTGCTTCACCATGGTCAAGGACAAGGTGCCGGCGCAGCTGTCCGGCACGGCGATGGGCCTGACCAACATGACGATCATGGGCATCGGCGGGCTGATCTTCCAGCCGTTGCTCGGAGCGCTGGCGCACTCGCGCGGTCAGCACGCGCCGGATGCCACCAGCCTCAGCGTGATCATCCTCGTGCAGGTCCTCGCACTGGCCATCCTGGCCGGTGAGGCCCTGCGAACCAGAGCGGGGACTCAGGCCGATGCGATGCCCGTCAGCTAATCCTGGGCACAAGAAGCGAAGCAGCTCTACAACGTTGCGATCGCGGCGACCAGGTCCGAAAACTGTTGGCTATTGGCCTCAATCTCGTCGAGGCCACCAGCGGTGCCTGTCGAGTTGGACACCACGAGGTATTCCAGACCGTGATCAACGTAGCCGCGGATTCTGTCGAGAATCTGCTCGCAGTTGCCGCTGAAAACCGACTCCGAGACAAGTTCGAACGGGATAGTCGGTGCAAGTTCTCGAAGCTGGTCGGGATCAATCTCATGAGGGATCAGATCAACCAGGCCGCGGCACTCATCC
>Ga0007796_10000751_pt1 | contig 11284 bp, 11 predicted proteins | sample CryBogmetaGMA0M_FD_60373 | JGI IMG/M metagenome (GOLD analysis project Ga0007796, IMG submission 60373) | Freshwater microbial communities from Crystal Bog, Wisconsin, USA - MA0M | ecosystem: Environmental > Aquatic > Freshwater > Lake | place: Crystal Bog, Wisconsin, USA | collected 2009-07-06 | reverse complement strand
ATTCATGGGGCGTTCCTCTGTTTACTTGAATCGGGCTTCAATGCCCGTGATCATGCGTTCGAGCCATTCGTAGCTGGGCGGATCGATCACATCGACCAGCACCTCAGGCACCTTCACGCCGCGTTTTGACCAGCTTTCAGGGCCCTTTGTGTCACCGCCGGTGCGATAACCGTATTCATGGGCGAGCTCCCGCAGCGCCGGATCGGTCTCGAGTGCCACGCCCAGCCTTGCGCCCGCGGGTGTGTAGGGCACCAGCACATGCTTGGAATAGACCGTTGGTCTGGGGTAAAGGAGGACCATGTCCGACTTGAGGCGCTCGGGGTTCTTGAGCCAGAACTCGACCATCTGCGACTCGTAGGCCACCAGCAGCGGCGCCTTGCCCATGCCAAGTGCGAGATAGTCCTCGAAAGGACCGGCGGAAGACTGTTCCTGAAAACCCTGCCGCAAAAAGAGCGGGGCTACGATCGGCATGACGCGATCGACATCCTCCTGACTTTGCACGATCTGCTGGTTGTTGGCGATATAGCTGGCCAGTGCAAGGAACATGGCGGCCGAATTGGAGGTTCGAACATCGGTCGAATTGACCAGCACCGACTTGCTGGTGGCGAATGCGCTGCTCGACTTCAGTTCCTTCCAGCGGGTGCCCTTTTCCACCGTCGCCATCAGGCCAGGCAGATCGACGATGTAATAGAAATCGCCCTGCTTGGCGGCCATGCCGTTGGCGACCAGGATCTCGGCGATCGGACGCCAGCTTGCAAAGACGATTGGCGTGTAAAACGGCGTGTAGACATTGCTGGCCTTCGAGAGCGACCGCAATTGCTGGGCGGCCGGGGCCCCGGACGGAAAGCCGAAGTCGAATTTTGTCGCGTCGTATCGGCTGGCGATAACGCGTGAGCCCGCCTTCTCGATATTGACAGTGATGCCCTGCAGGGCGAGTGCTTTCTGTACCCTCGCATCAGCGAAGAAGGGCTCCTTTTCCGACCCGATCAGGCCGCGCAGGCTGACCTGCTTGTCGCGTTCGATCTTTGCTGCCTCGGTCGCGGCAGATTCGTCGCGCACGCGGCTGTTCGAATACCAGATACCGGCAGCCACCGCGGCCAGCAAAACGACGGCCAGTACCGGGGCAATCAGCTTGCGAATGTCCAAGATGCTGTGGCTCCTGATCGGTCGATCATCAAAACCTTGGATAGTATCGGAGCGCGAGGAAGAATTGTCGTGGCGAGCCTGAGGCCTCGGCCGCTTGGCGGGGGCACGCCGTACCTGATAACTCCCGCGCGAGCATTTCGGGCGGTTAGTTCGACTCCTGGCGCCGATTGGCAGAGCGTTGCGTTATCGACTCGTGCGCCAGTCTGTGCCTGTCAAACATCCAGCACAGTTCAAGCAGTAATATCAATCGACGAAACCGGTTTCATCACGTCAGACGCGCCGCGGTGCACAGCAAGAGCACTTCAATGATATTTCGACCTCTGCGATGGCAATGTCGTTTCAAATCGGTCATCAAATCAACCATCATGAAAGACGAGATGCTCGGTATGTTCTCTGAAATTAGCCCTTCGAAAACAGTCTTGCGCGTTACCGCATCGATATTGACGGTCGCCGCTTTGTCGGCCTGCACCTCGCCGCAAATGGGTCCCAAAAGCATCGGCTATAACCGCGAGAGTTATAACCAGGCGATCAAGACGACCAATGATCAGGAATTGCTGCTGAATCTGATCAGGGCTCGCTACCGGGACACCCTGTATTTCACCAACGTTGAACGGGTGGCCGCAACGCTGGAATTTAATCAGGCCGTGACGCTCCTTGGAACGAAAGCGTCGGTCAACAACTTTGGCGCAGCCGGGGCCCTCACGTCGAGTTCCTCAACGTTGAGCGGCACGCCTGGTGCAGCGTTTGCCTTGAATGAAAAGCCCACCATTTTTTATGCGCCGGTGGAGGGCGAGAAATTCGTGCGGCAGATGATGACGCCGATGAATCCCGACAGCCTTCTTCTTTTCATCAAGTCGGGCTGGTCATTCGACCGGGTGTTTGCGGTTGCAGTGCAGGACATCAGCGGCATTCCGAATGCCCCCACCGCTTCAGGACCGCAGCCGTCGGTCGAGCCGGAGTTTCGCGAGTTTCACAGGGTCGTCCGTCTGTTGAGGTCGCTGCAGCGAGAGGGGGTCATCGATTTCGACAAGTCGGCAAGCGGAAGCGGTATTGACCTGATTTTCCTTGATAAGCAAGGCCATGACGCGGAGATCAGGGAGTTCAAGGAATTACTCAAGCTTGACCCGAAATTGGATCGGTACAAGATCGTCATCGGTGCTCACCATCGCGACCGCAGTTCAATCTCGATCATTACGCGTCCCCTGCTGGCTGCCTTGAACCTGTTGTCGACCGGCATCGAAATTCCCGAAGCTGATACCCGATCAGGCAAAGTCAGGGTGACCAGGCGAATCAATGGGGAGGTGTTCGATTGGAAGGAGATGATGGAGTACATCCTCACCGTCAAGTCCTCGCCGACGAAACCGGACGATGCGAGCGTGTCCGTGTATTACAGAGATTCGTATTTTTATATTGCCGATAACGATCTGGACTCGAAATCGACCTTCCTGCTCCTAACCCAACTTATTTCCCTGAACGTGGCCCCGGCCACTGCGACGCCAGGCCTCGCGTTCTCCTTCGGCAAGTAAATTGCTCTGACTGATCAATGTCTGACCAAGGCCGAGACAACACCCTCAAGCCGAAATCGGGGCAGCGCGTCCCTTGATCTGAGTGCGGTGCATGAGTCGGCGCTGATCGCCTGGAAACGGATCGCGCCGATGCATGGTGGTTCGGTTATCCCAGAGCACAAGATCACCCACTGACCAGCGATGCTTGTAGATGCGGTGCTCGGCGGCCGGATAGGCCCACAGACGATCAAGCAGCGCTTCGCTGTCTTCGCGTGACAGCCCGGGAATATAGGCCAGGCGTCGACGCCCAAGATACAGCGCGGTCATGCCGCTCTCGGGGATGCGGATGGCCGCCGGATGCAGGGTGCCGGCAGCAGTGACAGGATTGTCATCGGCTTTGACGCCTGCTCGCAGATAGCCGCCGGAGTTGTAGGTGCCATCGTGCTTGACCTGCCGACCCAGCATCTCGTCGCGAAGCGCCGGCGGCAAGTCTTCGAAAGCACCAATCATGTCGGTGAACCAGGTGTCGCCACCGTGAGTCGGAATCTCGCGCGCGGTCAGCATTGATGCCAAGGGCGGTGTCTTCTCGTAGCTCATGTCGGTATGCCAGACCGCTTCGCCATCGCCCAGCGCACCGATCGGTCGGCCTGAGGTGTCGAGGACGTTCGAGACGACATAGATGTCCGGATATCCGGTCGGCGACTGGCGACCATTTTCCTGGTTGGGTGGTGAATCGAGTTCGCCAAGACGGCGCGAGAACACCAGCAGGTCGTCGTCCGAAATATGCTGCTCGGGAAACGCAAGCAAGCCCCGCCGATCGAACCAGGTTGTCTGGAGGGTGGCGAATTCGGCATCGCTGAGACTGCCGAGTTTGACGCCTTCGATTTTGGCGCCGAAGGCAGGGGTGAGCGGCGTGATCTTCATGGAAGCGGCCTTCAAGTCGGATTCATGTCAAAGACGATAGATGCTTCCGGCACATCGACCCGGCGCGTACTCGTCTCCCTGCCACCGGCAGGGAGCATGGGAAGACGTTCCTCCCCAAGGGCGCCAGATCACGTCAACGCTTGCCGCGTCGTGCCTCGTTGCGAGCGCCAGCCGACCGTGCATGAGCCCCGATCACCTTGCCACGAAGCTTCACCACCGGCGAGACCGGGTTACCGATTTTGGCTACAGGGGCTTTCAATGACTTAGCCGGCACTGGGCTCGAGACCTTCTTGCGCGACTTGGGTGCGGCTGGCTTTGCCGCTGGCTTGATTGCCTTGGCTGCCACGGGTTTCGCGGTCTTGGCCGACGTCGGTTTTGTTGCTTTCGACGCTGCAGCTTTTGCCACCTTGGGCGCGGCCTTCTTGGCGGCAGGCTTCACCGCTGGCTTTGCAGCCTTCGCTGCGACTCGCTTGGCGACCGATTTTTTCGGCATCGCGGGCGCAGCGGGCGAACGCTTGGCCTTTGTCGCTTTGGTGGCCTTGCTGCCAGACTTGCTGGCAACCGCCTTGACCGGCTTTGCATCGATTGCGGACTGGCGTGCCTCAAGGCGGGCGAGTGCCTCGGCAAAGAGCTGGGCTTTCTGCTCGGTACGACTGTTCGCCGTGCCCGAGGCGCCGCGCTTCGTGCCGGTGGCGGCACGCGTGGCCGCAACCTGTCGACGGAAGAGGTCGGTGTGCTTGTCACGCAGGGTCCGCGCACGGGCAATCCGCGAACGCAGCTGTACCGGTGTGAGTTTTCCGACCGCATCGCTCAGTGAAGAAAGAAAAATTTCCATCTCGGTGGCGGTGCAGATTTTTAGTGCCTGGGCTCTGTTGTAGGCCATTGAGTTTCCTGTTGATTGCAAAGGTTGTGGAGACAGCTCAGCTGTAAGCCCCGGGCGCGAGGGTAACGCAATGTGGCGCTTTTTGCGGGCTTACCATTTCAGAACGGCCTTGGCGGCAGGACGCTGACGGTAGCGTTCATCCCAGGCCCGCAAGGCCGGACGCTCGCCGATCAGATCCGCTTGAATGAATCGCAGGAATTGCAGTGCAGCTGCCAACGTGCAATCGGCCATCGACGCCCGATCGCCAGACAGCAAGGGACGGCCATCACTCAGCAGCGATTCGAGGTAATTGAGCGGCTTTTGCAGCTTGTCCTCGATCGACTGCGCGAGCACCGGGTCGGGCGGCAGGCCGAGCGGCGATTTTTTTGCATGCACATAGCCACCCATCGGGATGGCGACGCGCAATTCAACCACGCGCTCGAGGTCGCGCGCGAGCGCCCGCTGTTGAGGGTCGCTGCCCATCAGCGAGTCGGCGGCAAAGCGTTCCTCCAGATATTCCATGATGACCAGCGACTCGATCAGATGCGTGCCATCGTCCAGTTCGAGCACCGGCAGCGTGCCGAAGGGATTGCGTGCCAGGTGCTCTGGCTCGCGATGGCGGCCCTTGAGTGTGTTGACCACGATCTGTTCGATGTCGAGTCGACTGCCAAGCGCTTCGCGCTCGGCGATGTAGAGCATGACCTTGGTCGGGTTCGGTGCTAACGGGACCATGTAGAGCTTCAAGACGATTCCTCTCGAGCAGGGTGTGTCGGGGTGGTTCAGCGCCCGCCTTGCGCATCGTCGACGCGCACCGTCGTACCGGTGACGAACTCGGATGCCGGTGAGACCAGATAGAGCAGGGTGCTGTCGAGTTGAGCCGGATCGCCGAGCCGCGGGCGCGGAAAATTTTTGGTGATGTCGCCCATGCGCGCGAGCATCCCGTCCATCATCTCAGAGGAAAAAGCGCCAGGCGCGATCGCATTCACATTGATGTGATAACGCGCCCACTCGACCGCAAGTGCTTCGGTCATGCGGACAACAGCCATTTTGCTGGTGGCATAGAGCGCCGCACCGCGCCCGTCATAGGCATAGGCGGCACGCGAGGCCATGTTCACAATACGTCCCGGTTTTTCGGCCTCGATCAGCCGGCGTGCAACTTCGCACGACAGAATCCAGGGGGCCCGCACGTTGATGTCGAGGACCCGGTCGATGAGCTCGACCGACATCTTGTGAGCGCGCTGCGCATCGGGGATGCCGGCATTGTTCACGAGGATCTGCACGAGGCCCAGTTGCGCCTGAGCCTGTGCGACAACATCGACAAGCTGATCGGCGTCGGTGACATCAAGCTGCAGCGGCAGAGCGACGCCGCCGGCTGCGCGAATCTCATCAGCCAGGGATTCGAGTTTCTCCAGACGCCTGGCTGCGATCGCGACCTTTGCGCCGCGTGCCGCGAGAACGCGCGCAAAGCGGCTGCCCAGGCCAGCGGAGGCACCGGTCACCAGAGCCACCTGACCGCCGAGATCCTGAGATGCATAAGGCAAGGGGAAGCTCGTCATGCTTGTGTCTCCTCAATTGTTTTGTGAACAGCGATCGTATACCGACCGGCTCGCCTATCGAGTGCGTCATGGTCGAACAACCGGCGATGTCATGCATCAGGACTTCCGGTTTTCAGACTGACCTGTGCGCCCGCATGAACGAGCGGATCTGCCGGATGACCAGCGGAATGCGCTCCGCTGGCTCCTTCCAGGGATAGATGCTGACCTCGGATTGCGGCGCAAGCATGGCTGACTCCATGGCGACCGCATAGGGGTGTGCCGCAATATCGTCAGGCAGCACCAGCACAGGGGTCTGGCATCCGCGCACAAATTCGCGGCTCACGGTAAAGACGAAATCATCATTGGCGCGATACATGCGCGCGAGAAACTGCTCGATCGTCGCCGGCGGGATGTCAGGTCGGCGTGCAGCAAACGCAGGCCCCCAGCCCTTGCTGTTGGACTGGTAAAAGAAGTCACGCATCTCGGGGCGCGATCCGCTTGGCTGCACGATCACGGCTGCCGAGATTCGATTGCCGGCTCGCTTGAGCAGGTTCCAGGTCATCGGTCCACCAATGCAAAAGCCCATGACCAGAAACTGCGCAATGCCAAGGTGATCCATGAGGCTGAGATGGTCGTCAGTGAACGCATCCCAGGGTCGATCGACGTCGAGCGGACCAGATGATTGACCGCCATTGGCATGGCGAAGGTCGCTCGTGATGCAGCGATATTCGCCGCTGAATTCAGCCATCGGGTCGAAGGGCCCACTTCTGAGAAACGACATGTCGGAGTTCAGTCCGCCGCCCGGAATGATCAGCAGCGGAAATCCGCTCCCGGTCTCCTCGTAGTGAATCCGGATATTGCCGCGCTCGTGAAAAGGCATGCTGGGTCTCCTGAGTCGGTATGCGGTGTTTCGGTGTATGGTGCCAGAGGCCTTGTGGCACTGCGCACCGAATCAGGATGCCTCGTGCGAGGAATTCCCAGATCACGCAAGCGCGGCTCAAGTGAGAGTCACCGATGACGCTGCCGATTGAAGCCGGGCGACAAAGCCTGCTTGCCCTGTTGCTGTGGCTGGTTACTGCAGCCGCCGTGCATGCTGCATCGGGCGGATGCACTGCGCAGGACCTCAGCTTCGGTCTTGCTGCTGTGCCTTGGGCTCCGAGAGCGTTTTCGCGCTTCAAGCGCGACACACGCTATACCCTGCAGCTGGAGGGAGATCGCACGGTCCTGCGGGCACAGGCCGACGCCTCTGCATCGCTTTATTCGACGCGGCTCGCTGCACCGCTCTCGCAGACGCCCGACATGCTCACCTGGCGCTGGAAAACCGACCGGCTGATTCCGGGAGCAGATAATCGTGAGAAGGACCGTGAGGACTCGCCGCTGCGCATCCTGGTGGCCTTTGACGGTGACATCAGGTCACTGCCTGTTGCCGAGCAGCGGCGCTTTGCCCTTTCATGGACCTTGTCTGGCGAGACACCGCCTTATGCCGTGCTCGAGTATGTCTGGAGCGAGCAGGTGCCAGTCGGCACCGTCATTGCATCGGCGCACACCAGTCAGGTGAAAATGCTGGTGGCGTCTTCGGGTCAGGCAGGGCTTGGCCAATGGCAGTCGATTCAACGCAATTTGCGCGACGACTATCTGAAGGCCTATGGGGTGGCGCCAGGCCCGGTGCTGAGCGTGGCGGTCATGACCGATACCGACAACACCAGGCAGCAGGCGGTTGGCTTCTATGCGGACATCCGTCTGGGCTGTCAGTCGCCCTGATGTCGCTCATCGCCTATGATCGCTGGCGGGGTGTTCCGGCCTTGTCCGGGCGACCCGCATCGATTCGACTAATGTCTTCTGCGTGACTGGCGCCCTTTTATGATCTATCAGCATCGACTCATCGTCGCGCGCAGCGGACGACTTGAAAAGCGCAACGAAATCTTTCAGCGGGAAATGCTCGCTGCGCTCGATGAACACGGTTCGCTTCTCATTGGTGCCTGGGAAGTCCTGGTCGGGCCCGAGACCGGATCGGGGGTTTATCAGTTGAGGCAGTTTGAAAGCCTGTCTGCCTGGGAGCGCCATCAGGAGAATGTGCGACGCGATCGGCAGACCAGTGGACGCCAGGGAAAGCTCTATCCCTCGCTCGACGCGGTCGACACCGCCATCGTGCGAAGCGCCGAGAGGGCAAGGCCCCTGCCCGGGCAATGGCCCGGCGCAGACAGCCTCCAGACGATGCCGTGCGGCATCTTCGAGCAGCGCGTGTTGCACTTTCGCCCGGACACCGTCGGCGAGCACCATGCCCTCTATTTTGCTGAAGTCATGCCGGCACTCGAGCGCGAAGGTGCCGCGCTTGCCGGCTTTTTCGATACTGTGATTGGCCCGGGTTCGATGAACGCCGGTTCGCATCGCAGCATTGAATTGCGCCGCTTCCCCGACCTGGCTGCCTGGCAACGCTGGCGCGAGGCCCAGGATAGCGACGCGTCCTTGCGCATGCTGCTGCGTGAGCGATGGGCGCCCCTGGTTGATCGGGTCGAAAGCCAGTTGCTGCGGCCGATGCCTTACAGCCGTATTCGTTAGGCAGTCTCAAGTCTCATGCAGCATTGCGCTGCGTGAGCGGCATCAGGGGCTGTTTGCCGAGTCCTGCTGCCAGGCGGGCAATTTAGCGCCGCAGTCCCGGCAAAAGCGGGCACTCGGCAAGTGCCCCTCCGACAGGCAGTCGTGGCAGGTGCGTGTCGTGATCTCTTGTGGCCGCCGTTTGACGGTGAATTCGGCGGTGACGATGCCGGTCGGCACCGCCAGTGTTCCCCATCCGATCAGCATCATCACCGACGCGATCATTCGACCCAGGTCGGTCTTGGGCGTGATGTCACCGAACCCGACGGTGGTCATGGTGGTAATCGCCCAATACACGCTGACCGGAATGCTGGTGTAGCCATTGCCGGGCCCTTCGACAACAAACATCAGGGTGCCCATTACCAGCACGACCATCATCACGAAGGTCAGAAACACCATGATCTTGCGCCGCGACGCCGACAGGGCTTGGGCCAGCACACCGAACTCGGCCAGATAGCGGGTGAGCTTGAAGATGCGAAAGATGCGCAGCAGTCGAAGCACCCGAACGTCCATCATCGCGTTCAGGCCTGGGACCACGATCGCGAGATACGTCGGCAGAATCGACAGCAGGTCGATAATGCCCAGTGTGCTGCGGGCATAGCGCAAGGGTTGGCGAACACAGACCAGGCGCGCCAGATATTCGACCGTGAACAAAAAGGTTAAGGCCCATCCCAATGTGTGCAGCACCTCGCCGTGGCGCGCACGCATGTCGGCCATGCTTTCGAGCACGATGACCGCGACGCTGCACACAATTGCGCCCAGCAGGATCAGATCGAACCAGCGTCCGGCACGGGTGTCGGCTTCGAAGATGATGGTGTAAAGACGCAGGCGCCAACCGGAAAGTGGGCGCCCGAATTCAAGCTCGCCGGCGTTTGCAGTCAAGGCGGTCCTGTCCAATTGATTGCAGCCAGCGGTTCACGCCCGAACTCCACTGTTCCTCGCCTATCAGACGACCTGAATGTGATTGCGTCGAAGTCCTTGATGCCGACCTTATTGATCTCGGCAAGATGAAAACAGGCTACTTCATTGTGTCAGTCTTTGCTAGATCAGTCTGAACGGCTGATTTTGCGGGCAAGCAGCGAGCCGTCTGCTGCGAGCGGACCTTCCACCTCGAGACTGGTGCCAGCCAATGCGGACGAGTTGACCTTCTTGTCGAAGAACGTCTTGTCGGTCCAGGTCACTGTGATCGCTGCGCCCTTTCGCGGCGTCAGCACAAGGGTCTTCGCAGTCGGATTCACCGAGGAAGCGAGTCCGGCACGCTCGACGACTTCCCCCGCCGACATTGCTTGCGCGGCGATGCACTCGATCGAACTTGCGTTCACTTTCGGGCTGGTCAGCGTGATGCTGCCGTGTACTTCGACCTGTTGGCCGTCTGCCAGGCCAGTTGCCGGACAGCTGGACAGCTTTGCCGCGCTGCCATTGACGGGTACGCCCCTGACGGTGAAATCGGAGAGGTTTGTAAAGCCGGCGACCGTCCCCTTGATCTCGACCGCCGGCGCTGATTCGTCGCGCAGCGTGACCTCGGTCGCTTGCAGAACGCCGTTTGCATCGAAAACACCACTTGCGCGCGCATAAAGGCCGACCGCTACCGTCGCGCCCTTTGGTGACAGGACGGCCGATTTGCTGCTGACCGTGACGCCATCGAGCACGAAGGTGCCGGCCGCGGCATCGATCGCACTGATTTCACTTGCGATTCGCACAGTCTGATTGGGCGTGCTGTCTTTTCTGCGATCGACTATGCGGATCGATGAGGCGCTCATCAGGTTGCCGGTGATCGCCTGTGTTGTTTGGACCGAGGCGTATTGCCCATTCACCAGCGTCGTGCCGGAGGGTTTGATGGCGCTGGCCGTCGCGTCGACGGTCAGGGCGCCGAGGGTAAATGTCGTTTTGCCGGAAGCCGTAACAAGATTCTGGATATAGCCGCCTGCGCGCAATTCGAGCAGCGGGTCGCTCTGCTTCTCAATGCGGGTTGCCTGTACGACATAGGTATTGGCCGCTGCGCCCGGCGCGGCATCTGCTTTTGCCATCCCGTGAATTTCAACCAGGTCCGACGCCTTGATGTCGGCAAAGGCACTGTAGCCGCCGCCAAAGACGGTCAGAGGCCCGGCGTTTGCATCAGTATTGATCGTCACCGTCAGCCCGTTTACAACAAACCGGGATAGGCTTGCGTCAATGGAAGCGACGGCGCCCTCAAGCTCGGGCAACACTTCGACCTTCGCGGCAGCCCCCTGACTGTCAAGCGTCAGAATCACCCGCTGGCCAAGCCGTGCATCGGAATTGGCGAGCACACCGGTCGATTTCGCGCGAATCACCGAGGCGTTCGAATCATCGTAATGCACGCCATCGACCACGATCGATCCGAACCCGGTGACTGATCCAATAACCGTGCTCAGCGTGGCAGTCGCTGCGGGAGTCTGTGCGATGTTGCCTGAGGAAGTCGATCCAGTGGCGCCGTTGCTGGTCGAGCCAGCCGTGCCGCTCGATCCGCCGCAGGCAGCAAGGCAGGTGGCCAAAGACAATGCCAGAGCATTGCGGACGAGGATGGTGTCGCTGCGCATGGGTAGGGATCCTGAGAGTGGTCGGGTCACCATGTTGATACCAGCACGTTACGAATGGGCGTCTGAGTGCATCGCCGGTGACTGATGGGCGGGTAGGGCAGCCAGACTGGCGGTTGCCTGAAAAGACCATCCTGATGAATCTCGTCATCAGCCGGCTTG
>Ga0007796_10000750_pt1 | contig 11285 bp, 8 predicted proteins | sample CryBogmetaGMA0M_FD_60373 | JGI IMG/M metagenome (GOLD analysis project Ga0007796, IMG submission 60373) | Freshwater microbial communities from Crystal Bog, Wisconsin, USA - MA0M | ecosystem: Environmental > Aquatic > Freshwater > Lake | place: Crystal Bog, Wisconsin, USA | collected 2009-07-06 | reverse complement strand
TGTTGTCGCTTAAGGCTTGCGATTCAGAGTCGTCGCTACCCTGGCCCGGCGACTCGCCCTGGCCCGGCATCAGATTCGAATTGTCTTCGCCTTCGGCCGAGTCGGCATTCGGGTCGTCCTGCTGCTCGCGTCTGGGCGCGGCGTCGACTGTCTTGAAGAAAACATCGAAGAGATGGTCATGCAGCACCTTTTCTTCTTCGGACTTGGCCAGCACCATCGACAGCGAGGTCTTCATCACCTCGCGATCGGCATAGCCCACCAGCGCGACCGTGCGGGCGGCGTCGATCGCTTCGGTACTCGAGACATCGGCACCGGCCGAGCGCAAGGCCCGGATGAACCGTGTCAGTGCGCGTTCCATTCAGGCGGCCGAGCCGGATCCGGTCATGGCGGCATGCGTGAGCGAGTCGAGCTTGCCGTCAAGCGAGATCACGTCGGTCTGACGCTTGAGCAGCACGCTGAGCGTGGACCGAACCAGATTCGGGTCGAGCGCTTCGGCATGCATCAGCAGCAGGGTCCGGGCCCAGTCGACGGTCTCACTGATCGACGGCAGCTTGCGGATGTCCTGCTCGCGCAGCGACTGGACGAAGTCGACCATCTGCTTGAGCAGCGATCCGCCGATGTCCGGAACACGGGCCCGCACGATCTGCTGCTCGCGGTCGGCGTCGGGAAAGCCGACATGCAGATGCAGACAGCGGCGCTTGAGCGCGTCGCCAAGTTCGCGTGTGTTGTTGGAGGTCAGAATCACCAGCGGCGGGATTTGCGCCTGAATCGTGCCGATCTCGGGGATGGTGACCTGATAGTCGGCCAGCACCTCAAGCAGAAGCGCTTCGAAGGCTTCATCGGATTTATCGATTTCGTCAATCAGCAGCACCGATCCGCCTTCCTGCTCCATGGCCTTGAGGACCGGGCGTGGCGCCAGAAACTCGCGTGAGAAAAACAGGTCACGAAACCCCGAGAGCTTGGCAAGAGACGCTTCGATCGAGTCGGCATCGCCGATCAGGTGATTGATCTTGTCTTTCAGGACCTGGGTGTAGAGGAGCTGCTTGCCGTATTGCCACTCGTACAGTGCTTTGCTTTCGTCGAGGCCTTCGTAACACTGCAAGCGCAGCAGCGGGTAGCTCAGCGCTTTGGAAATGCAGACTGCCATATCGGTCTTGCCAACGCCTGCCGGACCTTCGACCAGCACTGGCTTGCGAAGGTGGTGAGCAAGGTAAAGCGCGGTGGAAATCGACGGCGTCGAGATATAGCCTGCCGAGCCGAGCGCTGCGGTCACCGCGTCGATCGATGCGAAGCCCGACTGATCGGCAGGTGAGTAGGAGGAGGCGCCAAGGCGCGGCGATGAGGTCATCTGGGGTTGGCGACAAGCGTCGCGCAGGAATAGGACGAAATCGAGTTTAACGCAGCCGATCAACAAGCCTGCTCGAGCGTTTCAGTTCTGCGGCCCGCCGGCGGCACAGGACCCTGATCAATCGAGATCAGGAGCTTGTCTTGTGCGCGTCGATCAGACCGACTGCAGCTTGCGCCGGCTGCTCGGAAGCTGGTAGGTCAGCATCGGCAGGGCGTCATGGTGTTGCAGGATTGCGCTGACGGTCTGCAGAACACGGGTGCGCAGCGAGTCGAGAGACATGTCGGCGCGATAGAAGACCTGCGCCTCCATTTCGACATTGCCGCCCTCGAGGTCGGTGCAGACGATCTGGATCGGGCGATTGTGATTGACGCCCGGATCGTTGGCCAGCGCCGCAGAGACGCCCTGAGCAACAATCTCGACGATTGCCTGAAGATCGGCGCTGGAGCTGACTTCAAAGGGCACCACCGCACGGGTGAAGCCCTGATTCATCGAGAAGTTGGACAGCGTGTTGGTGACGATCATCGAATTGGGCACGAAATGCACCTGATCGTCACGCGATCGAAGCCTGACGGTTCGCCAGCCCAGTTCTTCGACAACACCGTAGAGCGAACTGCCGCTTGTTGACTTGGTCATCACCCATTGACCCACCTTCGGGGCGCCTTCAAACACAATGGCCACGCCCGATATCGCATCGAGGATGAGCTCGCGAAGCGCCAGGCCGACAACCGTCAGCACCACCGACGATGTGGCCAGCAAGGGCAGCACGTCGCGGCCCAGCACATTGGTGTAGTAGGTCGCCAGAACCGCCATCAAAACGATAAACGTGATCAGGACCTTGATCGTGCCTTGAAACGGGTTTCGGGCCTCACGGGACCCACTGCGCAGCAGCCCCCAGATGATCGCGTTGAGGGCATAAGCCGCGGCGAGGTAATACGCCAGCGTGAAGCTGTTGCGAACAACCAGCAGCCATCCGCTTGGCAGCTTCTCGAGCAAGGGACTGCCGAAGGATGCGACTTCAATCAGCAGCAGTGTGCCGGCGAGCAAGCCCACTCGAAGCAGATCGAAAGTGAGTGAGAAGCGGCGCAAGAAGCGCTGGATCCCTTCCAGAAAGGAGGAGGGCCCGGTCCGCGGCGAAGCGTCTCCCAAAACGGCAGCTTGCCGCTTTGCCGAGTACCGGCGCGTAAAGCGCTGGGCGATTCCGACCAGGGCAAACAGCGTCACCAAGAGGCCAGCTGTTGCCATGGCGCCTTGCCAGTGAATGCTGCGCGCCAGCGTGGGTCCGAGGTTGCTCGATTTGGACTCGAGCGTCATTCGTTCGCCGATGGTCGAGAAGCGCAATGAACCGGTGGTGGAGCGGGGATCGCCAAGCGCACGCGCGGCACGATTTTCGACAGCAATGACCGAACCTGTGGCCTTGAAGCCAAGCGCTGGCGCGATGGATGCCTCACGGTTGACCTGCTCGAAGAGGGGGTATTTGACCGAGTTGTCGTTGTAGCCGCTCGAATCGACCACGAATCGAAGCTGGGAACTGTCGAGGTTGCGGTGTCGCCAAGACAGCGGCAGCACGACGCGTTCGAGCAGTACCTGACGCGGGCTTGATTCGAACTTGAATTTGCCTTCAAAGCGCATGCGCCGGTATTTCTGGTCGGTGTTGTCGACCGATTCGACGATCTCGCCCTTGACGCTGTCTTCCACCGCATTGGGAAAGTAGATGTCCTCGGGCTTGAGCGGAATGGTGGACTTGAACCACAGGTCGAATTCAGCGGTGTAGGCGAGGTTGGTGAAGTCGACTTCGCTGATCGATTGAAACCGCAGGCCTGAATACACCACCGGCACGAGATCGTAGTAGCGGCCGTCGACTTCAACCTGCTTCTCACCGCTGTTGGTCTGGACTTTCTCGATATGCGGGGCGCCATCGCTGTACTGCTCGAGATAGGGCATCTGTCGCCCATCGCGGTAAACGACCAGCGTCGGCGGCACTTCACGCTGGTGGGTCGTGTCAAAGCGAAGTACGCCGGTGAAGCCGGAGTTTGGGTTCGGATTGAGTCTTGCCCGCTCGAGATAGTCGCGCAACCCGGCGCGCCATTCTTCGGGTGGGGTCGCGGTGAGGCTATGCCCGCTTGCGATGAACTGGGCGGCGAAATCGGCAAGCATCAGGCCGGCATCGTAGCCATAGGCATAGGCCCATGAGGGCTCAGCGCGATACTTGTCGGCATATTCGTCTGCCAGCGCCCGGCTGCGCTCGCCGCTGACATCCGGCGTAAAGGGCGTCCAGGCGAACAGGCCATTCGTGTAGAAGCCGGGTGATGCCTGCTCAAAGGGCAGGCCGTTGAAGCGTTTTGGAAAGTCGGGCAACGCGAGCTCGTTCAGACCAACGATCGTTCCCTTGTAGCCGTCTTCCTTCAGCGTTTTGACCAGGGTGACCGCCATGTCGCTCGGCAGGTCGACAAAAAGGACATCAAAGCTCTCGAGGGCGGTTGTCTCGCCTTCCAGAAACACCGAACCGGCTTTGCCTTGCAGACGTTTGATCGCAAGGCCCACACCGTCGCGCTCGCTGAAGCTCTGCGCAACACCCCACCAGTAGCCGCTCTCGACCATGCCCTCCGAAATCACAAAGCAGATCTGCTTTGCCGCGCGAATCCTTTGCACAATCTGCCCGGCAAATTCGCCCTGGCGGGGCTGGCTGGGCTGCAGCGAAAAGAGCCAATTGGGTTTGAAAAGCCGATTGGGTGGCGCCACCGGAATCAGAGCGGGGACCTGACCCTGCTCCGCAGCGCTGGCAAACGATTGAAAGCCGGTTGCCTGGGTCGGACCCACAAGCGCCAGCGTCGAGTAGCCGGACGCCGCGCCTTCAGCCAGTGCCTCAACCGCTTCGGCGCGGCCCTGATCGTCCCGAACCAGAATGCGCATGACCCCGGTATCAGGCCGAGATGCGATCGCGTCCTTGAAACCTTTTGCGAGGTTCTCCCCGACTTCCTTTCCTGGCCCCGAGAAATCGGCGACAAAGACGACATCAAGGGGCTCGACGGTTTTTGTATCGGTCTGATCGGCGGAGGGGCGTCCAAGCAGGCCAAGGACGGTCGCCCACTTTTGTTGTGCGCCCGCAAGCGCGCCCGGATTGAAGAACAAAGCCGACCCAACCGCGATCGCCGTCAGCGCAATGCCAGCAAGCCATATTCGCCACGACTTCAGCAGAGTCGATGTTCGAGTTGGAGAACTCATAGACGGCGAGCAACTGTGATAGCAAAACCGTAGATTGTACCCGGTTTCGACTGCGTCCTGACGACACAAAGGTGATTTTTCTGCCGAGATTTCAGGGTCTTAGCCCTGTCGGCAGGGTCGGTCGAGCGCCGAAGAGACGGGGCCGTCCTGTGTTGCGCAAGGCGATCCGTCGGCGCGATATCAGCACGGACATCAGCACGGACATCAGCACTACATAAGCGCGTCCAGCGAACTTGCAAAGGCTCGTGCGACCGGCTCCAGAATCGCCGGGCTGGTGGTTTGCGGGCCGTCGGTCGGTGTGTGAAAAAAGCGATGCGATCCGGCCATACCGAAAAAATCGCGATAGCCGGCGGCCTTGACGTCCCGCAGTTCGCCGATGGCTTCTTTGTCGGCGATGAAAGGCACGGCTTCAAGATGCCGGAATTGATGGCTGACCATCGCCTGCATCGACGGGCTCATCACCAGTCGTCTGCTCGAGCCATCAACCAGACCGTCGGTTCGCCAGCCTTCACCATCCTGAGTCCACAAATGGCAGGCGTTGGAGGCACCGAGGTGGATCCAGGCCTTGACCTCGGACGGCGGCGGTGCGGCCTGGTGCAGGAAGCGCTCCATGCCGCCGTGTCCGATTTCATGACCTGCGGTCGCAACGAAAACGAGTGTCTTGCCGAGCGGTCGATCTGCTGCCTGGCGCGCGGCATGTCGCGCGAGGGCCAGAAAGTTTGCGATGCCGGGACCGCGCTCGCCGCTGCTGGTAAACCAGCTGGTGACCGGTGTCGAGATGACGATCGCTTGCGATTCGCTGCCATCGAGGCGGCCGATCAGGTTGCGCCCGGGAACGTCCCGCAGATAGCGCCCTGCGACATCGATCGATATCACGGTGCCGTCCTTGAGCGCTCTCGCAAGCAGCGCCTTGTGGCGCGCGGCGACCACGATCACCGGTACCGGCCAGGGAGCATCTTCCTGGTTGGCGTTGTAAGTGAAAATGTCGTTGGCCGGATTGTCGATGGTGAGCACGATGGCCACAGGATTGCGGGCTGCGGCCTGATTAATCGCCGACCGGTGCAAATCATTGAGGTAGGCGCTTCGATCGTGCGGCAGATGGACCCAGGCCAGCTTTCCTGTCGCATCGACTTCGTCGCTCAGCCTTGCCGACAAGGCGAATGTCGCGCGATTTTCCGGCAGCCACCAATGGGGAAAGGCCTCGAGCACGGCCTCGCCGATGTGCAAGTGCGCATGGTCAAGCTCATATTGCCGGGGTATGGTCAGCGCCTGGGAGTCGACCTGATATCCGGCAGCGCCGAGCTCCAATTCAATCCATGACATCGCTGCCTCGGCGCCGCGGCTGCCGTATCGATGAACACCGAAACCGGCGTAGCGTTCGATGTCGCGATAAAGCGCTGTGCCCGACAGGGGGTCCGACATGACGGTATTCCTGGAGATCGATGGTGTCGCATTGTCGGGTTTCGACGACTTGGTGAGAAGATCGCACTTTTTCAAGCACCACGACTAGCCTTGAGGAGACTGTCATGAATACCTACGAAGCGGTTGCCAGCAGACGCTCGATCCGCGCCTTTCTCGACAAGCCTGTGGAGCCGGATGTGATTCGCCGCGTGTTGACCGCGGCGTCGCGGTCGGCCAGCGGCGGCAATCTCCAGCCCTGGCATATCGATATCGTGGCGGGCGAACCGCTCGCGAGCCTCAAGGACATCATGCGGACGCGGGTTGTCGAGGCACCTGCCGGTGATGCGGTCAAGGACTACAGCATCTATCCGCCCGAACTGGTCGCGCCGTATCGGGACTATCGGTTCCAGGTCGGTGAAGACATGTATGCCTTGCTAGGCATTCCGCGCGAAGACAAGGCTGCGAGGCTGCAGTGGTTCGCGCGGAATTATCAGTTTTTCGGTGCACCCCTTGCCTTGTTCTGCACTGTCGATCGGCGAATGGGTATGCCGCAGTGGTCAGACCTGGGCATGTATCTGCAAACCGTGATGGTCTTGCTTCGTGAAGAGGGGCTCGACAGTTGCGCGCAGGAATGCTGGGCGGTGTATCCGCAGACCATCACGAATTTTCTCGGCACCCCCGCAGAGCGCATGCTCTTTACCGGCATGGCCATCGGTTACCGGGACGACAGCCATCCGATCAATCAGCTGGTGACGCGGCGCGCACCGCTCGAGACCTTCGCCAAGTTTCACGGCATCTGAACCACCGGCGGCTTGCGACGCACGCAAGACCATTTCAATACCGATCTGAAGGAGACGACTCATGGATGTGAAGGGAAAAGTTGCCGTCATCACCGGTGCGGCGAGCGGCATTGGTCGCGCCACCGCACTCAAGTTTCACGCGGAAGGCGCGGCAGGCATCGTGGTGGCCGACATGAACGAAGCCGGGCTGCAGCCGGTGGCGCAGGCGGTCAATGGCCTGGCGGTGCGTTGCGATGTCAGTCGTGAAGCCGATATCCAGGCACTGGTGGCCGCCGCTGAAGCCCGTTACGGGCGGGTCGACATCTTCTTTTCGAATGCCGGTATCGGCAACAGCAAGGGCGCCGAGCCCGATGACGAGATGTGGGACAAGATGTGGAAGATTCACCTGATGGCGCATGTCTGGGCGGCGCGAGCGCTGGTCGACAAGATGGTCGCCCGAGGGGAAGGCTACTTCCTGATCACCGCGTCGGCGGCCGGTCTGCTCAATATTGTCGAATCGGCCGCCTATGCGGTCACCAAGCATGCAGCGGTTGCGTTTGCCGAGTGGCTCTCGATCGCCTACGGCCGGAGCGGCCTGCATGTATCCTGCCTTTGCCCGCAGGCCGTGCGAACCGGGATGGTTCCCGGCGATGGCGGATCGGCCGGTGGCGACGGCATCCTGAGCGCAGAGGTCGTGGCCGACGAGATCGTGAAGGTCATGGCTGCCGAGACCTTTCTGGTTCTGCCCCATCCCGAAGTGCTGCAGTACATGCGCAAGAAGACCGATGACTACGATCGATGGCTGGGCGGCATGCAAAAGCTCTTCATGAAATCGCAGTCAAACACGGTCTGGAAGTAGACGTCGGCCCGAGTTCAGCGATGTCGATCGATGAGAGCTCGGTCATCGACACACCATCGGCGCCTGCGCCGGTGAGTTTTCGCGAGGCGCTGGTCTTCTGGCTCAAGCTGGGCTTCATCAGTTTCGGCGGACCGGCGGGGCAAATCGCGATCATGCACAGCGAGCTGGTCGAGCGTCGCCGCTGGATCAGCGAGCGGCGATTCCTGCATGCGCTCAACTACTGCATGGTCCTGCCGGGCCCCGAGGCCCAGCAGCTGGCAACTTACATCGGCTGGCTGATGCATCGCACCGCTGGCGGCCTGGTGGCGGGGGGGCTCTTCGTGTTGCCCTCGCTGTTCATTCTGATCGGCCTGTCGTGGATCTATCTGCGCTTCGGTGACCTGCCAGTCGTGGCCGGCATCTTTTATGGTTTGAAGCCGGCGGTCGTCGCGCTGGTTGTGCATGCGGCATACCGGATCGGATCGCGGGCACTTCGCAATCGGGTGATGTGGGGCATTGCGATTGCCGCCTTCCTTGCGATTTTTGTTGTCGATACGCCGTTTCCGCTGGTGGTGATCGTTGCCGCAATGATTGGCGTGATTGGCGCGCGCCTGGCTCCCGGGTTCTTTACGCTCGGTGGTGGTCACACTGCATCAGACAAGGACTTCGGCCCGGCGCTGATCGACGACGATACCCCGGTCGCCCCGCATGCCCGCTTTTCGCCTGTACGTCTCATCACGGTGATCGCAGTCGGCTTGCTGCTCTGGGGGCTTGCAATGGGGGCGCTGCTTGCCACAAGCGGCCTGCAGGGGACGCTGACGCAGATGGGATGGTTCTTCACCAAGGCTGCCCTGCTGACTTTCGGCGGGGCCTATGCCGTCCTGCCTTATGTCTACCAGGGCGCGGTCGATGGCTATCAGTGGTTGAGCGGATCCCAAATGATCGATGGTCTGGCGCTTGGCGAGACCACGCCCGGGCCGCTGATCATCGTGGTGGCCTTCGTCGGATTCATCGGTGGCTGGAGCCGGCAGGTTCTGGGGCCGGAGATGCTGTTCCTGGGCGGTGCGATGGCCGCCTGCATCGTCACCTTCTTCACTTTCCTGCCGTCGTTCTTGTTCATCTTCGCCGGAGGACCGCTGATTGAAGCGACCCATGGCAAGATCGGCTTTACTGCGCCGCTGTCGGCGATTACCGCGGCGGTTGTCGGTGTCATCCTCAACCTTGCGTTGTACTTCGCAATCCATGTGATCTGGCCGCAGGGCAGGGCGGGGCCGCCTGACCTGATCGCGGCGGCAATCGCGATCGCCGCCTGTGCGGCATTGTTTCGATTCAAGATTGGCGTGATACCGCTGCTGGCAAGCTGCGGCGGCATCGGACTGCTGCTCAGGCTCCTCTGAGTTGCAGACCCTCGTGCTCATGCCAGGCCATCGGTCCCGCGCCCCTCTGATGCAGGAGACAGTCGATGCGTCCCAGCAATGAGTCTTCCTCAGATCAACAGGCTTGCCGGCAGTCGGCCGCCTCCCGCGCAGTTGTGCCGTTTGACGCGATTCTGATGGCAGCCGGTGCCGGGTCGCGGCTGGGGCATCGCCCGAAATGCCTGCTTCAGCTCGATGGCCAGCCGCTGATCCTGCGACAGATCAGTGCCCTGAAAGCAGCGGGCGCAGATGAACTGGTGGTCGTGCTGGGTTTTTATGCTGATGAGATCGCGCCATGGCTGACCCGCTGTGGTGTGCGAATCGTTCAGAATCCTGATCCGGCGCAGGGGCAGGTTTCATCGCAGCGTATCGGGCTGCAGCAGTTGGGCCGCAGAAGCAATTCGGTTCTGATGGCCCTGGCAGATCAACCGATGATCGATTCGCGCGATGTGATTGATCTGGTTGCACGCTTTGCCGTGCGTCCTGCTGAATGCCTGCTGATGTTTCCGCGCGTGCAAGGCCAGCCAGGCAATCCGGTGATCTTTGCCCCTGAAGTCCGCGATGCAGTGCTGTCGTCCGATCAGAGCATCGGATGCCGGCAATGGCGTCAGGCCAATCGTTTGTCAGTGCTGCCCTTCGACACTGACAATTCGCATTATGTGATCGACATTGATACGCCCGACGATATCGAGTCGTTCAGTCGAACGACCGGTCGGAGCCTGTCGTGGCCGACCGACCGGACAGAGCGCTGACAGGCGCTCACGTTGCGCCTAAGTCGCTGCGCGGGCAAGCGCGGTACGGGCCTCGGCCTCTGCGGCCAGCGACGCACTCAGCGGTGAAAGGCAAAGCCCTGCCTTGTCGTAATTCATGTTTTCGTGAATCTCCGACATGTCCGGAAAAGCACTCAGCAGTTGGCGAAAGGTATCGTCGTGTTCGACCGATCCCAGTTCTTTCACCAGATGCTGAACCACCGAGCGGTATTGCTCGGCATGAATTGGTTTGCTGCTGCGTTCCAGTCGCTCGAGCAATTGCGCCAGCGTCAACAGCACGGTGAGCCGCGCTGGTACATCGATGCGAGTTGTGGTGGCCATGTCATTCCTTGGAGCCGCCAACAAGACTGGCGGTCAGGTGAGACTTTGGGCTGAAGCCGGCAGCTTCAAGCGAGGCGGTTCAAATTCGCAATGCGCCGCTCGATGGCCGTGATCGATGTCGCGAGCTCTGTCCAGATCGAGGCATCTGCCGTGAAGGTCGCCGCCGTGACGTCAACATGCGCCAGGCTCGACAGCCATGCCTCCAATTCATGAAGGATGACTCGCGCGTCTTGAACGTTGATCCTGATCGACTCTTTTTGCAAAAGGCCGGCAGGCTCGACCGACGCCGCAGCCAGGGTGGCGCTTGCCACCGTACGGGCCTGCAGCAGGTTCATGCGGATCGGCCTCAGTTCATCGCCGTGCATCCCGCGCTTGAGGGCATCGGCATAGCCTCGAAGTTCGGCGCAGAGGCGATTCAGATGGCCTGCGGCCGCAGGCCCATTTCGAACAGGTCGAATGACCGACGTCGCGACCACCAGAAGACCGCCGACCAGCGTGGCCCACAGTCGTACCCAGGCTTCATCTCCAACCGGTGATCCAGTGAGTGCGCCAAGGCACAGCACGACCATCGTGATGCCGATGACGGTCAATGTGTAGTTGGCCCACAAGAAGGCGACCGTCAGCAGCGCGCCCAGGGCAGTCATCATGATGATGCCGTCGTCAGTGCCGATCACTTTCAGGGCCAGCACTGCCAGCACCACGCCAAGCGCTGAACCGACCATTCGCATGCCGACCTTGCTGATCGTGCCACCGAGATCGGGCTTGCAGATCCAGGCTACGGTCAAGGGTATCCAGTAGGCATGAAGGGATTTCGCATGGTCCCAGTGCAGCAGCGACAGGCCGCTGGCCAGCGTAAACGTGATGGCGAGCTTGATGGCATGGGTGACAAAGAGATCGTTCGGCTTGAAATGCTGGCGCAGCCTGTCGCCCACCGTGGGCAGGGTGTCCTTGATCGGTGCGCAGATGGCGGCCGATCCGATCGGCCAGGGATCGAGTATTCGATGCACGGCTTCCTGCATGTCGGCACGCAGGCGGTGGATGAGTTCCCCGCCCGGCGCGTTGCCGAAGGCGTCGCAGGCGCTCTGTAGTCTGACCAGCTGTTCGGCAAGCGGGCGTTTTCGGCTCTGGCGCATCAGCGTGATTGCAATGCCGCCCGCGACCTCGCCAACAGCGCTCAGTACCCGGTCCAGT
>Ga0007796_10000746_pt1 | contig 11301 bp, 7 predicted proteins | sample CryBogmetaGMA0M_FD_60373 | JGI IMG/M metagenome (GOLD analysis project Ga0007796, IMG submission 60373) | Freshwater microbial communities from Crystal Bog, Wisconsin, USA - MA0M | ecosystem: Environmental > Aquatic > Freshwater > Lake | place: Crystal Bog, Wisconsin, USA | collected 2009-07-06 | reverse complement strand
CTTCCCGATCTCCGGCCGCGTGACGTTGATGATGGTGTCGCGAAGCTTGAGGTGCTGGATGATGTCGTCGGTGCCGTTGCCGTAGTGGCCGTCCCCGTCAATGATCAGGACGCGCCCGAGGTCCGGATGCCCCGCCAACGCCTTGCGTGCAGCGATGATCAGGCCGTTGAACGTGCAATAGCCCCCGGCGAACGTGTAGCCGGAATGATGGAATCCCTGCGTCGCCGAACACGCAATGCCAGACGCACTGCGAAGCGCATCTACGTCAGGGGGCGCTGGGGTGGGAATTCTATCGCCGGCCCGGCTTGCCTCAAGGACGTGGGAGACGGCCGCCCAGAGGGATGCACTCGAATACCTGAGGGCGTGGTTCAGGTTCTCGTCCATCGTGCCGAACCCGTTGCGCGTCCGCAGGCCAAAGACGTTGGCAACGAATTCGGGGTCATGCGCGACCGCGAAGTCGTCATCCGTGAACGGCTCGAATCCGATGGGATCGCGACCAGACTGGGCAATGAACGCCGGGATCTTCTGGATCGAGATGAAGTCGTGGGAAGCATGCTGCGCGGGGTGATAGAAGACCGGCGTCAACGGCGCGGGGCGTGTGGATGGGCTCATGGGCATGTCCCTTCAAGGACGCAGGGGGCGACCCGTCTCACACCCGAGATCGCCGGTTCTACTCGTACAGGTACCGCCAAACGGGTTTTGTGACACCGGGTACGTATCCACGGGTCAGCGCACCGAAACGAAGCGACGCGTATCCGGATCAGGGGACGATGGGCTTTGCGAGCCTGCGAGCATATAAATCAGGCGGGGCCGGGGAGCGAGGCGAGGGGTTGAATCTGAGGATTGGCCCACTCCCATAGCCCACTACTCGCCCATGGCGTGGGACAAGTGAAGCGTATTTACATCAGGCGGCGATGGGGTGGGGTCTGAGGATTGGTCGTCCTTGGGTCGGGCGCGCCGCACGGACCGGAGCAGCAGGGCGGGCACGACCGCGAACAGGGTCAGGGCAGCAACCACGCGGTAGACGTCCTGGAATGCCTCCACTGCTACCGTCATCATCAGTTGCTTGTAGAGGGCAAGCATGGCCAATCGCTGTCCGTCGGCACCGCTGCCACCTTGCGACGCAACCCATTGCTGGGCCTGCGCAAACATCTGGGCAATCGCGAAGTTGTCCGGCGTGGCACCCTGGGTCAGCACCGCCTGGTGGAACCGCATCCGTGATTGCAGCAGTGTCACGAAGATGGCAGCCCCGAACGACCCGAATACCTGTCGGGACACATTCGTGAGCGAGGAGGCTCGGCTGAGCAGGTGCGCCGGGGCGGCGTTCATCGCCGTGGTCATCGAGGGCATCATGACCAGGCCGAGTGTCACGCCACGGAAGGCGAGCATCCACCGCAGCGTCCAGTCACTGGTTGAGAGGTCGACGCTGGTGAACTGCCAGTTGGACAGTGCCACCAGCGGAAGACCGATCAGCAGCAAGGGACGGGCGCCGAACCGGTCGGTCAAGCGACCGGCCAGAGGCATCATCGGCAGGATGGCAAGCGCCTGGGCCATGGTGATCAGGCCCGCTTCGGCTGCCCCCAGCCCCCGGTAGCTTTGCAGGAAGACCGGGACCAGCAGTTGCGAGCCGAAGAGCCCAATGGTCAGCACGAATGTGACGGCCATGGCAATGCTGAACGTCGAGTCGGCGAAGAGCCTCAGTTCGACCAGCGGTTGCGGGACGGACAGTTCCACCCACACCCACGCGATCAGCGAGATGACCCCGGTTGCGATCAGCACCTCGACCTTGGTGCTGGTCCACCCGTCCGACGTGCCATCTGAGAGTCCCAGGAGCAACGTGCTGAACCCGAGTGCCGACAGGATGAACCCCTTCCAGTCGAAGATCAGGTTGCGGATGATCTCGGACTCGCGGAGCATCGCCGAACCGAGCAGGATGCCGATGATGCCGAGGGGCACATTGAGCGTGAAGATGATCCGCCAGTCCAGGTACTCCACGATGTACCCGCCAAGGGTTGGGCCGAGGACGGGGGCGAGGATCAACGGCACGCCGTACAGGCCCATGACGCTGTTGCGTTCCTTGAGTGGAACCGCCTTGTACAGCATCGTCATCCCCAGTGGACCCATCATCCCGCCGCCGAGGCCCTGGATGATCCGGAACGCGATCATGCTGTCGTTGCTCCACGCGAGGCCGCAAAGCAGCGATCCGCCAGTGAAGAGCGCCATTGTCACAAGGTAGAGACGCTTGACCCCGAGGGTGTCTGACAGGTAGCCGGTGGCGGGAATGATGACCGCCAACGCGAGCATGTAACTGGTGACGACAAGTTGGACGTCACTGAGGCTGACCGCGAAGACGGCGGCCATCTTCGGCAGCGCAATGTTCACGATGGTGCTGTCGAGCATCGTCATGAAGGTGCCGATGACGGTGCAGAGCAGGACCTGCCACTTGTACTCGAGGCCTAATCGCCTGGCGTCCGGCAGCCCAGCGGCGGTCGGCTGTGCGATCAGTGACCCGGACGGAAGCGACCCAACGGCAACCACTTGAACAATCTCCCATGTGTCATGAGGGGATGGACGCAGCGAGAACAGCAGAGATGACGGATCCCGATGTGCCGGGGCAGGCGACGCTCCTACTTGACGTGAATCTTGACCTCAACCGATGAGCCAAGCAGTGCCGGGTGCCCCTCCAGATTGAGCGCGATCCGTACGGGGACCAGCTGGGTGACCTTGGTGAAGTTCCCCGACGCATTGGATGCGGGCAAGAGCGAGAAGACAGCACCGGTGGCCGGAGTGATCGCCATGACCCGTCCGGGAAGCGTCACGCCGAGCGCGTCGATGGTGATCTCGACATCCTCGCCGGCGTGAACGCGTCCGATCTTGGTCTCCTCGATGTTCGCGTTCACCCAGAGTTGCGTGGGATCGATGAGCGTCATGATCGGCTGCCCGGGGGCGACGGTGGCACCGACGGCGGACGACACGGAGATCACGATCCCGTCGATGGGCGAGACGACATCGACCCTGCTGTCCGACGCGCCAAGGAAGTCCACCTTGGGTGCACCATTCTGGGCCACACCGATTTGCGACGGCAGGACGACTTGCGCGAGGACATCGCCCTTGTGGACGGTGCCACCGACGGCGGTGTTCAGGGATGCCACGCGTCCCGCACTTGTCGGACCGACCTGGACCGGCTGCCCGGTGAGTTGGGCGTTGTCGGTTGACACATAGAGCTGGTCGGTGCGGTAGACGTCGGCAACGTACCACGCCGCACCGGCAACGATCAGCAGCCCGATCAGCGGAAGGGTGAAGCGCCGTCCTGATCGCTTCGGTCTGGTGTTCGGAAACGGGGCTTCCGACGGGCCGGTTGGCAAAGTGGTCGGCACGTTGCCAGTCGCGTTCTCATTCGGCGCGGTCCCGCCGGTGGTTGGGTTGTCTCCCGGCGCTCGCGTCCCGGTGGCGGTTTGCATGGTCATCTCGCTCTCCTTGCAACGTGGCCGCAGCCTAGCGTCCGGTTCCGGTCGGCGCGGGTTGCACGTTCACCGCGTCACCATCGCTCAGACCTGCGGTGCTTCCGGTGACGACCTGCTGGCCCTCGGTGAGGCCGGTGGCAATTTCCACGCTTGTTTCGGAAACCACGCCAAGGGTCACCACGACCGGATGGACCCGGCTTCCCGCGTCGATGGCAAGCACGGTCCCGGAACCACCCGGCGCCAAGGTGCCGGTGACGGCAGTCTTCGGAAGGACGAGTGCGCCCTCGTTCGCCGAGGTGACCACGCCAACCTGCACCATCATTCCCGGCTTCAGGAGGTGGTCGGTGTCCTTGGGATCGATCCGCACACTCGCCGTTCGTGTCCGCGGATCGATCGTGGGGGTCAGCGTGACGACGGTGCCCGATAGCAGGGTGCCCGGGTAGGCACTCGCCCGCAGGGTGACGACCTGCCCGACTCCCAGTTGACCGAGGAGGGACTCGCTGATGGTGGCGACCACCTCGACGACCGGCGGGGCGATCGTGAGAAGGGGGGTGCCCGGTCCGACGGTTGCTCCCGGCGAGGTGAAGCGCTCCAGGACCGTACCGTCGATTGGCGCCACGACCTTCGTCTCCCGGACGTTCACCTCGGCAAGGGCAAGTTGGGCGCGCGCCTGGTCGACCGCGGCCTTCGCGACCTTCACATCCTGGGCCGTGAACGGAACCTGGCGCGCATGCAGCGCAACCTCGGCCTGCTGCAATGCAAGTTCCTGCTGCTCCAGATCGAAGTCGGTATACGGTCGCCGGGCCTTTGCGACCTGCTGGCGCGCCTGATCGACGAGAGCGCTCTGGGCGGCGATGTCGTGTTCGGTTGCAGGCTGCTGCGCGAGACCGAGTTGGGCATCGGCCTGCCGGACGGCCGCCTGCGCGGCCCGGATTTCCTCATCCTGGGGGCCGGCCGCAAGTTGATCGACACGTGCCTGATCTGCCTTGAGTTTCTGTTCCGCGGCGGTCACCTGAGCCCCCAGGGCTTGGCGCTGGGCGTCATGGGATCCGCCGGATGCGCCGGTTTTCAGGGCATCGAGGCGCACTTGCGCGGCCTTCAGGTTCTCTCCAGCGACGGAGAGGGATGCTTGCGCCTGTGCCCGCTGGGCCTCGACCTGCGCCTGCTGGACCGTGAACGCGCCGCCCTTCACCTGCGCAAGGCGCACTTGGGTGGACCGGATCTGCGCCTCGGCCGATGCCACCGCCGCCTGGAGTTGTGCCCGGGTTGCGGGCGCACCACCGTTGTTGACCAGTTCCAGTTGCATCTGGGCGACGACCTCCGCGCGCTGGGCGGCCGCCAGCGCCGTCTCGGCCGCCTTTTTCTGGGCGGTGCATGTGGTCTCGTCGCGCAGGACGCCGTTGTTGCTGCACGCGGTCCCGCTTGTCGCCGGGGGAACGCCCTGGTCCAGCCCGGTGTAGGTCGCCTGTGCGGAGTCCTTTGATGCCTGCGCCTGGAAGACTGCCTGCTTGGCCGCGGTGAGTTGGACGTCGGTCGGTTTGTCCGCCTGCGCCAGGGCCGCGCGGGCGGCATCGCGTTGGGCGGTCGCGGTGTCCAACGCGGTCTGTGCGGTCTGGACGTCGGCAGCGTTCGAGGCGCCGATGTTTGCCTGCGTCGCCTCGGTGGCGGCGAGGCTCTCCTGGAGGGCGAGCACCTGTGACTGGAGGCTGCCGATCTGGCTTTGCACTTGCTGGGCATCCGCAACGCTGGTGGTTGCGAACGCGGTCAAGGCGGCCCGTGCTGAAGCCAGCAGTGCCTCGTCGGCCTCGACCGCACCTTGGGCCGCTTGGCGCACGTCGGGTGTCGCACCCTTCTGGAGGAGTTCGAGTCTCGCCTCGGCGGCGTCGACGGCAGCCTTTGCCTGTGTGACCGCTTCCGGGCGGCCGGCGCCCGATAGCTGGGCAAGCCTTGCCTCGGCGGCTGCGAGTGCGTCCTCGGCGGCGTTGATGTCCTCGGCGCGCCCACCCTGCTGCAATTGACGGAGCCGGAGTTCCTGCTGCTGGACGGCGAGGGATGCCACGGAGATGTCGTCGGCCTTGCCTCCCGCCTGAACCTGGGCGAGACGTGCTTCGGCGGCGTCGACGTTCGCCTGCGCTTGCTGGAGTTGGAGGGTCGGCATTTCCGACTCCATCTCGATCAGGACGTCTCCGGCCTTCACCGCGCTGCCAACATCGACGGTGACCACCTGCACCCGGCCGGTCACCTTGGGAAGGACCCCGATCTGGCCCTTCGCCCGGACTTCACCGCTGGCGGCGACAACCTGCTGGATGGCGCCCCGGTGAACGGTCACGGCGGGAACTGAGACGGCGGCCCGCGCGCCCGGCGGCTCGATGACCGAAAGGGGTGAACAACCGGCCAGGAGGAGGAGGAGGGCGCCTGCAACCAACCCGAGGCACGTTGGCTGATTTACACGCGCTTCGCCACCCCACCACCACCCCGCCTGATTTACACGCGCTTCGCGACCGCGCCATCGCGTCCAAGGCGAGGGTGCGATCAGGTTGTGATGGGGAGCGAAGCGAGGGGTGTCCACGTGCGCTTGGCTTGCGGCAATCCATCCCGACACCCCTGAGTGACTACCCGGCGGATCGGACCGTGCCGGATCCGGAGTTGCTTCGCAGCCGGGGGCCGAGCGAGGCGTAGGGCAATCAGGCGGGGTGGTGGGTTGGTGGCTCGGCGTCCGCGTGGTGAGGTTCATCTGCTGGCTCCGGGTTCGGGCGGGAGTCGGCTCCGCCATTCCGGAACCGGCCAAGCGAAGCGTAAATAAATCAGGTTGGGTGGTGGTGTGGTGTGGTGTGGACGGACGTCACGTGGGTGACGCCTGCTGGAGACCGATCGGAGCGCGGGGCGGAGGCCGTAGCGGGGCCGGGCCGGATCCTCAGGCCCCAACCGAACGGGGAGCGTGCCTGGATGCCGACGGGACCACTGGTGCGGGAACCGTTGCCTGCGTTCCGGGATGATCAATCACCGACACGAGACCAAGCCGCAGTCTACACCACTCGTCTGAGGGATGTCGTGCTCGAATCCCGAGTGTCACCACGTTGCACCCAGGCCAGGTCAACGCATACCCGCCGGCATGTTGGCAAGAGACGTGGCTCCGGAGACTGCGCCCGCGTGGTGGATAGACGGTGGTGGGCGGGAACAGGGGGGCGTGGGTTGACCCCCGTCGCGATGTCCGTTACGACTCTTGTTCTTACCAACCAGCATGCGTCACGTGGCAGGTTCGGGATTTCCGATTCCTTCCCACCGTACATCATCGCCGTACCGTCCTGCGAGAGCGTGGACCCACGCTTCCTGAACGTGAATGGCGACCTGTGTCAGGCGGGCTGCCCGGAACTTGTCCAGGGCAATGTCCGGCGCATGGCCACGGGCCACGAGCACGCTTGCCGCAATGGTGCCCGATCGTCCCCGCCCACCCCGGCAGTGGATCAACACATTCTTGCCTGCTGAGGCCAACGCGATGATGTCCCGGATGAGCTTGATGAACGCGTCCTCGGTACCGTTGCCCGGGGCGTTCCGGTCCTTGATCGGAAACAGGATCACGGCCATCCCGTGAGCCTCGGAACGGGTTGCGAGGTTGGCGATGGCGAGGTGGTCATACTCCCATGGTTCCATCAGCGAGACGATCACATCGATCCCGAACACACTGCGCAACCGGGTGAGATCAGCCTCCAGGTCACGGTCCCATCCTCGTCGCAGGTCCACCTTGCCAGGTGCAAGGGTGACGCCGATGGCCCCCGGCAGGCCGTGGTCTGCAGCGTCTATCAACGAAACGTTGATGGGGTCGGAAACAGATGTTCTTATCGTCATCACGGCGTGATCCTCTCGGGATCGGCCTCGTAGCGCACCCAGTGCCCACTTCTCGTTTGCAGGCGACCGGCAAATGGAAGTGAGTTGCGCCGTTGTCACTTCGATGGCAAAGGTCCGAGCAAGCCTCGGTTGTGACGCGGCGCGCGGATCGCCTATTTGAGTTTGGGGTGAGTGCCGAACGCGTCGCTGCCACGACCCAGCGCTTTGCCAGATCCCGCACGGCTGCGATGGCGGGAAACCACATGAGGCGAAGATGCGCGCTAAGTGAAGCGTAGACAAATGAGAGTGGGGATGGGGTGGAGCCCGACTTTGCCTGCAATTCGGCCAATCGGGCGCGCCCACACTCGGTCTTGACCACCTTGTGGAATGAGGTGTCCATGGACCGCTCGAAGGGAGTGAACAAGTGACATGGTCCGGAAGGAAATGCGGTGCAGACGGTCTGCAATCAGGGAAAACCCGCCGGATTAGGTGCTGCACCACATGGGTAAGATGGCTTTCACGTGACAGGTTCCACCGCGTCGGTACGCATCGGCCCCCGGAGATCCGCACCATCGGTTCCGTGGGTCTTGTCTTTGCCGTATGCCGTGCGCACGGTTGTGCGACGCGCGCGGGCCCTCACCGGAATGGTCATCGGCGTTGGCATCGCGCTCGGCATCGGCATGCTCCTCCTCGGGGTTACCCGCGCCAAGACCGACCTGTATATCAGCAATTTTGTCAAGACCCATATTGACATGTACGTCGTTCAACAGGGAGGAACCCTTGTGCCCGTCCTGCCAAGCGACACCACCGGGGCCATCCCCAAGGCATCGGGGGTCCTCGCCCAGATCCGCAGCTTGCGGGAAGTGCGGTCGGCCATCGGCATGACCCTCGCCAGTCTGACGCGCGACGCTGATGGGGCGACACGGGCAGACGAACCGACCCCGTTGGTCACCGTCATGGGTGTGGACGGGTATCCGGGCGACATTGACGGGTTGCTCGTCCTTGCCGACGGTCGGTGGTTGCGTCGGCCCGATGAGATCGTGGTCGGTGACAAGTTGTCCCGTGAAACCGGGCTGCGCACCGGCACCTCGCTGCGGTTGAGCGGACGGTCATTCAATGTCGTTGGAGTCGGGCGCCTCCGGGGTACCGCGTTCGGGACCGACGGATATGCGTATCTCGACTACCAGGCGCTTCGCCAACGGATCGCCATCCCCGATGCAATGAACCTGATTGCAGTCGCGTTGCACTCCCCCGTGGCGGGAAGCGCACGCGGTGCAGACCCAGCGGCGCAGGCGGTACGGGACCGCCTCAACGGCATCGCCGCGGTCAGCCTCTTCGACACCGACCAACTTGTGGAGGCATCCAACCGGATCATGTCCGCCGGGGTGTTCTTCTCCTGGATGATGATCGGACTCACTTTGGCGATCGCTGCCCTGTTCGTGAGCACCGTACTTGGACGATCCGTCGCCGAGCGTCGCATCGAGTTCGCAACCCTTCGGGCGATCGGTCTCTCGCGCTGGACGATCCTCGCAACCGTAGCCGGTGAGGCCGCCCTCATCTGCATCCTTGCCGCTGTAGGTGGGTCGATGATGGCTTCGGTGCTTGGTGGATGGACAAACCGGTCCATCGCTCCGCAGTATGGGATCGAGGTCCTGTACGTTGAGGATCCGCCAATGTTCGCGACACTCCTGGTGGTCTCGGTCGTCGTTGGTCTGGTGTCCGGGCTGATCCCTGCAAGGCAGGCGACAAGTGTGGATCCCGTGGAGGTCCTGCGCGATGCCTGACGCTGGTGTGCGGATCGGGCTGGACGCGGTCAGCAGGTCGTATGGAACGGGAGTTGCCAGATTGACGGCCCTGAAGGAGTGCAATCTCGTGATCGGCGCAGGCGACCTCCTTGCGATCGTCGGACCATCGGGGTCCGGCAAGAGCACACTCCTCCAGTTGATCGGATTGCTTGACCAACCATCGGAGGGGCGCATCCTCTTTGATGGGCAGGATATTGCCGGATTTGATGACGGGGCGCGCACCCGGATGCGCCTGCACGAGATAGGGTTCGTATTCCAGCGGTTCCACCTGCTGATGGGCGTGACCGCCCTTGAGAATGTCGCCATCCCGATGGAGGCCGCCGGGATCAGCGCTGCCGTTCGACACTCCCGCGCCTCAGAGCTGCTTGACCGCGTCGGACTAGGCGACCGGTTACTTGCAATGCCGGCCCAACTTTCCGGGGGTCAGCGACAACGCGTGGCAATTGCCCGTGCCCTCGCCAACGGTGCGCGCCTGATCCTTGCCGACGAGCCGACGGGTGCCCTGCACAGCGAGGACAAGGCCGGAGTGATCGCGTTGCTTCAGGAACTCCATTCTGAGGGGCGGACAGTCGTTGTCGTGACCCACGATGAAGGCGTCGCGGCGATCTGTACCCGCCGTCTGGAAATCCGGGATGGGATGGTCACCGAGGTTTCGCCCCCGACCGGTGAACTCCGTCCCGCGGTGTCAATCGGGCTTCCCGGGATGGAACGCAAATGAAGTTTCTACGCGACCGGGCAGAAGCGAAACGTCCATACACACCCCTCGCTTCGCTCCCCAGCGCCACGAATTTCTATATGCGCTTCGCTCGGTGGCGATGGGGCGGGACGTTGACGGCGTACCTGTTCGTGTCGCTCGCGATCGGCCTGGCCGTGGCCGGGTGTGCGCTTGCTTTCGGCACGGCCCCGGCGAGTTGGGCTGCTGGTGGGACCGCTCCCACCCCGACCGCAACCTGTCCGGGACCGGGATGCCAGACCTTGCCCGTTGCCCTGGTGGTTCGGGGTGTCGTGAGGCCGTTGGAACAGAGTGCCGTCGGGTCGTTGACCGGTGGCACGGTGAGGCTTTCCCGCATCGTCGTTGGCGACCGCGTCGGGAACGGACAGGCGCTTGCTCGCGTGGAATCCCCGGGTGGTGGCGACGCGGTGCTGGTCACGTCTCCGCGTGAGGGCTCTGTCACCGCCGTTTCGGTGCACGACGGCGACACGGTCATGCCGGGTGCGACCCTGATGGTGGTCGCGGACATGTCACGTCTCCAGCTAGAAACCACGGATGTCGACGAGTTTGTCGTGACGAGGCTCTATCGTGAGCAGGCAGTCACCGTTGCCATTCCGGCCCTGGAGGTGACTGGTCTCGCCGGCATCGTCCGGTCGGTCGGGATGCAGCCGGTCCCCAGTGCGACTGGCGAGCATTATCCGGTGGTGATCGATCTTGCCGACCCGCCGGAGCATCTCATGATCGGCATGGCGGCCCGCATATCGGTGATGGACAGGCGTTAGGGTTGCGGCCGACGCACCGGGCGATGTCCCGCTAGACCGCGACCTACCCACCCGCAGCCGGTGTGAATGGCCATGCCACCAGACGGGCAGGTAACGAGGCCCCCGGGTTGCGCATGCACCACACGTCCGATCACGGCGGGGGTCGTCTTACCCGGCCCCATCGCCACCCCACCTGATTTAGATGCGCGTCGCTTCCGGCCCCATCGCCACCATATGTACACGCTTCGCTAAGCATGTCGGTCGTTGCAACGGTCATCGTGCCCGGGGTTGGTGACCACGTCGAGGCCTCGTCACCAATCCCGATCCCGTTGTCGGCGGGTCCAGCAACGACGCCAGGCGGTTGATGAGAGCGAACTCGTCATGACCGGCGATCACCGTGGCGCCTTGCGGTCGGACCGCGAGTGCAAGGGCGCCATCGCGTTGCTTCCGTGCTTCGATCCCGCCCGCGGTTCGGTACCGGGACGCGTGGAGCTACCGGCGCCGGTCGCGCGGCGCCCCGTCGTCCTTGTCGCGGTCGTGAAGCCGTAACTCGCGGGGGTGCATCGCCATGAGGGCGAGGATGTCAGGGGTGCGATCCTCGATCGGCAACCGGTAATCGACCCACACTGCGCACAGGTGGCGCGCGGCCTGGTGGACATCTGCGGGGACACCGTCGGGATACCAGGTGCGGAGATGGGCGGAGGTGGTGGTCAGGAGTTCATTCTCCTGCGAGT
>Ga0007796_10000745_pt1 | contig 11307 bp, 6 predicted proteins | sample CryBogmetaGMA0M_FD_60373 | JGI IMG/M metagenome (GOLD analysis project Ga0007796, IMG submission 60373) | Freshwater microbial communities from Crystal Bog, Wisconsin, USA - MA0M | ecosystem: Environmental > Aquatic > Freshwater > Lake | place: Crystal Bog, Wisconsin, USA | collected 2009-07-06 | reverse complement strand
CAACGCCTGCGAATCTCATCCTGTTCGCAGAATACCACATGCCGGGCCCTGGGCAGCGCGCCGATGCCCGTGGGCGGTGACCGAACGGCTTGGTGCCGCCCACACCGGCGCTAGGGGGCAACTATACTCGTCGCCACGAGCGGTCCCGCCGGAGGTTTCTCCATCCATGCACGGTCACGAGACGCGCGCCGCGGAGGCCGCCGTGCCGCTGTCGGTCGTCGCGCGTGCCTGGCGGCTCACGTGGATGATCGGGTCGATCGTCGCGACCGTCGCGCTCGTCGCGTTTCTGCTGCGGTCACCCGCGCGACCGACGACGCCGGCGGGGTCGCGCGACGCGTCGCCCGAGCGTGTGGCGGCGAAGCCCGAGGTCGTCGGACCAGGATTGCTGCGGATCCCGGCGGAATCACCGCTCCTGAAGCGACTGGCGATCGTGACGCTCGAACCCGAGCGCACGATGCAGCCGACCGCCGTCGTCAGCGGCGTCGTCGCCGCACGGATCAGGAGCGGCCCCCAGCCGCTCGAGGACCGGTGGCAGTTCGGCTCGGCCGCCATCTCCAGCCTCTACAGCGACTTCCAGCGGGGCCGCAACGAGGTGGCGTTCGCGACCCAGCAGCTCGACAAGACGCGGGAGCTGGTGCGGGCGGAGACCGATTTCCTCGCCTCCACCGTCGAGCGGCTCTCGGGGCTCGCCCAGTCGGCGAACATCCCGCAGAAGGAGTTTCTCGCCGCGAAGGCGGCGCTCCTCAAGGCGCAGCTCCAGGGGGAGAAGGATCTGTACACCGCCGAGGCCGAAGTGCGGACAGCCCGCAAGAATCTGGCCGCGATCGAGCGCGGCCTCGCGCAGACCGGGGTCGAGCCGGAGATGCTCGGCCGGGCGGAGGAATCGATGGCGATCATCGCCGCCGACGTGCCGGAGATGAAGATCGGCCTCGTCCACGTCGGGCAGCGGTGTGAGATGCGGTTCTACGGGCTGCCGGACCGGGTCTACGCGGGCCACGTGGAGCAGCTCGGCTCGACGGTCACGCCCGACCGACGGACGCTGCGGGTGTTTCTCCATGTCGAGGACAAGGCCGGCGACCTGCGGCCCGGCATGTTCGGCGAGGTGGCCATCGGCACGGAGGAGCGGCAGGCGATCCGGGTGCTCGAGACATCGGTGCTCCACCTCGACCTCCAGGACTTCGTGCTCGTGTCGGCCGGTGCCGACACGTGGCGGGCGGCGCCGGTGCGCATCGGCGAGGGACGCGGCGGCAGGTGCGACGTGATCGACGGGCTCGCGGCGGGTGACCGGGTGATCGATCGCGGGGCGATCCTGCTCAAGGGGCTGCTCGCCCAGTCGCTGATGGAGGCCGCGGCCCCCGCGGCCGAATCGACGCCATGATCGCCCGCTGGATCGAGCTGGCCCTGCGTTTCCCCGCGGCGGTGATCGCGGCGGCCGTGGCGATCTGCGTCGCGGGCGTGTGGTCGTTCACCACGATGCCGATCGACGCCTACCCCGACATCTCGGCCCAGCAGGTGCTCGTCATCACGCCGTTCCCGGGCCGGGCGCCCGAGGAGATCGAGCGGCAGGTGACGATCCCCATCGAGTTGGCGATGGGCAGCGTTCCGTCGCTCGACGTGATCCGCTCGCGGACCATCTTCGGCCTCTCGGTCGTGTCGCTGGTCTTCGAGGAGGGCGTCGACAAGTATTTCGCCCGTCAGCGGGTGCAGGAGCGACTCGGCGCGATCAACCTGCCCGACGGCGTGGTGCCCGAACTGGGGCCGATGGCCACCGCCTATGGCGAGATCTACCGCTACGTGCTCGCCTCCGATCGCGACCACGACGTGATCGAGTTGCGCACGATCAACGACTGGACGGTGATCCCCAGCCTGCAGCGCACGCCAGGCGTGGCCGAGGTGGTCAACTTCGGCGGCCAGGAGAAGGTGTTTTCCCTGACGCTCGACCCGCGTCGGCTCGAGCGGTTCGGCCTCTCGGTGGCCCAGGTGGTCGAGGCGATCGCCTCCAACAATGCCAGCGCCGGCGGCAGCGTGCTCCGCCGCGGAGACATGTCGTTCGTGATCCGCGGCCATGGCCTGTTCACGACCGAGCGGGACATCGAGGACGCGGTCGTCAACACCATCGCCGGGGCCCCGGTCTACCTCCGCGACGTCGCCACCGTGGAGGTGGTCGGCCGGCCGCCGGCCGGCATCCTCGGCAAGGACGACCTGCCCGAGGCCGTCGAGGGCATCGTGCTCATGCGGCGCGGGGAGAATCCGTCGCACACGCTCGCCCGCGTGAAGCGGGAGGTCGCGGCGCTCGCCCGCGAACTGCCGGCGGGGGTCACGATCGAGCCGTTCTACGACCGCGAGTTTCTCGTCGACAGCACCCTCCACACGGTGGCCCACAGCGTGGTGACGGGGGTCGGGCTCGTCCTGCTCGTGCTGCTCGCGTTCCTCGGCAGCCCGGCGATGGCGCTGCTCGTCGTGCTCACGATCCCGTTCTCGCTCCTTTTCGCGCTCGTGCTCATGAAGGCGACCGGCATCCCGATCGGCCTGCTCTCGATCGGGGCGATCGACTTCGGCATCCTCGTCGACGGCGCCGTGATCATGGTCGACACGATCGCGCATCACCTGACGCGTGCCGGTCGCGGCGCCGACACCCGTCGCACGATCCTCGGCGCCGCCTTCGAGGTCGAGCGGCCGGTCTTCTTCTCGACGCTCATGATCGTCTGTGCCTACCTCCCGCTCCTGACCCTGACGAGCATCGAGGGGCTCCTCTTCCGGCCCATGGCCCTGACCGTGATCTACGCGCTGACCGGCGCGGTGCTCTTCGCGCTTTTCGTGATTCCGGGCCTGGCGGCGCTCCTCTTCCCCAGCGGCTACACCGACTGGGAGAACCCGCTGCTCACCGCCGCCCGACCGGCGTATGCGGCGGTCCTCCGGGGCCTGCTCGCGGCACGGTGGGTGGTGGCGGCGGCCGCCGTCGCGGTCGTCGCCTGGGTGGCGTTCGTCATCGTGCCCCGGCTGGGGTTCGACTTTCTCCCCTATCTCGACGAGGGGGTGATCTGGGTGCGGGCGAACTTCGCCGAGGGCACCGCGCTCGAGAGCACGGCGGGCTACGCGAACCAGATGCGGGCGATCATCAGGGAGTTCCCCGACGTGACGTTCGTGGTGTCGCAGGCGGGCCGCAACGACAGCGGGACCGACCCGTTCGTGCCGAGCCGCGTCGAGATGATGGTGGGCCTCAAGCCGATGGAGGAGTGGGTGTCGGCGAGCAAGCAGGACCTCGTGGCCGGAATCGGCCGCCGGCTGCGGGCCGAGTTCCCCACGACGCGGTTCAACTTCACCCAGCCGATCATCGACAGCGTCACCGAGGACACCAACGGCACGTCGGCCAACCTCGCGGTGGAGGTCTCCGGTGACGATCTCGACCAGCTCCTGCCGCTCGCCCACCAGGCCGTCGACGTGCTCCGCGGCATCCGCGGCGCGGTCGACGTCAACATCGAACAGGAGGGGCCGCAGCCCCAGTTGACGATCGTGCCCGACCGGGTGCGGTGTGCCCGCTACGATGTGCACATCGACGACGTCAACGAGCTGATCAACACGGCGCTCGGCGGCGAGTCGATCGGCACCCTCTACGACGAGGAGCGACGGTTCGGCATCGTGGCCCGCTTCGACCGCACGCGGCTCTCGTCCCCGGAGGCGGTGGGTGGTCTGCCCGTGTTCAGCCGCGCGGGAACGCCCGTGCCGCTGGCCCAGGTGGCCGACTTCCGGCTCGCCGACGGGCAGACGATGATCGCCCGCGACACCGGCCGGCGCCGGATCACGGTCCGGGCCGACATCATCGGCCGCGATCAGGGGAGTTTCGTGGCGGAGGCGCAGGAGGCGTTCCGGAAGGCCGTGCAGGCGCCCGCGGGGGTCACGGTCCGGTGGATCGGGATGTTCGAGAACCTCGAGCGTGCCAGCCGGCACTTCGCCGTGATCATGCCGGTGACGGTGGCCGTGATCTACGGTCTTCTGTACGTGACGTTCGGCCGGCACCGGGAGGCGCTCCTCGTGCTGCTGTCCGTGCCCCTCGCCTTCGTGGGAGGGGCGCTGGCCCTCTTCGCTCGCGGCATGTCACTCAACGTCTCCAGCGGCGTGGGGTTCGCGGCGCTCTTCGGCGTGTCGATCATGAACGGCGTGCTCCTCGTCGAATGGATCGCCGAGCTGCGCCGCAAGGGGCTCGGGCGCGATGACGCGATCCTGCGCGGCGCGCTCGAGCGGATGCGGCCGATCCTCATGGCGTCGCTCGTCGCGATCCTCGGGCTTCTGCCGGCCTCGGTGGCCCGCGGACTCGGCTCCGATGTCCAGCGGCCACTCGCGACCGTGATCGTCTGGGGCCTCGTCAGTTCGGTGATCCTCACGCTCTTCGTGCTGCCGGCGCTCTGTCGGATCGTCCTGCCGGCGGGCGCCGAGCCGCGTGCCGACGAGGGCGGCTGACGCGGCCGGCAGCCGGAGATGACCACGGCCGCCCGCGGGCCGCACGGAGCCGCGTCCCCGCGCCTTGCCCATGACATCCCCGCGGCACCATCCAGACACCCACGTCTCCGCGGGCATCCAGCGGGCGGCCGCCGAGGATCCCGCGAGCACGCTCGGGCGGCTCGGGTCGTCCTCCGCGGGGCTTTCCGCCGCCGAGGCCGCGCGGCGGCTCGCCGTCGGCGGTGCGAACGAGCTCCGTCGGCAAGGGCCGCGTTCCGCCGCGGCCATCCTCCTCCGGGCGGTGGCCAATCCGCTCACGGCCGTGCTCGTCGTGTTGTCGGCGTCGGAGTTCGTGGCGGGTGACGTGGCACCGGGCTGCCTGATGACCGCGATGCTGGCGATCGGCGTCGGCGTGCGGTTCGTGCAGGAAGCGCGGGCCGACGCCGCCGCCGCGCGGCTCGGGGAGATGGTCCGCATCCATGCCACGGTCGTGCGCGACGGCGCGGCGGCGGAAGTGCCGATGGCCGAGCTCGTGCCGGGTGACGTGGTGCGGCTGGCCGCCGGCGACATGGTGCCCGCCGACGTCCGCCTGCTCGCCTGCAAGGACCTCTTCGTCACCCAGGCGATGCTCACCGGCGAGTCGTTTCCGGTCGAGAAGTCCGCCGCCCGCGAGGCACCGGGACGGGGCGCCTTCGACCTCGACAGCATCTGCTACCTCGGCACGAGCGTGGAGAGCGGCACGGCCGAGGCGGTCGTCGTGGAGACCGGCCGCCGCACGCTGCTCGGGGGCATCTCCGACACGCTCGACCTCCCGGAGCCCCCCTCGGCGTTCGACGTCGGCACCGCCCGGTTCGCCTGGTTCATGGCCGGCCTCGTGGCGGTCATGGCGCCCGTGGTGTTCCTCGTCAACGGGGTGACCAAGGGGGACTGGTGGCAGGCCTTCTTCTTCGCCATGGCGGTGGCCGTGGGGCTGACGCCCGAGATGCTGCCGATGATCGTCGGCGTGTGCCTCTCGCGGGGAGCGCTGGCCATGGCCCGCAAGCGGGTGATCGTCAAGCACCTCGACTCGATCCAGAATCTCGGCGCGATGGACGTGCTCTGCACCGACAAGACGGGCACGCTCACGCTCGACCGCATCATCCTCGAGCGGCACTGCGACGTGGCCCTTCGCGAGGACGGCGACGTCCTCGCGTTGGCCTGGCTCAACGCCCACTTCCAGACGGGCCTGCGCAATCTCCTCGACCGCGCCATCCTCGACCACGAGCGGTTCCGCGAGCACGTGCCGCACGCGGGATACGCGAAGGTGGACGAGATCCCGTTCGACTTCGCGCGGCGGGTGATGTCGGTGGTGGTGTCGACACCGGACGGCGGGCGGCGGCTGATCTGCAAGGGGGCGCTCGAGTCGGTCTTCGCCCGCTGCACCGCCTACGAACTCGACGGCCGGGTCCGGCCGCTCGACCCCGCGGTGGCGCTCGCGCTCGAGCGCGAGTGCGACACGCTCGGCGGCGAGGGGTTTCGGGTGCTGGCGCTGGCCTATCGCGACGTGCCGGTCGCGGAGTCCTACGCGCAGGCCGACGAGCGCGACCTCGTGCTCCGCGGCTACGTGGCGTTCCTCGATCCGCCCAAGGACTCGGCGGCGGAGGCGGTCGCGGCGCTCGTGGCCGGTGGCGTCGCCGTGAAGGTGCTCACGGGCGACAACGAACTCGTGGCCCGCACGATCTGTCGGGCGGTCGGGCTCGACACGTCGTACGTCGTGCTCGGCCGCGACGTCGACGGCATGGACGACGCCGCGCTCGGGGCGGCCGCCGATCGGGCGACCCTCCTCGCGCGGCTCACGCCTGGACAGAAGCAGCGGGTCGTGCGGCTGCTGCGGCAGCGGGGCCACGTCGTCGGTTTCCTGGGCGACGGCGCCAACGACGCGCCGGCCCTCCGCGAGGCCGACGTGGGCGTGTCGGTCGACTCGGCGGTGGACGTGTCGCGCGAGAGCGCCGACTGCATCCTCCTCGACAAGGACCTCATGGTGCTCCGTGACGGGATCGTGGAGGGCCGCAAGGTCTTCGTCAACGTGCTCAAGTACATCCGCATGGGGGCGAGCTCGAACTTCGGCAACATGTTCAGTGTGCTGGGCGCGAGCTGCTTCCTCCCCTTCCTGCCGATGACGCCGCTGCAGATCCTGACGAACAACGTCCTCTACGACTGCTCGCAGGTGCCGATTCCCGGCGACGAGGTCGATCCCGAGTTGATCGCCCGACCGCGTCCCTGGTCGATGCGGCAGATCTCGCGGTTCATCCTCCTCGTGGGCCCGTGCAGTTCGCTCTTCGACTACACGACGTTCGCCGTGATGCTCTATGTCTTCGGCTGCACCGACCCCGAGCGGGCCGGCCTCTTCCAGACGGGCTGGTTCGTGGAGTCGCTCGTCACGCAGACGTTCATCATCCACGTGATCCGCACCGACCGGATCCCGTTCCTGGGCAGCCGTGCGAGCCCCGCGCTCACGGCGACGACGGTGGCGGTGATGGCGATCGCGATGTGGCTGCCTGGGTCGCCGTTGGGGCCGCTCCTCGGCTTCGTGCCGCTGCCGGCGGGATACTGGCCGATCCTGTTCGTCACGCTTCTCGCCTACGCCCTGGTCACCCACCGGGTGAAGGCCTGGCTCGTGCGCCGGGCCTGGATCGACTAGGGCTCCTGATCGCCGCTGCGCGCGGCGGACCGGGTGGCGTATCGTGGATGCGGTGCACGGGGATTCCGGAGCCGCCGGCGGAGGGCCGACGATGACGTCGCTGACGCGAGCCGAAGTACGGGAAATCGACCGGCTGGCGATCGATCGCTACGGCCTCGCCGGCGTCGTCCTCATGGAGAACGCCGGGGCGGGCGCGGCCCGGCTGCTCGCCGGGATCGGGATCGACGGCCCCGTCGCGATCGCCTGTGGTCCCGGCAACAACGGGGGTGACGGCTTCGTGATCGCCCGTCACCTCGAGGCGGCGGGGCACGCGGTCCGCATCCTTCTGGCGGCCGCCCGCGACGGCTACCGGGGCGACGCCGCGGCGAACCTCCGCGTCGCCGAGCGGTCGGGTCTGCCGATCATGGATTTGGCCGCGGCGGCCGCGGATGGCTGGGATGCGGCACTCGCCGGCGCCGCGTGGATCGTCGACGCGCTCCTGGGCACGGGGGCCGTCGGCCCGCCGCGCGGGGCGATCGCGGCGGCGATCGACGCCGTGAATCGGGCGCGGGACGGGGCCGGGGGCGCGAGCGGCGGCGTGCGGGTGCTCGCCATCGATCTGCCGAGCGGGCTCGACGCCGACACCGGCGGGACGGCGGGCGCGTGTGTCCGGGCCGACGTCACCGCCACGTTCGTGGCGCCGAAGCGTGGCTTCGACACGCCCGGGGCTGGCGTTCTCACCGGCCCGGTGCACGTGGTGGGCATCGGGGCGCCGGCGTGCGTGCTTGCCCGCTACGGCGTCAGTGCCCCAGCGCCTCGGTGAGGAACGTCCAGGCCAGCGCGTCCATGAACGCCTTCTGGCGGTTGTCGGCGGCGCCGCCGTGGCCCCCCTCGATGTTCTCGTAGGAAAGCACCGACGCCCCGAGTTCCTCGAGCCGCGCCGTCATCTTGCGGGCGTGGCCGGGGTGCACGCGGTCGTCTCGGGTCGACGTCGTGATCAGGATCGGCGGGTATTTCCGCTCCTTCACGACGTTGTGGTAGGGGGAGAAGCCGCGGATGAACGCCCACTCCTCCGGCTTGTCGGGATCACCGTATTCGCCCATCCAGCTCGCGCCCGCGAGGAGCTTGTTGAAGCGCCGCATGTCGAGCAGCGGCACCTGGCAGACCACGGCGCCGAAGAGGTCGGGCCGCATCGCGTACATGTTGCCCACGAGCAGTCCGCCGTTGCTGCCCCCCATGACGCCCAGATACTCCGGCGACGTCACCCGGCGGGCGACGAGGTCTTCCGCGACCGCGATGAAGTCCTCGTAGGCGCGGTGCCGGTGCTCCTTGAGGGCCGCCTGGTGCCAGGCTGGACCAAACTCGCCGCCGCCGCGGATGTTGGCGATCACGTAGGCGCGGTCCTGCTCCAGCCAGGCGGCTCCCGCCACGGGGTTGTAGCCGGGGACGAGCGGGATCTCGAAGCCGCCGTAGCCGTAGAGGAGCGTGGGCCTGTGGCCGCACGGCCGAAACGGCTTCGAGATCTGGAAGTAGGGAATCCGCGTGCCGTCCTTGGAGATCGCCTCGAACTGCTGCACGTCGATGCCGGTCGCGTCGAAGAATGCCGGTGTCTGCTTGAGCGGCTCGGGCTGCCGTGCCGGGTCGGCCGCCGACCCGAGCGCGAGCGTCGAGGGCGCGACGGGGCTCGACGTGACGAGGAAATAGTCGTCGGAGTCGATGTCGTCCACCGGCGTGGCGCTCGCAGTGCCCGACTCCGGCACGCCCGGCATCGGCGTCGTGTCCCAGCGACCCTCGTGGAACGTGAGGATCGCCACGCGGCTGCGGACGTTGTCGAGCGTGCTGAGGAGGAGATGGCGGCGGGTGCCCGTCCAGGCGACCAGCGACGTGCGGGGCGTGGGCGCGAAGAGGACGTGGAACGTGCGTCCCCCCTCGAGAAACTCCTCGAAGTCGATGGCGAGGAGGGCTCCCGCCGGGTGCATGACGCCGCCGGCCGACCACGCCGAGCGCAGTTCGATAACGAGCCATTCGCGGTGCACGCTCGCGTTGGCATCGTCGGGCTTCTCGACCTTCACGAGCCTGGCCTCACGGCGCACGAAAAGCTCGTTCGTCCAGAACGTCACCTGTCGCACGACGAAGTCGCGCTCGAAGCCGGGCGTGAGATCGCGGTAGGCGGCCACCGACATGTCGTCGGCCTCGCCCTCGAAGACGACCGGCGAGTCGGCGAGCGACGTGCCGCGCGTCCACTCGCGGACGGTCCGCGGGTAGCCCGACGACGTCAGCGAACCGGGCCCGAAGTCACTGGCCACGAAGAGGGCGTCCCGGTCGCGCCATGCCACGCGACTCTTGGCCTCGGGCAAGGCGAAGCCTCCCTTCACGAACGCCTTCGTGGGAAGGTCGAACTCGCGGACGACGTCGGCGTCGGCGCCGCCGCGCGAAAGCGACACGAGGCACAGGCGGTCGTCGGGCTCGAGCACGGTTGCCCCGTGCCACACCCAGTTCTCGTTCTCATCTTTCGCCAGGGCATCGACGTCGAGCACCGTCTCCCAGGCAGGCTCGGCCGTGCGGTACTCCGCGAGCGTCGTCCGCCGCCACAGGCCCTTGGGGTTGGCGGCGTCGCGCCAGAAGTTGTAGACGTGGTCGCCGATCTTCGAGACGAACGGAATCCGCTCCTTCGAGTCGAGGATCGAGAGGATCCGGGATTCGAGGCGGCGGAACGCGTCGTTCTCCGCAAGCGCCGCGACGCACGTCGCGTTCCGCGTGCGGACCCAGTCGAGCGGCTTCTCTCCCGCCACGTCCTCGAGCCAGAGGTGCGGGTCTTCGGGCTCGGGGGCGGGCGGCTCGGCGAGGGCGGTCGGCATGAGGATGAGGAGCGCGACGATCGAGAGGGGCGGTTTCATGAACGGGTCTGGCCGGTGCCAGTGACGACGTACTTGTAGGTGGTGAGCTCGCGGGTGCCGCAGGGGCCGCGGGCGTGGAGCTTGTCGGTCGAGATGCCGATCTCGGCGCCGAGGCCGAGCTCGCCGCCGTCGTTGAACCGGGTGCTCGCGTTGACCATCGCGCACGCGGTGTCGACGCGGGTGGCGAAGCGGCGGGCGGCGGCCGCGTCGTCGGTGACGATCGCGTCGGTGTGCCGTGAGCCATGGCGGTTGACGTGGTCGATCGCGGCGTCGAGCGAGTCGACGACGGCGACCGAGATCTTGGGGCCGAGGTACTCGGTGTCCCAGTCGGCGTCGGTCGCCGCGCCCGCGGCCGGCACGAGGCGGCGGGTCGCCGCGTCACCCACGATCTCGACGCCACGGGCCGCGAGGGCGGTGGCGATCCGCGGCAGGAAGGCGTCGGCGACGTCGCGGTGCACGAGGAGCGACTCGGCCGCATTGCAGACGCCCATCCTCTGGCATTTCGCGTTGACCGTGATCGCCTCGGCCATGCCGAGGTCGGCGGCGCGATCGACGTAGATGTGGCAGTTGCCGGTGAAATGCTTGAGCACGGGCATCCTCGCCTCGGCACAGACGCGGCGGATCAGGGCCTCGCCGCCGCGGGGGATCGCGATGTCGATGAGATCGTCCATCGCGAGGAACGCGCCCACGGCCTCGCGGTCGGACACGTCGACGAGCTGCACCGCGTCGACCGGCAACTGCGCGGCGGCGATGGCCGCGCGGACGTTCTCCACGATCCGCCGGCTCGATCGAGCGGCCTCCTTGCCGCCGCGGAGGATGATCGCATTGCCGGCGGCGAAGGCGACGGCGGCCGCGTCGGCCGTGACGTTGGGCCGCGATTCGTAGACGAAGAACACGACGCCCAGCGGCACGCGGACCTTCGTGACCACGAGGCCGCTCGGCCGTGTCGACCGCTCGATCACCTCGCCCACGGGATCGGATTGTGCGGCGACCGCGTCGAGGCCGGCGGCGATACCCGCGACGCGCTCGGGCGTGAGCAGGAGCCGGTCGATCTGTGCCGGTGTGAGACCGTGGCCCGGAGCCGCCGCGACGTCGGCCGCATTGGCCTCGAGGATGCCTGCGACGTCGGCGCGGATGCGGGCCGCGGCGTCTCGCAGGCAGGCCGCCTTGGCCTCGCCCGGCACGTCGGCCAGATCGACGGCGGCGCGGTGGGCCCGCTCGGCGATCGCCCGGCAGTGGGCGTGCAGAGCCGGGGCGGTGACGGGAGCGTCGATCGTGGCCATGGCGGGTCGTCCGAAAGGGGGCGGCGAGCCC
>Ga0007796_10000744_pt1 | contig 11312 bp, 7 predicted proteins | sample CryBogmetaGMA0M_FD_60373 | JGI IMG/M metagenome (GOLD analysis project Ga0007796, IMG submission 60373) | Freshwater microbial communities from Crystal Bog, Wisconsin, USA - MA0M | ecosystem: Environmental > Aquatic > Freshwater > Lake | place: Crystal Bog, Wisconsin, USA | collected 2009-07-06 | reverse complement strand
CTCCATGAAGAGGTTCCGAAGTTGTCATCTCCCGCGTTTCAAGCCCGAAACCGCGGAATCCGCCGCTGACACTTGTCAGAGCCATCACGTGTCCGATATCATTCGTATAGGTACGTTCCATTTTTGCCTGCAGGAGGTTCCTCATGAACCCGCGCCGACGCCCTAGAGGCTTCACCCTGATCGAGCTGCTCGTCGTGATCTCGATCATTGGTGTGTTGATGGCTTTGATTTTGCCTGCCCTGAGCGCTGCGCGCGAGGCTGGCCGACGAACCCAGTGCTTGAACAATATGCGGTCCATTGGCACCGCCCTGGTTGCCTGGTCGAATAAGAACAACAAGTTCCCGAACGCCTACACCTTTGGCGAATCGTCCTCGGCCGACAGCAACTATCCTTACACCAAGGCGATCAACTCCAATACCCTGAACGTCGCTCCGAAAGCGACCAACGGAACTCCCACCGACCTGGGCCCACTTTATAGCTGGGTGGTGGATATCCTTCCCGAGCTGGATCAGCAGTCGCTGTATGACGATTGGGATAAGACCAGCCTTTACTTCCTGCAAACCAACGCGACCGGCGACGCAACCCGGGCCACCAACTTCACAATCGCCAGCAAGACGATCGCTTCGCTGGTCTGCCCGAACGACGGCACCCGGATCACCGGTCAGGGGAACCTGTCTTACGCCGTGAATCTGGGCTTCGCGCGCTGGGCCTCAGACGGTTCGCATGCCGATGGTTCGGCCGGCTCTGGCTGGACCGGCAACGCGAACGGTGGCTTGCCAAGCACCATGACCTGGGGCGCGGTGGGCATGGGCCAGCCTGGCGGGTTCAGCACATTCAAAAAGACCGGGGTCTTCTTTGGTGGTAGCGCCAACGGCAAGCAGCCCTGGGATATGTCTCACACCCCGGCCTCAATCAAGGACGGCTCCAGCACCACGATCATGATCGCCGAAAACTCCAACGGCGGTGCCGCCATCACCGGCAGCTACCTCTGGAGCGTTTCTGGTGGCAACACTCTGCCAAGCAACTGGGCGACGGCTAGCCCGAACTTCGTCGGGTTCATGACCTCCGACAAGGTCACCGTTTCAGGCGCGCTTCAGACGACAATGACTGGCGGCGAACAACGCGATGGTGCCGGCTGGATTCTGGCCAACAAGCGCGGATCGTTTGAGGAAATCAACACCGCTCGCCGCAACGGGGCCAACGATCAAGGGTCCAGCCCATTCGCCAACAGTGAACACCCCGGCGGTGTTTGCGTGGGCATGTGCGATGGTTCCGTCCGGTTCATCACCGAAGATATCAACGGTACGGTGTGGGCCAAGCTCGTTACCCCAGACGGCCAGACGCTGCCCTCGGTTTACCGCCAGCTTCCGCTCTCGGCTGAAGAAATTCCCGGCAGCAACTGAGCTTGAACAGGTGATCGGTTTTCTGGTCGCCTTGGTTTGAACCATATCAACAGCAAGGCCCGCCCCCAAAAGGCGGGCCTTGTTGTTTTATGTTGGGAAAGGCTGGGTTCTTGAAAAAATATGGACGGTATGGACAAGATTGACCATGTCTTGGCTTCAGGATCTTGTCCATTCAGTCCACGCAGTCCATTCTGGTCGTGGGATTAACGTAATCATTCGGCCGAATGCATTGAAGACCTTGACATTCATGTTCCGAAAGCCCTGTAAGGGCGGTCCCATAACAGCCCAGGGTGAAACCCTGGGGTTGCATGAACACCCTATTTTTCAGTCTTGGAGCTATGGCGTTGTGAGCCCACACTGGTGTGGGCTCACAACGCCATGGCTCACCGGACAGGGGTGGCCCCTTTGATTCCCAGGGTTTCACCCTGGGCTATTATGGGATCGCCCCTTCGGGGCTCAACACAAACCGTGTCGGTGGTTCTTATTGCATTGGCTGAATGGATACAGATTCACCAGCATGCCCTGATCGAGTACCACGATGCCACAATCGCTTGCAAAGCTCTACATTCATCTCATTTTCAGTACTAAAAATCGTCAGCACTTGCTTTCCATTGACCTACAGGAAAGCCTACATGCCTTTCTTGGGATTAAACTCAAGGAAACCGGATGTTTGCCTATCAAGATCAATTCGGCTGGCGATCATATTCACCTTCTATTTGAATTATCTCGTACCGCGGCGGTCAGCGACGTCATCCAACACATCAAATCAACATCCTCTCAATGGATAAAAAAACGGGAGGATTCTCTGACGGATTTTTCCTGGCAAAACGGTTATGGAGCATTTTCGGTTTCCATGTCCAACATAGAAGCCGTGAAGCTTTACATCCAAAACCAGCAGGAGCACCACAAGACCCTGTCGTTTCAGGACGAATATCGCCAGTTCCTGATTCGGCACGACATCTCATTCGATGAACGCTATGTGTGGGACTGAAACTCTGGTTCAGAGTACAAGTGACTGTGTTTTTGGTGTAGCCGACATCTCTTGGGACTCTGGAGCCCTGTAAGGGCGGTCCCATAACAGCCCAGGGTGAAAACCCTGGGGTTACGGGATGTCCTTTTTATATTTCTGGAGCCATGGCGTTGTGAACCCACAAGATTGTGGGTTCACAACGCCATGGCTCACCAGAGAGGTGAAGGTCCGTTGTTTCCCCAGGGTTTCACCCTGGGCTTATGTATGATCGGGCCTTTGGCCCTCAAGACATCCTGTACGCTATGCCATCGTGAACCGCCATGGGCGATCGAACCCCAATACACGCCTACCCGGCAGGCCTTGCGGTTTTTTTGCTGGTTATGGCCGGGCAATCCGTTTCAGGAAAACATGGACGGTATGGACAAGACGGCCGTGTCTTGGTTTCAGGAATTTGTCCATTCCGTCCATGCTAGAACTGAACCACCCTCAACCTTGCCGATCATTCCGGTTGAAGCGACCTTGCCAACCTTTCCGTGGTCGTGTACAAGTCCCGCCATGACCCACAGACATGCGCGTGGGCTCTGGAACGGTTCTCCATGGAAGGGGAATTCATTCCGGAGCGAATCTGGAGCCACTCCCCAAGCTCCAGCGGTCTCTCTAAAGACCCCGCCACGCCCCGATGCACATCCGATTCGGCCTTTCGACCCTACCCCTCTCCACCTGGTTTGGGGAGGTCCTGCCCGCAACCCGCGCTAACTCCGGCGCAGCCAAGCGGGATTTGACCTGCCGTGGGATCGTTCGACATGCCATTCGGTTTCCTGCTAAAAAATACTTATGTGCCCGATGCCACCAGCCGGCCAGTCCGGTCTGGGCGCTTCGCGTTTGTCGCCTTCATGATGATCGCCGGGCTCATGCCCGCGAGACACGCGAATGCGCAGCTCGAAGTGCCCAAGGGGTCGGTCAGCGAAGTCAAAATCGTTGGTAACAAGTCGGTTCCGCTCGACGACATCATGGCCAAAGTTCACACCCGCGCAGGGCGTGACTACGATGAACGGACCATTGAAGAAGATGTGGCCCGGCTCGTCGCCACCAAGTGGTTCGGCGAAGTTAGACCGTTCTGGAAGAAAGACCCCGAGAAGCCAGACGCCATCATCGTTACCTTCCGCGTCAACGAATTGCCGATCTTACGCGAAGTCGAGTTCCGCGGCCTGACCAAGCTCAAAAAGAAAGAGATCGAAGACTCGACCGGCCTCAAGGTGGGGGCCCGCGCCGATCACATCAAGAACCAGCTCGAAGCCCAGCATATCAAGCGGCTCTACGCCGACAAGGGTTACGAGTGGGCCGACGTTCGCCTGATCGAAGGGGGCAAGCCAGACGATACTCGCGTGATCTTCGAGATCTTCGAAGGCCCCAAATGCAAGGTGACCTCGATCTCATTCACCGGCAACGCGTACGTCAACGGCGCATTGCTCAATACCAAGATCGGCAGCAAGGTCGCCATCCTGGGACTGGGCGGCACCTTCCGACGCGACGATCTTGATGAAGATGTTCGCAAACTCTACGACTACTACCATGACCAGGGGTTCTTCGAGGTCAAGATCAAGCCCGTGGTTCGCCCCGAAGCGAACATGGGCGACCTGAAAATTGAATTCGTGATCTGGGAAGGGATCCAGTTCAAGGTTCGTGACATCAGCTTCGACGGCAACAAGCTGATCACCGAAGAAGAACTGCGCAAGGGGCTAGTGCTGCACTCGAACCTGCCGTTCAAGCAAGATGTTAAAGAGAGTGACCTCAAGAATATTCAATCCAAGTACGGAAACATTGGCTGTATTGATGCGCAAGTGGTTATTGAAAAACGTTACGCAGATCCTGAAAAGTCGCCCGGCGTCGTGGACCTGGTCTACAAGATCGAGGAAGGATCGCCGTACCGGCTGGGCCGGTTGCTGTTCAAGGGGAACGACCACACGATGGACGCCGTGTTGCGCAGAGAGGCGAACATGGCGGGCCTGGTACCCGGCGAACCGATCGACCTGCAGCGGGTAGACAAGTTCAAACAGCGGCTGGGCAACCTGCGTTACTTCTCGATGACTCCCGACCAGGGGAAGGCGATCGACATCAAGATGGTGAACAAGCGGCCCGCCAGCGAGCCGTTTGGTAAGTTCGACGTCGCGCCGACCGACGAATTGATTCGTACCCGTTTCCAGAGCCCGGCGTTTGACGAGCCCGGCGAAGAGCGAATCAACGCTGGCGCGACAACGGCACGCGCCACAGCGAGTGGTGCAGCGAAAGCTGTCGACCCAGACGAGGTAGACATTGCCAACGCGGTGAAGAAATCGGCCCAGCGGGGCGATGCGCGGGTCCGCCAGGCGGCCGACCAACTCGCGCCTGGCGATGGGCCGGTTCGCGTTGCTCAGTTTGATGGCAATGGTATTGATGGCAGCGGTAGCCGAGCGTTCAACCCGCCCGTGGATGAACCGGTTGGCAGCATCGCCGCGCCACCGATCGACGTACTGCCGGACCCGATCGTGACCGATGCGCCTGCCGGCGGCGGACCCGTTTCCGGCAAGGGCGTGCGTACGCCTCCTTACGGCACCGACGTACCGCCCGGCGGATACCCGAGCATCCCCGGCATGAATATGACCGACGTCGGTCCCGACCGCCAGGAGCCATTCCCAGATCGGTCGTATGCCGACATCGTCACGTCTGTCGATGAGATCGCCACCGGCCGGCTGATGTTTGGCGTGGGTGCCAGCTCTTACGGCGGCCTGAGCGGAAACCTGATTATCCATGAAACCAATTTCGACGCCTTCAACATCCCCAAGAGTTTCTCGGAATTGACCAGCGGCCGGGCTTTCCGCGGACGCGGCCAGGACCTGCGTATTGAACTTTCGCCGGGTACGGTCATGAACCGGTTCTCGGTCAGTTTCAGAGATCCTTACCTGTTCAACCTGCCGATCGGTTTTGGTGCATCGGGTTACGCGTTCAACCGGTACTATCCCGACTGGAACGAAAAACGCGGCGGCGGTCGGTTCTCGCTCGGTCGGCAGTTCGGCACCCAGACCTACGCCGACGTCGCGTTCCGAATTGAAGAGGTCAACGTCACCGGCTTCAAGTACCCCGCCCCCGCCGAATACCTGGCCGTCTCCAACAACACGACACTGGCCACCCTCAGGCCCAGCCTCCGGTTCGATAACCGCAACGACCCGTTCTCACCCAGCCGGGGTTATTATGTGGAAGCCGCGTTTGAACAGGGCTGGGGCACGTTCACTTACCCCAAGGCCACAATTGAAGGGCGTACCCACTTCACGCTGGGCAGCCGGCCAGACGGGTCGGGCAAGCGCATTCTGACCATGCGTGGATTTTACGGGGCCACCGGCCGAGATACACCACTCTACGAGAAATTCTTCGCGGGCGACTTCCGCAGTATGCGAGGCTTCGCCTACCGCGGCGTCGGTCCCTATGTCTTCGGCTCGAACATCGGCGGCCTGTCGTCACTGATCGGCTCGGTCGAGTTCCAGTTCCCCTGGACCGCCAACGACCGGTTCCAGCAGGTTGTGTTCTCGGACTTCGGCACGGTCCAGAACGGCTACGATATTGCCAACTGGCGTGTAACGGTGGGTACCGGGTTCCGCGTTTACCTGCCCCAGCAGATGTTCGGCCCGCTGCCGCTCGCCTTCGACCTGGGCTTCCCCGTCATGAAGAGCCCAGACGACAAGACCCGACTCTTCACCTTCTTCATCGGCGCGTTCTGGTGAGATGGAAGCCTCTTTCCTGGTCCATCCCGTCCTTACGGTCCATCAAAAGAAGAACCCCTCGCTCTCGCGCTTTGAGGTTGCGCTTTCAACACGAGAAAAGCCGTTGCCACCGGATTGCACTGGCTTTTTCTTGAGGTTTTGACCCTGAAAGGGTCGTTATTAAAGCCCAGGCCGAAGGCCTGGGTGACATTTTGTCTACACCTCGGCCCTGTAGGGGCCGTTCATTCTCCGTCTCGCTCAATCCCAGATGTACCTTTCATCCCAATCAACCTCGTATCGTCGCAACCACTCGCGCAACTCATCCTGAAACGAGCGAGTTGCATGATGAATAGTCTGTGCTTGGATATATTCGTTCACAGCCTTCACACTCGATTGACTTACTGAGAATGCCGCGTATCCAGCCTGCCACTGGAACGGAAAGGGTAGACCTCGACTTTGGTTGATCCAGGCGGATGAGGTTGATTTGATCTTACCAATCGCGTCTGCGACTGAAATTGTCCGTCCCAACTCAAACAACATATGCAAATGATCGGCAACCCCGCCAACGAGCAGCGAGTGGCAACCAAGATTGTTCGTCGCTCCACCAACGACCTGGAATAATTCGTCACGCCAATCATCCGCCAGCAATAGTTCGCGATTTTTGGTTGAGAAAATCGCGTGAATATAAACCTTCGAGAGCGATTGAGACATGCAGTTCTCCTCATTTGGGCCGCATGTGAGACGCCCTTACAGGGCTCCAAGATTTTGGTCGAAGCACACAAACCCAGGCCTTCGGCCTGGGCTATAAGAACGACCCCTTCAGGGTCGCAGCCGAAGGACCATCGAAGTCGGTACTTCGATGGCCTTCAAACGGCAAGTGGCATTCGTTGTGACACTTTCTCTGTCCTAACACACCTCAATAACTCAGCACGCTTTTGACGGGGTTGGGGTTCAAGCGGGCACGGCCTTCAAGGAAGCCCAGTTCGATCAGGAACAGGCAGGCGACAACGTCGGCCCCCATACTGCGCACCAGGTCGCAGCAGGCTTTCATCGTGCCGCCGGTCGCCAGCACATCATCGACGAGCAGAATGCGCGTGCCGGTTTGAACCGCGTCGCTGTGCATTTCCAGGGTGTCTGAACCGTATTCCAGTTCATAAACCTGCGTCACTCGCTTGTACGGCAACTTCCCAGGTTTGCGGATAGGCACAAAGCCGACCCCCAGTTCAAGCGCAAGGGGAGCACCAAAAATGAAGCCGCGTGCTTCGGCCGCACCCACGAGATCGATGCGCTGATCGCGTACCAGGTCGGCCATTCGCACGACCGATTCCCTGAGCGCCCGGTGATGCGAGAGCAGCGGCGTGATGTCCTTGAACAAGATCCCCGGCTTGGGAAAGTCGGGGACGTCGCGAATATACTGGTTCAGGTCCAGGGACGCGTCGTTTGAGCCGGCCATCGGTCGCTCCACCCAGGTGCGCATGACGAAACCCGCCGGCCCGGTGATCGGGTCTGACGGTCCAGCTACTGGTTATACCCGACGCGGCTCGCCAGCGTCACTGGCCGTCGGGCTTGAAGTCGTTCAGGTCGGCGGCGGAAGGGGGGAGCGGCATGGTGGAGCCTGGCAGGTCGTGCTTGGCGGCTTCGGACGCCGGCACGGGCGTTAGCTTCAGCGGCCTGGTGTTCGGGTCGCTGCCGGTCACCGTGGTGGGGAACGGGTCGCTGATCAGCGGCACGTTGATCCCGATTTTCTTGTTCTGGGGCCGAATGGTGCCCGACTGGATCGGCCCGATCGCCCCGATGTAAACATCCTTGGCGTTGGAGGTGGCCAGCTTGGTCCCTGAGCGCCAGATCAGCTCGCCGCTCTTACGCTCGTAAGCGAACAGAGCAAGTTTTGCCACTGCGTGCTGATCGCTCTTCTTCACCAGCGGAATCTCCGGGATGGTCCCGGTCGGAATGCCGGTCAGGGTCGAGGGCACGGTCGTTTGCTGCACGCCCACCAGCCAGTTGTAGGAATCTGTACCGTAGGCCCCCACACTCGCTTCCACGATGACCTCGGCCTCTTCCGGCTTGGGCTTAAGATGCGCACCCTGGGAAAGCAACGACTGACGCAGGCTGGAGATGATCCACCCTTGATCAAGCTGGCCGTTCAGATTGGCGGTATCGAGATAGACCGGCTGGCCGGCGAGCGGTTCGAAGTCGACCTTCTGGATCGCGTCGTCCCAGGCGTTGGTGAGCAGAATCTGCTCGGTAGCGGTGCGTGCCGACCCGGTCTGCTTCACGGTTCCGCAGCCGCTCATGGTTGCCGCGGTCGCCATCGCAAGCCCCAGGCCGACCGCACGGGGCATCCAAAAGGCCACCGACCATTCCAGAGCATCCTTGCGCTGGAGCATTCGATCTCCTTGTTTTCGTCTCGCCACTGTGACAAAGCGCACAGGAGGGTAGCCGCCCCCCCTGGACCGGTCAACCGCGGTTCAACCCGGCCATCGGCCTGGTCAGTTCGCATGGTCCAGCGGGGAAGTGTTCCGCCAGCCGGCGGCTGAGGTTCGCCAGGCCTGGTGATTTTGACGGCTTGGCATGGAGAGAGAAGAATGGATGGACAGAATGGACGGTATGGACCCTGATGGAATTCGGTAGGGCGCGTGGCTTTCCATGATTCCGTCCATCCCGGTTCATTCAACCTCGGATTCGGCCAGGATCTTCTTGTAAGCCTGGCGCGCGTCCTCATAAGCCTGGGCGGCGGCATCGTGCTCACTCGCGCGAATCGCAGACTCTTTCTTGGACCAGCACTGGTCGACCGATTTCAAACACCATTCGGCCGACCGGCGCGATGCGCGGACCGGCTTATCAGCCACCGTTACCCAGATCGGGTTGGTGTGCGACGACGGATAAATTCGCGCGGCTACCCAGCTCGATCGCTCGATCGGCACATGGAATTTCAGGTCGCGGACCTGGCCGTCGGCCTCAATTTCCTGCCGGGCCACGGGCACACCATTGACCACGATCTCGACCGGCACCTTCCGGCTCTGGCCCAACCGGGCTCGCTCCAGATGCCAGTATGGCTGCTGGTCCAGCGGCCTGCTCCGGATCGTCTGGGCCTGCGCAGACATCGTTTCATCGAGCCGGGCGGCCACTTTCAGGCTGACCAAGACAGGTGCCTTGGAACCGAGCTTGACCTCGCTGCCGTCCTTGCCCAGTTCCTGATCGTTAACCTTGAAGTCGATGAGATGGCTCAGACCATCCCCCACGTAAGAGCGACCCTGCTTGAGCCCCTCGGCCCACTGGTCGTAATCCAGCGGCCCGCCATCCTGCTTCACGTAGATCCGGCCCAGCCCCACGCGTTCGCCATAAATGCACGGGAAATCGGTCTCGCCGCTGATCTTGCAGCGGTAGCCGCAGTTCAGGGTGTGGTACCAGATATTCAGCTCATAGGGGGCGGGGGTATCAACCGAGGAGATGAAATCGACCGCGTTGTGCACCACATCGACTATGTATTCGTTGGCGCCAATCCCATCGAAGGGCGGGATCTCATAATTCGGCAACTCCTTGGCCTTGGTCTGCAACCCCCAGCCAGAGTGAGAGAAACCAACCACGCCCCCCTGCTCTTTCCCCCAGCGCAGCACGGGCAGGTCCCAGCTCGGCCATTCCTCGATCCGGGTCGTTCCTGGGTAGTCATCCTCTTTGAGCCTGATCAGGCACAGGTGGCCGGCGTGTGAGGATGGGAAGCCCGAAACCTCGACGTCGTACCGCATCAGGTACTCGGGCGTCGAAAGCGCGTGCAGCTTGCCTTCAAAGTGTTGCTTCTGGGAATACCAGCAGGGCCCCCAGCTCAGAACACAGCCAACCTTCAGGTCCTCACCCAGAATGTGCCGCATCATATCGGCCGGGCCCACCCCCTCGGTCGGGCTCTCGTAGTGGGCACACCCGGCGGCGTGAACGTGGTGGTCACCGGAAATCCAGTTCCACTTCGTCAGGTCGATCCAGCGCTCCAGGTCGAACCGCTCACGCGTTTCGCCGGCGGCCGGCACGGTGATCGTGCGGCTCTTCACCAGATACTCAGGACCACGGGTGTACTCTACCGTATAGGTGCCGGGCGGAAGCGCCACGGTCTCTTCGTTCGACCTGTAGATCTGCGGATGAAAGAAGAAGTCAGGCGCCAGCCGGCGGCTTTGCGACGGGTAAACACGGCCCAGGTTATCGCGGATCAGGAATGACGCCGTGGTCGGCTTGCCATGCTCATCGAGCACTTCGAGCACTACCGGAATAGCCGGCTCGATGGTGAACAGGATGTCGGCGTCGGACCGGAACCCAAGATCCTGCGTCCCCTGACCCACATCGAAGCTGAACCGCGCTTCGCGTTTGCCGGCATCACGGCTGTACACCTGGATCAGACGATACTCGACCAGCAAGCCGGATAGACTGGGCGTGAGCGGCCGATCGTTAAACATTTGCACGTCACACCAGCGCTGAAGGACGTCTCCGGAAGAGACGGATGCGGCCGGTTCCGGGGCAAAGCTGGGAGACTTGAACGGCTTGGCGGCGTTGGGGCTGGTCACTTTCAGGGCGGCGGTCACTCCCCCCTCGTTGTGAAGCTTGACCAGGAACACCCGCCAGCCGTTCTGGACCAGGCGGGCGTCGGCCGGGCCCCGCTGCGCCTTCACGCGACTCTCTGGGTTCACGTTGATACCCACCAGGCAGAGCGGGTCGAGCACCTCTTGGATCAAACGAACACCGTCGGCCTCGCCGGCAGACCCCGCGGCCTGCAGCAGCTTGGCGCGTTGATCGGCCTGTAACGGCTGACCCAGAAAACTCAGGGCATCCGCGATCCGCTGCGCCTGGGCGGCCAGCGGTTGAAGCTCAACACCGTTCACTTTCGCCAGTTCATCGCCTCTCACGGAAGAGACAAACCCGGCGATCAGCAGGAAAGCTGAAACTAACCCCGGTCGAATTCCTGGATGAGCCGACTTCATGATGTGGTTCCCTACACGGGGGTGGTGACGGGGCTTCGAATATCGGTCACAGTCAAGCAAGGCGGGTTCGGCCTCTGAATGAACCAGACTGGTTGACCGGCCGCGAATGAGCCTGATCGACGGTATTGCCGAGGCTACTCGACCCGGCATCGGCGGGCAAGTGGCCGACCGTTCCACAACCTTCGGGCCAGCGCCAGGCAGCCCCGATTGACATTGTTGGTTTTCCGGGTCTCGCTTATTG
>Ga0007796_10000742_pt1 | contig 11322 bp, 10 predicted proteins | sample CryBogmetaGMA0M_FD_60373 | JGI IMG/M metagenome (GOLD analysis project Ga0007796, IMG submission 60373) | Freshwater microbial communities from Crystal Bog, Wisconsin, USA - MA0M | ecosystem: Environmental > Aquatic > Freshwater > Lake | place: Crystal Bog, Wisconsin, USA | collected 2009-07-06 | reverse complement strand
TTCCGCGAGGGCATCAAGATGATCGCGGCGGGCGCCGACCCGATGGCCCTTTCCCGCGGCATCCACAAGGCGGTCGAGGCCGTCTCGAAGGCCGTGCTCGCGATGGCGACGCCGATCAACGAGAAGAACAAGAAGGAGCTGATGCAGATCGCGACGATCGCCGGCAACAACGACCCGACGATCGGCAACGTCCTCTCGGAGGCCTTTCTCAAGGTCGGCAAGGACGGCGTGATCACCGTCGAGGAAGGCAAGCAGGCCGAGACGTCGGTCGACGTGGTCGAGGGCATGCAGTTCGACCGCGGGTTCCTCTCGCCCCACTTCGTGACCGACGCCGAGAGCCAGGTCTGCGAGCTCGAGAACCCCGCCATCCTCATCTACGAGGACAAGATCTCGAGTGCCAAGGCGCTCGTTCCGCTCCTCGAGGCCATCAGCAAGGCGGGCAAGCCGCTCGTCGTGATCGCCGAGGACGTGGAGGGGGAGGCCCTGGCGACGCTCGTCGTCAACAAGCTCCGCGGCATCGTGCAGTCGGTGGCCGTCAAGGCGCCCGGCTACGGCGACCGGCGCAAGGCGATGCTCGGCGACATCGCCGTGCTCACCGGCGGCCAGGCGATTTTCAAGGATCTCGGCATCTCCCTCGATGCCGTCAAGCTCACCGACCTCGGTCGTGCGAAGAAGGTCATCATCGAGGCTGAGAACACCACGATCGTGAGTGGCGGCGGCACCAAGGCCGCGATCGACGGCCGGGTGGCCCAGATCCGCGACGAGATCGAGAAGACCACGAGCGACTACGACCGCGAAAAGCTCCAGGAACGGCTCGCGAAGCTCGCCGGCGGCGTGGCCCAGATCAACGTCGGTGCCGCCACCGAAACCGAGATGAAGGAGCGGAAGGCGCTGATCGACGACGCGAAGAGCGCGGTGCAGGCCGCTCTCGCCGAGGGCGTGGTGCCCGGCGGCGGCGTGGCCCTCCTCCGCAGCGAGAAGGCCCTCGACAAACTCGACGTCGAGGGGGACGAGAAGCTGGGCGCGTCGATCGTGAGGCACGCGCTGCGGTACCCGCTCGAGGCGATCGCCGAGAACGCGGGCGTCGACGGATCGGTCGTGGTCAACCGCGTGCGGCACATGAAGGGCAAGAACGACGGCTACGACGCCGACAAGGGCGAGTATTGCGACCTCGTGAGTGCCGGCGTGATCGACCCCGCCAAGGTCGTGCGGACGGCCCTGCAAAACGCCGCGAGCGTGGCGGCCCTGCTGCTCACCACCGACTCGCTCATCACCGAGATCCCGAAGGACGAGGAGCCCGCCGGCGGCGACGGTCACGACCACGGGATGGGCGGTGGCATGCCGGGCATGGGTGGCATGGGCGGCATGGGCGGCATGCCGGGCATGGGCGGCATGATGTGATCGAGCGGCCGACGCCCGCGTGAGATCGACCAACGGGACCCTTTTTTCACTCGAACCGGAGACCAGTGAGATGGCAGCGAAGAACCTGAAGATCCGCCCCCTCGACGACCGCGTGGTGGTGGAGCCGGTGGAGGCCGAAGAGCGGACCGCCGGCGGCATCGTGCTCCCCGACAGCGCCAAGGAGAAGCCGCAGCGTGGCCACGTGGTCGCGCTCGGCCCCGGCAAGCTTCTCGAGAACGGCCAGCGGGCGACGCTGTCGGTCTCGGTCGGCGACCAGGTGATCTACGGCAAGTACTCGGGCAGCGACATCGAGGTCGACGGCCACGACGTGAAGATCCTCCGCGAGAGCGAGATTCTCGCCAAGGTGCTGGGCTGATCGCGGCGCCCCGCTGAATCCGACGTTCACGACCAAGACCACGAAGACCACGAACGAACAGAAGCCCATCCAGGAGATCGTCCCGTGCCCAAGCAACTGATGTTCGACGACAGCGCCCGCGCCAAACTCCTCAAGGGCGTCGAGAAGCTGGCGGGAGCCGTGGCGGTGACGATGGGGCCGACCGGCCGCAACGTCATCATCGACAAGTCGTACGGCGGACCGACGGTGACCAAGGACGGCGTGACCGTCAGCAAGGAGGTCGACCTCGAGGACGCGTTCGAGAACCTGGGGGCGAAGCTGGTCAACGAGGTCGCCTCGAAGACCTCCGACCTCGCCGGTGACGGCACGACCACGGCCACCGTGCTGGCCCGGGCGATCTTCCGCGAGGGGACGCGCAACGTGGCCGCCGGTTCGAATCCCACGGCCGTTCGCCGTGGCATCGAGAAGGGCGTGGCGGCCGCCGTGCAGCGGCTCATGGAGCTGGCCCGCAAGGTCGAGCGGCCCGAGGAGATCGCCCAGGTCGGCGCGATCAGCGCCAACAACGACCGGGCGATCGGCGACCTCCTCGCCGAGGCCCTGCAGAAGGTGGGCAAGGACGGCGTGATCACGGTCGAGGAAGGGAAGACGACCGAGACGACGGTGCGCTTCGTCGACGGCATGCAGTTCGACAAGGGCTTCGTGTCGCCCTACTTCATCAACAAGCCGGCCGAGATGGAGTGCCAGCTCGACGACGCCCTGATCCTGATCCACGAGAAGAAGATCTCGAACCTCCGGGATCTCCTCCCGCTCCTCGAGAAGGTGGCCCAGTCGGGCCGGCCGCTCCTGATCATCGCCGAGGACGTCGACGGCGACGCGCTCACGGCGCTCGTGGTCAACAAGCTCCGCGGCGTGCTCAACGTGTGCGCGTCGAAGGCTCCCGGCTTCGGCGACCGGCGCAAGGCGATGCTCGGCGACATCGCCATGCTCACCGGCGGCACGCTCATCAGCGAGGACCTCGGCCTCAAGCTCGAGAACCTCGATCTCTCCCACCTCGGGAAGGCCAAGAGCATCACCGTCGACAAGAACGAGACGACGATCGTGCAGGGGGCCGGCAAGCAGGCCGATGTGCAGGCCCGCGTGCAGCAGATCCGCCAGCAGGTCGAGAACACCGAGAGCGAGTATGACCGCGAGAAACTCCAGGAGCGGCTCGCGAAGCTCACCGGTGGCGTGGCGATCGTGTCGGTCGGCGCCGGCACCGAGGCGGAGATGAAGCAGAAGAAGGCCCGCGTCGAGGACGCCCTCCATGCCACGCGCGCGGCCGTCGAGGAGGGGATCGTCCCCGGCGGCGGCGTCGCCCTGCTCCGCTGCCGTGAGGCGGTCGAGAAGGCCCGGTCGCAGGCCAAGGGAGACGAGAAGATCGGCGTCGACATCATCCTCCACGCCCTCGAGGCCCCGATCCGGCAGATCGCCGAGAACGGCGGGATCGACGGCGCGGTCGTCGCCGACGAGGTGGCGGGCAAGGACCTCAACGTCGGGTTCGACGCCAACAAGGGCGAGTACGTCGACATGCTCAAGGCGGGCATCATCGACCCCGTGAAGGTGGTCCGCGTCGCGCTCACCAACGCCGCGAGCATCTCCGGCCTGCTCCTCACGACCGAGGCGCTCGTGACGAACCTCGACAAGGACGAGGCCAAGAAGCGGAAGATCGAGGGCAGCGTGCGCTAGCTGACGGTGGGAAAAGCCCTCCATGGCCTTTTCCACGAGGGCGAACCCGGAAAAATGCCGAGGGTTTTTGGGGTTCGCAGCCGCCGCAACCGGCGGTGGATGACGTTGGCCACGGCCTGCGAGGCGCGCCGCCGCCGAGCCTGCGGGCGGTGGCCCTGAGGCGCGGCCCGGGGCCGAGGTGCGGTCGATGCCCGAGGTGCGGTCGATGGCTGACCAGCGCGACTTCTACGAGGTGCTCGGTGTCGAGCGGCGGGCGTCGGTCGCCCAGATCACCGAGGCCTACCGCAAACTCGCGATCAGGTTCCATCCGGACAAGAATCCGGGCGACGACGAGGCGGCCTCCCGGTTCAAGGAGGCGGCCCGCGCCTTCGAGGTGCTTTCCGACGACGAGTTGAGGTCGCGGTACGACCGCTACGGCCACGCCGGCCTGCAGGGCGGCCGTCAGCACGACTTCAACGACATGGCGGACATCTTCGACGCCTTCGGCGACCTCTTCGGCGGGGGCATCTTCGGCGAGGCGTTCGGCGGTCGCGCGCGTGGCGGCCAGCGGGCCCGCAAGGGCCGCGACGTGTTCAGCCAGGTGTCGCTGACGCTCGTCGAGGCGGCGCGGGGCGTCACGAAGACCGTCGAGTTCACCCGCCACGAGATGTGCGGGTCGTGCGACGGCTCGGGCGCGAAGAAGGGCACGAAGCCCCAGCCGTGCGACTACTGCGGCGGCAAGGGGCAGGTGATCCAGTCGGCGGGCGTCTTTCGCCTGCAGACGACCTGCCCGGCCTGCCGCGGGGCCGGCAGCGTGATCCGCGAGAAGTGCGCCGCGTGCGCAGGCGACGGCGCGACCGAGGAACGCGTCGAGCGGCGGGTGACGATCCCCGCCGGCGTCGATCGCGACGTGCGTGTGCGTCTGGCGGGCGAAGGGGAGCCGGGGGCCAACGGCGGCCCTCCCGGCGACTGCTACTGCGTGATCGAGATCGAGGAGCATCCGTTCCTCAGCCGCGAGGGCCGCGACCTGCACTGCGAGGTGCCGATCGGCTTCACGCAGGCCGCCCTCGGGGCGACGGTGGACGTGCCCACGCTCGACGGCCCGAAGCCCCTGCAGATCGCGCGGGGCACGCAGAGCGGCGACGTGGTCCGCGTCCGCGGCCTCGGCATGCCCGAGGTGCGTGGTCGCGGCATCGGCGACCTCCACGTGCACGTGCTCGTGGAAGTGCCGAAAACGCTCTCGCCGCGGGCCGAGGAGCTGCTCCGGCAGCTCGCGGAGGAGGAGCACGCGGCCGTCAGTCCGAGGCGGTCGTCCTTCTTCGCCCGGCTTGCCGAATACTTCCAGGGCAAGGACACTCAGCGGTACACCGAGGAGACCGAACGATGACGGGGCACGAACACGAGCCTGGCGGCGCCGAGCCGGGTGCGGCCGCCGCGCCGGATGTCGAGGGGGGCGGGGACGAGCGGGTCGTCGACCTCCAGGAGCGGCTCCTGCGAACGCAGGCCGAGCTCGAGAACTTCCGCAAGCGGTCGCGGCGCGAGTACGAGGACGCGCTGCGCTATCGCGAGATCGACGTGCTCCGCGACCTCCTTCCCGTGCTCGACAACGTGCTTCGCGCGGTCGACGCCACGGAGAAGACCGCCGATGTCGACAGCCTGCGGGCCGGCTTCCGGATGACCGCGCAGCAGCTCGAGAAGCTCCTCGCGAGCCACGGCTGCCAGACCATCGAGACCGACGGGACGGTGTTCGATCCGGCGGTGCACGACGCGATCCTCCAGCAGGACGTGCCGGGCCTCGCCGCGGGAACGATCGTCGGTACGGCGAGCCGGGGCTTCCGGCTCCACGACCGGGTGGTGCGCCCGGCGCAGGTGATCGTGGCGAAGGGAGGGTGAGCGATGCCGACGTACGACTACGTGTGTGACGGCTGCGGGCACGCCTTCGAGCTGTTCCAGTCGATGACCGACGCCGTGAAGAAGACCTGCCCGAAGTGCGGCAAGAAGAAGCTCCGCCGGCTGATCGGCGCCGGTGGCGCGATCATGTTCAAGGGCTCGGGCTTCTACAAGACCGACTACCGGAGCGAGTCCTACAAGAAGGGGGCCGCGGCCGATGCGGGGGGCGGGGCGAAGCCCGATGCCGCTGCGAAGAAGCCGTCCGGCTCCTCCGAGGGCTGACCGATGCCCCGCTGCCCCGTCTGCGACGCGGCGGTCGACCTCGCGACGACGCCGACGGTGCCGTTCTGCAGCGACCGCTGCCGGCTCATCGACCTCGGCCGCTGGCTCGACGAGTCGTACGGTGTGCCCGCGCCGCGGAAGCCCGACGACGACGCCGAGGGCGAGTCGGTTCACGCCGAGGACCACGAGCGCTGACGGCGCGGCGCCGGGGCGCCGCGTATACTCCCCGTCCACGTTCGATCCGGCGTCCGCCGTCCCCTCGAGGGATTCCCCATGACCCCAGGCCCCGATCCGTCCGGCACCGTCGTCCACGAAGTGCGTTGGAGCGATGCGCTTCCGTGGTGGCTCCTGTTCCGCGCGGCCGGTTCGGCCTTTTCCCCGACCGTGGTCCTCCTTGCGGCCCTCGGGGCCGTGGCGACGTGGGCGGGATGGTCGGCCGCGGATCAACTCGGCCTGGCCTCGGTCGCGGGGCCGAGCGACGGGGGCCTCGTGCTGCCGGCCGTGGGCGGCCAGGCGACGGCGCTCCCCGCGCCGAGCCGCATCTCCGTGCCCTGGCTGTACGCGGTGGCCGGTCGGCTCCCTCAGCCGCTCGCCGACGTCGCCGCCCTCGTCGGGGTGCCGTTCCGTCCGACCGCGACGCTCGAGCAGGTCGCCGGAGCGCTCGCCAGGATCGGCTGGTTCGTGCTCGTGTGGTCGATCTTCGGCACCGGCATCACGCGGCACGTGGCCCTCCGGCTCGTGGGCGAGGAGGCGCCGGGGCCCGTCGGCGCCACGCTCTTCGGTTCGCGAAAGTGGGTCTCCGCGTTCAACTCGGTGGTCTTCGTGCTGGCGGGCATCGCCGCCCTGAGCGTGCCCGGCGCGCTGCTCGGCCTCGGCATGCGGACCGACTGGGGCCTGGCCTTCGCCGGCGCGATCTGGCCGCTGGTGCTCCTCGGCGCGCTCGTGCTGGCGATCCTCGCGGTGGGCTTGGTGGCCGGCTGGCCGCTCATGGTCGCGGCCGTGGGGGTCGAGCGTGGCGACAGTTTCCAGGCCATCTCGACCGCCTTCTCCTACCTCTACCAGCGGCCGCTCCACTACGCGTTCTATGCCGCGGTGGCCCTCGCCATCGCGGTGCCGGCCCTCGCCGTCGCGGGACTGTTCGCCGACGCGACGAGCGAACTGGCGATGTGGGCCGCGAGCTTCGGCATGGGGCACGAGCGAACCGTCGCGGTGATCGACGGCGTGGCGGGGGCGGGCGGCACGGCGGCCGAGTGGGGCACCGAGGCGATCCGGTTCTGGAACCGCGGCCTGGCGACGCTGCTCTCGTCGTTCGGCTGGGGGTACTTCTGGGCGATCGCGACGGCCGCCTACCTCCTGCTGCGGCGCGACGTGGACGGCACCGAGCTCGACGAGGTCGTGATCGACGAGCCCGGCGCCGAAGGCTGAGCCGTCACCGGCCGGTCCACCTGGCGAGGAGGTCGGGCAGCGACTCCATGACGGCACCTCGGCTCACGGCGTCGTCGGCCCCGGCCGAGATCGCGGCGTCGAGGCGCTCCTTCCAGACGTGCGGCCCGAAGGCCACGACCTTCGCCGTGGCACCGCCGAGTTGCCGCGCCCGCGCCACGTGCGCGGCCGGGTCGCCGGGGAGCGACTGGAGGTCGATCAGCACGACGTCGAACGCGGTCCCGTGCGGCATGCCGCCGGGCGCCGCGAGTGTCTCGACCTCGACGCCGGCGCCGCGGCCGATGCCGGCCAGCCGGCTCGACGCCATGAGGTCGCCCGACACGAGGAGGACGCGCAGGGGAGCGGAGCGGGTCACGGGTCGCCTCACACCGCCTCGGGGCCGCGGACCTCGCGGTAGAGCTGCACCGCGTCGAGCATGGGCAGCGTGAACAGTCGCGCGGCACCGTCGCGGCCCCCCGCGGCGAGCACCGCGTCCACCGCGGCGAGGGTGCGCTCGACGAAGTCGTCGTTGACCGCGATCTCGACGAGCGCCTCCTGGGCGAGGGTGTCGGCCGCGAGATCGTAGCCGTGCACGTCGCAGACCGTCATCCGCGTGACCTGCACGGACGCGAGCGCCGCCCGCACGGTCTCCACCTGCGCCGGCCTGACGACGGCCATGACGAGCCGCATGGATCCCCTCCGGCGTTACGGCCGCGGCAACTCGATGCTCGCGTCGAGCACCTTGCGGATCCGCGCCGCGAGATCGACGAGGTGGGCCCGCGAGTAGTCGTCGAGTTTCACGTCCTGCTTCGCGAGCACGCCGTCGATCCGGCCGCCGAGATCCCGAAGCTGGGCCGCGGCGACGGCCCGGGCGTCGGGCGAGGCGTTGGCCGGGCCCAGGACGATGGCCGAGAGCCGCGCGAGGTAGGCACGCTGGAGCCCGCGTCGCAGGCTCGCGATCGCGGGCTTGCGGTTCGTGTGGTCGCCGGCCGGCGTCGCATCGACCTCGGCCATGATCGCCTTCGTCAGCCGGTCGAGCAGTTCCGCCGTGGTGAACGCGTCCTGGTCGGCGGGCACCTTGAGCTCACCGTCGCTGATGCGGTCGAGCGTCAGCGGATCGAGGAGCCGGCCGAGCACGCGGTCCTGCCACATGAGGATCACGTCGTGCACGGGGTAGTCGTCGCGGTCACCCGAGCCGCTGCCCCAGTGCTGCCAGCGCGTGGCGACCATCTGGTTGTAGAGCTCCGGCGGGAACGTGAACGGCCCGGCCGCGAACATCTGCTGTTCGAGGAGCGCGAGCGCCTCCCGTTGCTTCGCCGCCGGCACGACCTCGAACGGGGGCCGCGCGTTCGCGTCGCCCTTGTGGCTCCGCGACGTGGCGAGACCGCCCACCAGCCGCGACGCGGTGTACATGGCCTGGCCGTGCGACGCGAGCAGCACGCCGAACGCCTGCCGCACCCGTTCGTAGCCGCCCCCCTTCCCGTCCTTGTCCTTCTGCGTCATCCGCTCGGCCATCACCGGCATCACCTGCGCGACGAGTTCCGCCCGCGTCCGCGCGAACTCCAGCGGGTCGTCGCCGAGATCGAAGCGGTTGGAGGCGGGATCGGGATCTCCCCACTCGGTGTCCTCGTCGGTCGAGTAGGCGAGGCCCGGCTCGCCGCTCCGCGCGGCGATCGCGTGGAGCTCGGGCAGCTCCGCCTCGGGGCTGCCGCCGCCGAGCGGCTTGTAGCCATACTCGATCGCCCACACGTCGTAGGGGCCGAGCTTCGCCGCGTAGTAGTCGCCCTGCGTCCGGCCCTTGGGCACGATGTTCACCGGGATGTAGTCCATCACGCTCGCGCTGCCGCCGGCCTGCGACGTCTTGGCGACGTCGTTGAAGTCGGCGAGCGACCGGAAGGCGCTTCCCTTGAAGTTGTGCCGCAGCCCGAGCGTGTGTCCCACCTCGTGCATGGCCACGAGCGTGATCCCCTGGACCACGAGCTTGTCCTTCTGCTCGTCGGTGAGGCCCCCCGCGGCATTCGCGGCCAGGGCCGTCGCGGCGAGCGCCGTTTCCCGGGCGTGACCGTCGAAGAGGCGGCAGGCGGCGCAGTCGGGCCCGCCGGCGGCCGCCGCGGCGTGGCCGCCGGTCAGCAGTGCCACCGACTGGGGCGTGAAGGTTTCGTATTCCCGCCGCCAGAACTGGAGGAAGTCGCCGTCGAAGATGATGTCGGCGTCGAGGATCTGCCCGGTCCGCGGGTTCACCCGCGACGGGCCCATCGCGAAGCTCTGGCCGGCCGTGATCCAGCGGAACGTGTTGTAGTTGACGTCCTCCGGATCCCAGTCGGTGACGTCGGGCTGCTGGCGGACCTCGATGGCGGTGGCGAAGCCGGCCTTCTCGAAGGCCTGGTTCCAGGCCTCGATCCCCTCACGGATCGGCTGCCGGTAGCGGAAGGGCACCGTCTTCTCGATCCAGAACACGATCGGCTTCTTCGGGGGCGACACGGCGGCCGCGGGGTCGGCCTTCTCGAGCTGCCAGCGGTTGATGTAGCGCACGAACCGATCCTCGTCCACGTTCTGCGAGAAGTCCTTGAGGGCGGTCACGAAGTAGCCCACGCGGTCGTCGGCGAGCCGCGGCTTGTAGGAGTTTTGCGGGAGGAGGCTGATCGAGTAGTGGACGTTGATCGTCGCGCCGCGGGAGTCGGGGACCGTGTCGATCTCCGCCGCGCCGCCCGAGCCGTACGTCGCGGCCACCTGGAGTTCGACGTTGTCGGGAAAGCCCTTCACGCTCGCCCAGGTCGACCGGTCCGACGCGAACGAGAACCCGGGCAACTCGCGGCCGAGCTGCGGGAGGTCGGTGAGGAAGATGCGGCCGAGGTCGATCACGTGCCCGCCCGCGGGGCCGGTCGTCACGATCGGGAGGCTGAAGAGCACGCTGTCGGTGTAGGCGAGGCCGACCGCCTTCTCCTCGGGGCTCCCCTTGTCGGCGAAGAACCGGACGTTCTTGCGGACCACGTGGATGTTGTCGTCGACCTTGCGAAACTGCCACACCCAGTCGTCGCCGAAGCCCACGCTCATGCCGCCGAGGATGAACCCGTCGCCAATCCCCTTGGCGATCGAGATCAGCACGAAGAACTCCTTGCCGAGGAGTGCGTCGGTGAGCTCGGCGTAGACCTTGTCGTCCTTCCGCCACAGCGGAACGAGGCCGTTGACGCGGGTGGCATCCTTGAGGACGACGGCGAACGCGGGCTTGCCCGGCTTCGACTCGCCGCCCCCCTCCTTCGCGGGCGCGGCCGCCGCGGCGGCCGGGGGCTCGACCTTCGCCGGCTCGACCTTGGCGGCGTCGATGCGGGCGGGTTCGTCCCCGTGGGCGGGTTCGTCGTTGTGGGCGACCGCCGCCGCCGTGAGCGCGACCGCCAGCAGGGGCAGCCGCAGGCCCCGCGTCCGCATCCCGATCCGTGCCGCTCGCCGCATGCTCGCCCTCCTCGGAAAACGCCGCAACAGCATCGACGCGACGACATCACGAAGCCTAGCATCGCAGTGGGAGTGCGACCAATTCCGGGTTCGGCGGCGTCACGATGGCCGATTTCGATCGTCGTCGGCAGTTCCAGCATGACGTCTGCGCCGCGTGGCTGGGCCCGCGGCCGGTCGTGCTCGAGCCGCTCGCCGGGTCCGGCTTCAGCGGCGCGACCGTCGTCCTCGTCCGCTGTCCGGACACCGGTGCGGCGTGGGTGCTCAAGTCGATCGCCCGACGCGACGATGCACCCCGCGTCGCCTGGATCCACTCGCTGATGCGGCACCTCCGCGCGAGCGGCCTCGTGGAAGTGCCCGAGGTCGCCGTGACCACCACGGGCGCGAGCCTGGTGGTCGGGCCGGACGCCGGCGCCTGGGAGCTCGTCGCGTTCGTCGCGGGAACGCCGGCGGCGCGTCCCACGCTGCCGCAGGCCAGCGCCGCGGCGGCGTGCCTGGCGCGGATCCACCGCGCGGCGGCCACGCTGCCCGGCGCGGCGCCGCAGCGGAGGGTGCCCGCCGCCGAGGTGCGGCGCGTCGAGCAGGCGGCGGCGCTCCTCGCCGCGCCCTGGAGCGGCCGCATCGGCCGGCGATCGACGGCCACGATCGGCTGGCACGACGAGGTCGTTTTGCGGCTCGATCGGGCCGCCGCCGTGTTCTCCGAGGCCGACGGTGCCAGGGCCCTCGCGCGGGTCGCGGCGCGGCGGCCGACCCCGATGCGGGTGCAGGCGGTGCTCCGCGACGTGGGATGCGAACATGTCCTCTACCGGAAGCCGGCAGCC
>Ga0007796_10000738_pt1 | contig 11352 bp, 13 predicted proteins | sample CryBogmetaGMA0M_FD_60373 | JGI IMG/M metagenome (GOLD analysis project Ga0007796, IMG submission 60373) | Freshwater microbial communities from Crystal Bog, Wisconsin, USA - MA0M | ecosystem: Environmental > Aquatic > Freshwater > Lake | place: Crystal Bog, Wisconsin, USA | collected 2009-07-06 | reverse complement strand
CCATTGTATTAGTAATTTAAAGCTAACCACAATACAAAATAATCTAAAGTATTTTACTAATGCCATGACAGATATAGTAATAATAGATTCGGCAGATACGCAACACAATGATGAGTTAAAATCTATTTGCGATAAATTAAATATAACATACAAAGTTGTACCAAATGATGGTGCGTGTGATTTTGGAAAATATTTGTATAGTTTACAAAATTTTGTTGATTATGAATCATATGATTATATAATATTTACAAATGATTCATATAAAATACATTCTTCAATTAACCATTTTTTTAATTATATAAACACAAAAAATGTGGAATTATATGGTTATAATGATTCAGTGGAACAAAAGTACCATATCCAATCATATTTATTTGCTTTAAAATCCCATGCTGTCGTCACTTTTATAAAATGCGTTGAGGAAAAAAAACCGCTGCTTAAATCATTGAATGATGTTATTAATCACTGTGAATTAGAAATGACAAATTGGTTTAAAACACATGATACTTTTTTGAATATCTCAACGTTGACGTGCCAACAAGAAAAATATAATTCAAATATTTTTTACCATAATGATGATTTATATATTCTTTTAAAAGATAAGGAATTATTACCTTTTACTAAATTAAAACGTATGAATAAAGTAATACCAACAACATCATGTTATTTACAAAACTATTTATAGTGTTGCTTCAAGAAACTCTTTTAACACATCATACCTTTCAATACTTACACTTTTCTCAAAAATGGACCATGGCGTACAATTTTGTAAAGCGCTAATGCCTTCTTCACAAAATAGATTTAGTACTGTGGAACTAAATCCGGCCATCATAGAGCAATTTTCTTCCGTGGACAAGGTAGGAAATCCGCTAGTAGAACGCAAATTCCAAAATAAAATATGCGGTGCTTTAAACGGTCTGCCCCATAATTTCATACCCGCATCCGCGTATTTGTCTTTAATCCCCTCCATGACCGATTTGTAGTTTTTATCCGCTGCGTCAATCTGCATGTCAGACAAAATAGCTAAAATCATATTTTCTACGTCTTCGGGCATTAGCTTGTTCGCAATAATCGAATCCAAAATCATATCAAATGCCGCATACAAGTTTGTGTTCATCCCCCAGTCTGCTTGTCTTAAACTTTTAACCATATCATAAAACGTGTCAAGCCCGTCTAAATTATGCCATTTAGGTGTAGCAGAAAAGGTTAAAACACGCTTTCCCAACTTGGACTTTTGCGCAATGCGAATGGATAACGCAATACAAGCATTTAGTGGGTCACCGCTCATAGAGCCCGACACATCAGCCATGGCTATCATGTTACCCAATTCACCCGTTTGCTTTGAACTGTCTTCCCATTGCGCATTTAATATGTCAATTTCGCTTTGGACATTATTATTTTTATATTCCGATTGGCTGATTAGAGAAAGCGCCTCACTTGTAAAATCATTCATTCCGACACGCTTGCCCTTTACTACTACTTCGCCCTTCGCCGCCTTACTAGCGAACTCAACAAAGTGCTCGGCGCATTGAATACGGTCTTCTAGCTCGCTGCGTTGTTCGCCGTTTTTCTTTTTATTGAGGAATGCCTTCTTTTGCCTCTGCATGGTAATGGAAGTCTGCTTAGTAGGTTCAATCGCCGCCCAGTTGCCTCCGCATTGCTTGATCTGAACCGTATCTAGCTTCTTATTTATGGCAGAAACCGTTTTGCGAAAATCGGTTTTGGCTTTTAAAACTGCCTTCTCCATAGACTGAGGTGTTTTTGCCGTTTCCAAATAAGACGAATAATAAGATATGGCCATCTTAGTAAACAATCTGTCATACTTGGACTTTTGACGCGGAGCCCACTTTGCGGCTAAGGATGGCTTAATCGCTGTAGCGTCGCATCGTATTTGCTCGCCCATTAACCCTAGACCATAATCCACTAGCGGCGAATCGTTTGAATATCCGTATAAATACTTGATATCCTTCCAACAACCATATGGGTGAGCAGCCGCGTTATTCTTGGGAGCAACCAAAAAATGTTTAAACGCAAATTCCGCCAATTTGGGATGATACTGCTGCCAAACGCATAATAGCATATAAGAAAGTGTATACTCTCCCTTGCCGTCAATTATGTCGCGAGTATGTCCAATCATGCGGTAAAAAATTGACATGTATTTGATATACACTTCTCGCGAGATTAAGCTATGACTATACTGATAGTTTAGATCTTTTAAAATAGCGCTCGCAATATTTTCCAAATTCTTAACTGTTCCTTGGTCTTTTGTTCTAGTTATTTGAAAGCTCAATTGTAATATTCTTTCTTGAAGGTCATTGGACCACGCATATTCAGTGCTACCGTTTTCTCCTACTTGTGAAGGTGTAAATTTATCTAGTGCTGAGACAAGTAACGACATCTTAAATATAGTATGTTATACGATCTTGTCTTTAAGTATGTTTCGTTTAGTCTTTTTATTAGAGACGTGACTGAGTTTGTGAGTAGATTTATGTTTATTAGCAATTGAATTATCAAGTTTAAACAGAATAAACAAATTACTAATATCGTGAAACATAGTAATGGATTTATCAATTGTAGTATTGTTAAGCGTAATCGGCTGTAAAAAATTGCTGCCAATTTTTTCATTTTTTGATTTCAAAAAAGTTTTTAAATGTATTGGTTCAATATTAAGATTAAAAAAAGACATAGAAAATACTTTATATTTCATACTGTTAACAACACCGTTGTTTTTAATGATATGTATAAGTTCTTCTTTTTGTATAACACTTGGTACTCCAAGAACAAACTTGTTTTCTTTAATACAAACTATTTCATTTAAGTTATTAATATAAATACAATGATAACGAACAAATGATATATTGTCAGCATAAAATTTTTTATATTCGTTGTCAAGCACATTGAATTCTTCTAGCCAAGTTTCATCTAGATCATCTAGATTTGAAATAGAAGTAGACTCATTCATATTATACGACTACAATTATATAACATAAATTAAACTTAATTTCGTAAACCTTAATACCATTCATAATCTTCTTCGTGATCATTCTCTCCATCATCGGCGTCTTCATCCGTATCATACTCAGACCCATAACAAGGCGACATTATATATTTGTCTTCATATTCGCCATTACCATGTATATCATTGTATTCAGTAATATGTCTTTCCCTTTGTTTCGCAATGCTATTAATAGCTGCGTTCATAATATAATTTGGAGTGGCCTCTATTTCATCTCTTTCTTCCATTTTCTTTTGATATTCCGTTTTTTCTCCGTAGCGGTATTTATAAGCAGTTTTTCCTTTAACTCCCGTTACTTCAACCCATCCGGGCTTAATACTGTTTTCTTGATCTAACGGTTTTTCTATAACAGTATTCACTATTGATTTAAAATCTTTAACTGTATCGGTTTGTTGTTTAGACGCTAAATTATTACCTAAAGTAGGAAATAAATGTTGGTCAATATTAAATATAGGCACATTTTTTTCAACGATTACTGGCTGCCGATTGCTACGAAATGGTCCAACTCCACCCGTAGTTGTATTCGGTTTACGAGTTTGTGTAAATTTGTTTTCACCTCTTGATGCTACATATTTATCCGATCTACCCGTTGTTGGCTCATCTAACATCTTAAATCTATTGTTTAAAAAAGGGTTGCTCATTATTATTCTAGTCTACTTCTTTATTATAAATACAAATTATATATTTAAATCGTTTAAAATAATTAACAAAAATACAATATAAAGAGAACAATATAACTAGTATGTCTCCTAACAGCAATAAAATAGCAAGCAAGCAAACAACAGTCAAAAACTACATTTAAACCAAAAACGTTATATATACTTAAAGGAGATAGTAAAAAAGGACGTTATTATGTATTAATTTTATTAATTAAATCTTGTAAATTTACTAATAAAGCTTGTCTCTATAGTAGTAAATATTTATATATCGCCAACATCAACATCTTCTTCTGCTTCATCGTCTCCTCCAATTTTAAATACTATTTTTTCTACAATAGACGAGTCCATTTCTGACATTAGCTGTTGGCGCTCCAAGTCTTTTGATGTCGTAAAGACAATGTCGCTGGAGTCAATCGGAACATCTGACCTATGCTTGGTTGGATCATTGCTGTCCAATAGGTGCCATTCTTCTTCAACTGTGTCTTTTAATCTACTTTTATCGGCGTCATTAAAGACCTCTAATAAGTCGCATTGCTGAATTTTATCGCTCTTAGATGCCATTGCGGTTGGACTAATATCCCATTCGCGAAGTCCAATAAGCACCCATTTGCCCGCTTCTACCATATTGTCGCGCTTGCCGCCTCGCTTGGAAAACTTACCTCGGATATGACCTAAACGTGTTACTTCATCTATACAGTAGCAATGAAACATGCCATTGCCAAGCATTTTGGTTACTACTGCGTATATTTCTCCATCACTGTCGGATGTGCGTAATTTACTGCTACCCTTAGCACCCGTAGTATGCTTGCGTGCGAATTTTTTATGGCCGGAGCCACCGTGAGTATTCTTTACCATTGTGTATAATATCTGTTGTTATCTAGGCTGATAATAATAATTTCAATTTTTTATTTTATTTTTATTTAGATCTTTTTTACACGTGTAACAAAAAAAGGGTTAAATAATTAATTACAAAATTACAAGAAACATATACTATATCAATCAAATCCAGCAGAGCGAGCCTCTGCGCGTGCTAGTGCCTCCTCCTCTTTAGCTTGCTTGGTTTTTCTCTCAGCCATTTGTGAGTAAAAGACAGTTTTTGGGGTGTGTGTGCGGCATTCGGGGCATGATTGGTTGCCATTTGGCTGTGTCATCCACGTTTGCCAGCACTCTTTGCCAAAGCAGTGGTTACAGTCGGTGATTACAGACTCACCATACGTGTGTGTATCCCAGCAAATGGAGCAAGCTTTGGCGCATCTGGTGTTAAATTTAGCGGCGCCAATAGCCCGTTTTTTCATGAAATTTGTGGAGTATCTGGTCCAAGACATACGATATACAACTGCTGTTCTGGGTCTAAGCTCGCCCGTTTGATTCGCCATAACCATGTTTTGGGTGAAAGCTTGTGGTGGTGGTGGGCCGCGTGGGGTGCTAGACCCAGCAGACGCAGCGGCAGTTGGCAGCACTACAAGGCGGGCTACTGGCCTAGTGTTATCACTGATATCACTGCTGACACTGCTATCACTGCCGGCAGTTGGCAGCACTACAAGGCGGGCTACTGGCCTAGTGCTATAACTTGTGGAACTTATTATTGGTGTTGGTGGTGTTATTGGACTTACCGTTTGTTTTTTTACCCGTACCATTTCTACGGTGGAGACAAGCAGCCCATTTAAGGCTTCTTTAAGTTGCTCTCCATTCCAATCTTGACAGTTAGCTAAAATATCTTGTAATTTAGTCTGAGCGTTAAAATACTCGGCGTGTGCCATCGTATTAATATTAGTGAGTTAATTAAGTGTTAAGTGTTAAAGGTCTTTGGATCCGGTGTTTGTGTTGTTAAATATATATTTCACTAGAAATATAAACGCATTTCAATTTTTGTTGTTTGTTGCTGTAAAATTCTCAACCAAAAAAAAATATTAAAAATAAATTAATAATTTACATCGTCAATATCCAGCTCAGCGAATTCTTCGTCAAATACTTCAACTAGCCCATTTTTTCTATAATTTTTATAAAATGTGTGCCACGTCATACTCTTTTCAATGGGCATGATGCTACGTTGTTGAACCTCTTTTGGCTGCTCATCCGGCTCCAATCCATACTTATCGTGAAACGCTTCAAATAAGTCGTCGCTAGGGAATTCAACTCTCTTGCCAGCAACAGTGCCGTCAAATTCGCTGATACGCTCAGCCCATAAAGGAGTAGTTGCGGCGTGAGGCAGCCATTCATGCCAATAAATCTGCGAAATATTATATTTATGTCTTTTTAATTTAAAGAGGCCCAACATTTGGAATTCGTCAATATTACAAAGAGGAACAGTACGTAGAATTTGGTATGCTTTAAAGCCATTGCCAACTAACAAGGTTTCATATGCGCTTATAGCGTCTTTTTCAGTGGTAAAGTAGGTGCTGCGGCCGCTTTTGAGTTGTTTTAATTTAGAAAAGAGTTCCATAATTTTGGCTAGTAAAATATGATTACTGTGAATAGGGTCTAAAACTGCCAACAAACTAACAAAGTCTTTGCCCATTTTAGATTTTGTTAGTTTAATGTCGTTTTCAAAGAGGTCTAAGCAGCAATAATATATTTGTTCTAATGGAATACAAACGCTAGTATGTTCATGTAATATCCACTGGGCTAAGGAGCGATAGTCGCAATTCGCCATCCAAACAAGCATATTGGATTTGAATGATGCGATATCGTAAATATCAGTTTCATCTAAATACGCTACATCAATTTGGTAGAGTTTTGTTAGTGTTCTTAAGAAAAACACGTCGGTGTTGAATGGCCTATAAAGCAGTGTTTGGATAATATCGCTAAAAATAGATGCGTCCTTGGTGGTTTTAAATTCTTTTATTTTTTTAGAGAAATAGGTGGCAAATGCGGGGTTAAGGGTTGCGAAGAAGTCAAAATAGATTTGCCACAGCAGCGAAACCAGTTCTTTTTCAAAGCCGCTATAATAGAGTTCATAGGCCCAAAAGAGTGCGCTATCGCTTTTATTGAGGATAGCGGCCAATAGGGCTAGTTTGACCTCTTCGGTAATATATAGGTAACGTGTAAATTGAATGTTATTCATTTTGTTAATTCAGTATAAATTCTTAATATTTTGTTAGTTTAATACTAACAAGGGCAATCAAAAGATTTTCAATTTTAATAGTATTAAGGAATTTAACGAAAAACGTCATCTAACTAACAAAATAAAATATAGCAATAATATATGGATTTAGAAGGAGGCAAACGAAGAAACAGAAAAGCACATTCACATGAAAGTAAAAAACGTAATAAAACACATAAAAAAGGTAAATCCAATAATATATTAAAGTCGTGGGTTGCTTTTGTTAAAAAAATACAAAAGGATGAAAAAATTGCTAGCTATAAAGACGCAATAAAGCGCGCTAGTGAGCGTAAAAAAGAGTGGAAAAAGGGACAAATGGGTGGTGCGGGCTCCATGTCTAGTTCATCTATGCCAACTTTAGTGACAGATTCTTCGCCCGAGCCGATGCCTAGTTCATCGGATAGCAGTATGTCCCCCGCAGTTTTATCTAGTTCAGATATGACCGGTGGGCGCCGCAAATCACGTAGACGCAGTCGCAGTCGCAGTCGCAGTCGCAAATAAATTCTTAGTCAAGCTATTCCATATATTCACATCAATTGTATCTATAATTGTCTCAAATTTGTTAGTAGTTTCACTAATAGAAAGTCTTTTTAGCGGATTACAATGAATATTCCCAACTAACAACTTCATAAAGAGAATTATGAATTTGTTTTGTTTGCCAATACTTCTGTGTAGGCCAATAAGTATTCGCAAGAATACAATACTAAGCGCATAATTGTCCCACGTCTCATAATAATAAAATATATCGGCCACAATATAGTTGATTGTTTTATTAACATATTTGCCGAAGAATGCGATTGCGTCGACTTCATACTCACTAACAATTGTTTTACCAAATGTCTGTAATATCGTATTAGATTTGACAACATCGCGTATAATAGTTTGTATATTGGTAAGAGACAAGCTCGGCAATTTGTTAGTTAGCAAAAAGGATAAAATATGAAGCTCTAATGGCCTATTAATATATTCGGGGTCATATTGGATAAAAAAAGGGCGAATATAGTCTAGACTAGGCGCCTTTAAAATACTTAGGGAAACCGAAAAATCGGCAATAATGGGTATTTTTTCACTAGCATTTATCATTAACGCGTCAAAATGTATACAATTATGGACGATTTGTCGGCTAACTAACAAGTCTATGCTCTTTAAGTAGGTTTTGTAGAAATTAATTATTGTACATATATATATTCTTGGGCTACTTAAAGCCTTTAAGTAGTTTTTTAAATATATTAATTGGGCGCCGCCGTTTTGGAGCACAATTTCGCCGAAATTTTTCCCAACTAATAAGTGTTCGTCTTTCAATTCTAAATATACGTGAAAAAAAGTGTCATAATTAGGAATTTTGGCAATAGTTAGAGAATTTGTTAGTTCATTAGCGACAAAAGAGTTGTTCTTAATTATTTTATAAGTTGGTTTTGCTTTTAGTTCAGTATTTGTTGTTTCTTTAAAATGATAAAAGACATTAGTGGAGTTCATCACTGTTACTGATAGTTGGCAATAAATTTGTGGCTTTTTTACTTGTTATCATAAAATAGCGGTTTTTGTATGTTTTTTTAATTTTGTTTTCTATGACGGTCTTATCGCTTAAGCCCGCGCCAACTATTTTAGCAATCGTTTCTTGAAGTAGAGCGTCGCTGTCGGCGCAGAATTTTTGGAAGCCAAGTTTTGGCTGATAATTTTCTCGGCTGATATTGGCTTTAATATGGGTGTCCATTGATGCCAATAATTCTTTATTTACACTAACATAGGGTCGGCGCTGTTTGGGTTCTACTTGCTGGTCGATCTTTTTTCTAAAATAATAGCGCGCACTTTTAAACATTTTTGTTAGTAGGTCGCCGCGAAACCCGAGCTCACAAAGGCGCGTCTGCTCGCTTTGAATTAATTCGGCATTGGCCTCGGTCCATTCCTTCCATGCGTCCTTGAAATCGTGTCGGTCATCGTATTGGTGGATTTTAGCAAATGTATTCAGCTCTTCCATCAAAATATCCGTAAATTTAAAGCGATGGACTACATGCTGCCAATCTACATGTTCCTCAGTATGTTCTTTGCTCTCTTGAGATATGCGTTTATCCATAGGAGCGCCATTATCAGCCACATGAGTATCCATATAAACATCATTAATATTAACACCGAAGACGGGGCTATCATTTTGGGACATATTTCTGTTAAATACGTGTGAATGGTATAATACTTATTTAAATTCTTATTTAGGTATTATAAATTCAATTTTTTTATTTAATACTTTATATATCAATAAATATGAACATAAACAACATTTTGAACCAATATTCAACATTTACCATTTCAACGCGTCCCTATTATGAAGCTGGGTTACAGCAATACAAAAACATATTGGTAACTAACATAGAGCCACTAGGGCCGCTGCGGCGATTTGTGAGGCGCATTAGCATCAATCATAATTTACAACCATATGACTACTACTTGGATGGGCGAAATCAGTGCGTATTTGCGATTGTTAGTTTATTGAATGGGCAAAATAGTTACGGTGGTTATAATAATGGCTACAACAATTGCTGTCATGGAGCGGGATTAATGACACCCGATGAGGTACCAAACTTAATATCTTTTCTTCAAGCAAATGGCTACCAAATAGAGACACAACTAACAAATATGCTACATCAGACGCCGAATATACAAAACACGAATAGTAGCAAAATTGCTTTCACAGTCACGTATTATGGTGACAAACAGCCGCCGTTTGTCTATATCAAGTGAATATCCAAAAGTGGACTTTTATGAAAAAAGCCGACTTTTACACCCCCAAGCAAATGGAGACACTACTGGCTAAGAATTTTGATAAAATGGACGAAGCGACGCAAAAGCGTGTTGTTGCTTATTTGGAGCAACTGAGCCCGATAGATCAACACGCAAAATAAATAGTCTATGGTGGTAAACAATTATTCTCATTTAAATAACTTGTTGTGAAATCAGCTTGATCGGCTGGAGAAGTACAATATTGTACTAAACCAATTGTTAAATTACAATTTTTAAAACAAGTTCGTATATTTTGATAAAAAATATTAAATGTTAATGAGTTGGATATATTAGTTTGCGACAACCAATATACCTTGTCGTATGTATTTGTGTTCCAATACGGTAGTAAATGTGAATAATCTATATAAGGAATGGGGTACGGAGGGACTGATTGATTTGGTTGATAACCGGGAAATTGGTATGAAGGGGGTACGGGTGTATTTTTTTGCCACCAATCTTGCGTCGATACATCAAATAAAGTTTTACTATTTAATTTATTCAAATCACCGCCATTTTGGATATAATTATAGCATTGTACAATTTGATTTGTTAATGACTGTATATTATCATGTTCAAAAGATATTAAAATATTTTTCCCTTTAAAATATGGTTCAGTAAATAAATTTATAGCCGTTGTGGCGTCATATGGTTGCCCTACATTTGAACTAGTATATGAATATATAGGTATATTTAATAACCAAGAACTGATCATAATAGTTGAATGTGGTCTCATTGACGTATTATTATACTGACTTGTATATATCATACAAGGGTTACATGTAACAATTGCCGATATAGGATATCCTTTAACTCCTAAATTATTGATAAAATCGGGCAATTCACAAGAGCGTTTAATACCATTACAATTTATTGTATAATAAAAATCGGTTCCACTGTTATCGTTTTTTTCGCCATGCCTTATAATAAAAATATTAGATGGTCCTAATGGAAAATCGGTATAATTATTTGGGTTGGCTAATTGTAATAAATTATTTGTAATATAATTAGGTGTAAATGTTTTTTGATAGGCTTGGTATAAACTATAAAGTACATCCGTGTTTTGGTAAGGTAAATTAGGTTCTTCGGGTAATTTATTGACGGGACAATCATTTTCACATAGTTTTAATACACCATTGTTAGGCTTTATATTAAATAAATAGTTTGACATATACTATTTACAGAAAATAGTATGATAAATTATATATTTTTATCTATTTAAATAAATGTTTATTTACGTAAAAATAACTCCATGTGAATTGAATATCCAAAAGTGGACTTTTATGAAAAAAGCCGACTTTTACACCCCCGCAAATAACTAATAAAATTGAATTAATATTATAATTTTATTAGAAAGTAATATACTAACAAATGGAGACACTATTGCCTAAGAATTTTGATAAAATGGACGAAGCGACGCAAAAGCGTGTTGTTGCCTATTTGGAGCAACTGACCCCAATAGAGCAAAAGGCATATAAAATTGGCATAGAGCATTTAGGCACGTCATTCAATATATTGAAAAGCAATGGATATCTTAGTTGGCTAAATGAAGTATATAAGAAATAGGACTAAAACGCAAATTAATATGTGCAAAACTGTATACACAATGCGTTATTATTATGTATAATATCCAGTGTGTTAGTTAACATCGATATAAGGAAGACCTAATGTACTTAACTTTTTTATTTGATGGTTATTATAATTTACTAATGTTAACATTCCTCCCATGTGATTTAAACACATACATTTTAATTTTAACATACCATAATTGTGATGCGTACCACCTTTAAGATAAGCTCCAT
>Ga0007796_10000736_pt1 | contig 11359 bp, 13 predicted proteins | sample CryBogmetaGMA0M_FD_60373 | JGI IMG/M metagenome (GOLD analysis project Ga0007796, IMG submission 60373) | Freshwater microbial communities from Crystal Bog, Wisconsin, USA - MA0M | ecosystem: Environmental > Aquatic > Freshwater > Lake | place: Crystal Bog, Wisconsin, USA | collected 2009-07-06 | reverse complement strand
TTTCAGGTTAGTCAATAGATATTTACTAATTTTATCAATTAAATTTAATAAAAATTTTTTTATAAAAAATATTAGCACTTATTAATAAAAATTACTTAATTATTTTAATTTTAAATATGGAATTAAACGCGCCACTTCTACAGCTCTTTAGGAATTTTAAATTTAATATTTTCCTCTATACCCTCTAGATTGATAATTTTCACGTCTTTGATTTTTTTAATTTTTCTAATCAAATTTTTGACTAAAATCTCAGGAGCTGATGCCCCTGCAGTTATTCCTAAAGTTTTAGTATTAACAAGTAAATTGAAAATTTCATCATCTTCTCCATTTAGTAAATACGCTTTCGTCCCAAAATTTTCAGCAATATCTCTTAATCTATTCGAATTTGAACTGTTTTTTGCACCAATAACAAAAATAGTATCTGCAATCATAGCAAGTTTTTTTACTGCATCCTGCCTATTTTGTGTAGCAAAGCATATATTACTAAGCTCTGGCCCTTTAATATTGGGGAATTTATCCTTCAGCCTCTTAATTATGCTTTTGGTATCATCAACACTTAATGTAGTTTGAGTAACATAAGAAATGCTATCTTCTGTTTTATAAGGAACTTTTTCTACATCATCAATATTTTCAACAATAAAAACCTTTTGTTTAATCCTACCGCTCGTCCCTTCAATCTCAGGATGATTTTTATGTCCAATTAAAATAATATTGTCTCCCTCTTTTTCGAATTTTTGAGCTTGAAGATGAACTTTTTTAACAAGAGGACAAGTAGCATCAATAACTTTTAAATTCTTATATCTTGATTCATTTTCCACCCTTTCACTTACTCCATGAGCAGAAAAAATTGTCACAGCACCCTCAGGTATCTCACTAATTTCCTCAATAAAAATTGCACCTTTTGCTCTAAGATTTTCAACAACATATTTATTGTGCACTATCTCATGTCTAACATATACAGGAGCTCCATATTTTAAGATCGCACGCTCTACAATTTCTACGGCTCTTTCAACTCCTGCACAAAATCCACGTGGATTTGCCAAAAAAATCTGAATCGGTGGTAGGTTTTTAGTATTTTCGTGCATATTATTGTATTATGTTAATTACTTATGTATGATTCATAACTTAAACTCTATATAAATAACAAGACTTTTAGCAATGAGATGTACACAAATTTTAGGCTTTGATTCTGCCCACAGAATTATCGGACATAGCGGAAACTGCAAAATGCTTCATGGACATAGATACACTCTAGAAGCAACATTTGAATCTAGCGAACTAAATAACTTAGGAATGGTAATTGATTTTAGCATCATTAAGCAAAAATTATTAAAGTGGTTAAATGATAATTGGGACCACAATGCCATACTAAATGCAGCTGATAAAGATTTAGGCGAGAATATATCAAGAATTACTGGCCAAAAAATATTTTATTTAGATACTAATCCAACCGCAGAAAACATGGCTTATTTTTTGTTACATAATGTTTGTCCGATAATTTTCAAAGGTGAGTCCGTTCAGTGTTCGCAAATAAAATTATATGAAACGCCAAATTGTTATGTGACCGTTAAAGCGTAATTAAATTTACCAATATGATTGATAAAACTATAAAAGAAAATTTAGCTTTGGCTTATAGGATTTTGGCTTATTTGAAAATGGATGACTTAACTTATACTCATCTTTCTGCACGAAGTAGTGATGGAAACAGCTTTTATATTTATCCATTTGGGATGTTTTTTGCAGAAATAACCGCCTCATCTCTTTTAGAAGTTGATTTTAACGGCACTGTATTACATGGAAAAGAATATCAATATAACAAAACGGGATACATTATACATTCACTTATTTATAAAGGAAGATCCGATATAAATTCCATTTTTCACCTTCATACCATTCCCGGAGTAGCTGTTTCTGCGATGAAACAAGGATTATTGCCAATAAGTCAATTTGCGTTACATTTTTATAATAATATAAAGTATCATGACTATAATTCATTAACGTTACAAGAGGAAGCAGGTAAAAATATTGTATCAGATTTGGAAGACAAATATGTAATGTTTTTAAGAAATCATGGGACTTTAACTTGTGGTAAAACTATACATGAAGCAATGTTTTACACTAACCATTTAGAAAAAGCATGTAGAGTTCAAATTGCATCACTAAGCGTAGGATTGGAAAATTTAATTATACCGGATAACGCAACATGCAAACAAAGCAATGATGATCTTTTAAATTTTGAAAAAGATTTAGGCCTGAGGGATTGGTTGGCACTAAAGCGAAATATTAAGTAATGATATTTTGAAAATTAAACTTGCTTTAAATTCAGAGCTTGGATAAAAAAAGAATATTTAAAAAATGTTATATAAGTGAATAATTACGAATTTGATAAAATTGCACTTTCTATTGCATTAGCCTTTTTTGCCATTGTTTTTTGCATAAATATTGGAGATTTAATTTACTACCCTGAAATTTCAGTTGAGAAAAGAGGGTATAAAATTGAGGTACCAGAAAATCAAAATGATAATACAAAACAGGAAGATGAGGTGAATGAAGAAAATCTAGATTTAAAATTATTATTTGACAAGGCGGATTATAAAAAGGGAGAATCTACATTTAAAAAATGCTCTATATGTCACACAATCAACAAAGGTGACGCAAACAAAATCGGACCAAATTTATGGAATATTATCAATAGTACCGTAGCCTCAAAAAAAGATTTTGCATATTCTAGCGCTATGAGTCAGAAAGGTAGTTCTGGCGATATATGGAATTTTCAAGAATTAATTCATTATCTAAAATCTCCAAGAAAGTACGTTTCAGGCACAAAAATGGCATTTGCTGGAATAAAAAAACTAGAGGACAGAATTGATTTAATTGAATTTCTAAGAAATCATGCCGATACTCCTGCAAATAAACCATAAACAAAAATTAGCTTTATTGCATAAACACTCTGACACCTAGAACTCCAGAGCTCACAGAATCACCAAATTAAGAATTTACGTTATTTTTTCTCCATTTTAAGTATTTTTTCATCATAAAGTCTTTTTTTATTCTAGACAGCCTGTCTAAAAAAACTATACCATTCGTATGGTCAATTTCATGTTGCAGGCACGCTGACATTATATTATCTGAAACTTCTAACAAATTTTCCTTACCATCTAAATCTAAATACCTAACCTTTATCTTATTAAATCTTTCTACTTCCGGGAAGATATTTCCAAAAGAGAGGCATCCCTCTGCATAGATTTTTTTGTCACTTGATTTTTCAATTATTTCTGGATTAATTAAGACTCTGGGACCTTCTTCTAAATTTAATGGCGCATCCCCCTCTCTTCCAATATTGCTTATATTTACTGCAATAATTTTTTTAAGCACCCCGACTTGAACTGCAGCAAGACCAAGACCTTTATAATGCTCCATTGTAGCAACAAGATTTTTGGAAAATTCTTTGATTTCTGAATTAATATCCATGACCAACTCAGATTTTTTATGCAATAGCGGATTGGGCTCTAAAACCAGTGAGAATATTTTATTATCCTTCATTTCTCAAATTTTAATGTTGTTAATCTTAATTATTTTGTTATCTTCTATATGTATATAATATTTTTACGTTTATGTTAAGTTATGCTTAATTTATTTTTAGCTTTTTTGAGGATAAGGACATTAATTATTTTAGGTATACTTTACTCCTTTTTGAGCGTTGCAAGCCATGGGAATTTTAGTTTAAAAATACCAGATTTGAAAAACCTAGATCTTTCCAATATACCAGCAAGTATAAATTCTTTAAAGAATCCAGTCTCAGGTGGAGATTCTACTACAAAAAAAGATACAAATAATACAAAAACAGACAGTGGGCTTGATCAATTAAATGATATAAAGAATAGCGTCACAGAACTTAAAAAAGAAATTGATGAAGTTTTAAATAGCAAGCAATAATGCTATTAAATTTGTAATTTTATCTATATTTCAGTAAGATTGTCTGAAGTTATTATTATTTATCTATGTTAGTTAATCTTTATATTAAAAATTTCATACTTATAGATTTTTTAGAAATCAATTTTAAGAAGGGGTTAACAAGTATAGTTGGTGAGACTGGAGCAGGGAAGTCCATTATACTGAAGGCTTTACTTTCTATATTTGCAAAAAAAGCTAATTCCAATGTTATTAAGGATCAATCGAAGACAACATCAATAACCGTTGAATTTGACATTTTTGGTGATGAATACGTTACAAATTACTTACTTGAAAATGGGTTCCTTAACAATAATGAAAAAACATTAATAATCAGACGAGTGATTAGCTCTGATAGTAAAAATAAGATTTTTATCAACGATCAACCAACGACAATTGATAATATCAAGGCTGTAGAAAAGTATCTATGCGAAATTTGCTCTCAGCATAATCAGGTGAAATTGCTAGATTCGAGTTCTCACATTGATATACTAGATAATTACATCAATTCTTCAAATCAGTTAAATAACATTAAAATCATATACCAAAAAATCCAAGTTTTAAAAAAAAAGTTAGAAGAGCTACAAAGTAATATTCAAAAAAATGAATATGAAAGAGCCTACCTTTTAAATAAAATAAAGGACTTAGAGGAACTAGCTGCTTTAGAAAATGAGTTAGACGAGCTCGCTATAAAAAGGAAAAATCTGTTAGAATCTTCAAAAATTCTAGATATAAGTCAATTAGTTTCAAAAAAGCTAATTGAGGGGGACAGCAATGTAATATCAGAATTATGGTCTATACATAAGCAACTAAATAGATTTACTGATGCATTTACCCCTTATGACAAAAATTTAGAATCTATAATTTTAGAATTGGAGACCTTCAATAATGAAATAACTAGAATCAGCCAAAATTTAATAAATGATACTGAAAATATAGAGGAAATTGAAAGTAGATACTTTAAAATTAAAGAAGCTGAAAAAAAGTACAAAGAAGATTCTTCAAAATTCCCTGCTATTATTGAGCTATCCAAAATGAGATTGCAAGCTTTAGAAGATGAAACGTTTAACCTTGAGCTGGTTGAAAAAAATATTACGGAGTTAAAGCAAAATTATTTTAAATACGCTAAGGAACTAAGCAATTTAAGAAGGCAAGCTTCACAAAAACTTAGAGAAAAATTGCTAGCGATTACCAAAAATTTAAATATGGAGCAACTGGATTTGAAAGTTGATATAGTGAGTACAGAATCAATAACTCCAAAAGGAATTGATTCTGTACAAATATTAATTAAAACAAATCCTGAGCAAAACTTTGAGGGCATTGAAAAAATTGCTTCAGGTGGTGAAATTTCAAGGATAATGCTGGCTTTGAAATTGATTTCAAGTAATCATTACCATAATAAGACCATAATTTTTGATGAAATAGATTCAGGTACTGGCGGTAAAACTGCAAAAATGATTGGAATCAATTTAAAAGAGTTATCAAAAAGCATGCAAGTTATTTTGATTACGCATCAACCTCAAATTGTAGCTATCTCTGATAATATTTTTAAGGTAACAAAGGAATTTGAGTCTAATAAAACAATATTGAGCGCCAAATACCTTAAAGAACATGAAGTTGAAAATGAAATATCCTATATGATCTCCGGCGATCAATTCGATAAAAAAGCAAAAATATCCTTCAGAAACTCATAGATAACCACATCAGGTTAAACATTTATGCGGCTTTAAACAGATACTTGGGGCAAAAATACTCCTCCATTTTCTAATCACGAATACTCTATTGATTGCTTACTTTTTTAACTTATGCTACTTTAGCTGAAAATTTCATGTGCACTATTTATGAATATAGTCAATTATGACTATAAAAATATAAAATTGTTTACGCTCGCCTCCTTATTTTGGGCCATTATAGGAATGGGAATGGGAGTATTTATAGCGTTTCAAATGGTGTTTCCTGACTTAAATTTTGATATAGAATGGACTACTTTTGGAAGGTTAAGACCTGTTCATACCAGTGGTGTTATTTTTGCTTTCGGAGGGAACGTACTGTTTGCTACATCCTTTTATGTTGTACAAAGAACATGTCAAGCCAGGATATATTCCCCTAAAATTGTCAGCTTTATTTTCTATTCTTTTCAATTATTTATTTTATTAGCTGCATCAGGATATGTAATGGGCATCACTCAAGGAAAAGAATATGCTGAACCAGAGTGGTATGCAGACGTTCTACTCACTGTAACATGGCTTTTATATTTATTCGTTTATATTATGACGTTGAAAAATAGGAAGGAACCTCACATTTATGTCGCAAATTGGTTCTTCCTTGCTTTTATAATTGTGGTTGCCGTATTACATGTTGGCAATAACATCAGTATCCCATTATCATTAACCGATCCAGGGAGTGTGTCATATTTTTCCGGAGTTCAATCTGCAATGATTCAATGGTGGTATGGTCATAATGCAGTAGGATTTTGGTTAACTGCGGGATTCATAGGTATAATGTATTATTTTGTCCCCAAGAGAGCTAATAAACCAATATACTCATATAGACTTTCAATTTTGCACTTTTGGGCACTGATTTTCATTTATATTTGGGCTGGACCACATCATTTAATTTACACTTCTTTGCCAGATTGGGTTCAAACGCTTGGCATGACTATGTCTATAATATTATGGCTACCGTCATGGGGAGGGATGGTAAACGGCATGATGACTTTATCTGGTGCTTGGCATAAGTTAAGAGATGATCCTGTTTTAAGATTTTTAATCATTGCTGTGGCCTTTTATGGTATGAGTACATTTGAAGGACCTGTGATGGCGATAAAATCAGTCAATGCTCTAAGTCATTATACAGAATGGACGATCAGTCATGTTCATTCTGGCGCTCTTGGATGGGTTGCGCTAATTAGCTTTGGAGCATTATATCACATGATACCTGATTTATGGGGTAAAAAAGATATGTATTCTGTAAAATTAATTAGCGTTCATCTGTGGTTAGCCTGCATAGGAATAGTGCTATATATTACATCTATGTGGACTGCTGGAATAACTCAGGGATTAATGTGGAGAAGCTATGATGATATGGGATTTTTAAAATATTCATTTGTTGAAATTGTTAAAATTTTAAGCCCATATTATTTAATAAGGGCAATAGGTGGATTTTTATTCTGGCTTGGAGCTTTAGTTATGGTTTATAATACCTTTATGACCATTAGAAATAATAAATTTGCAAAAACCAATTTGCATAAAAATACAAAAGAGATTTTGACTTAATTTATGAGCGCTTTCCATAGTAAAATAGAAAGAAATATTTTCATATTATTAGTATTAACAATTGTCGTTACGTCGATTGGAGCTATTATTCAAATATTTCCTCTGTTTAAAAAAGAAATAGCTCTGGAAAAAACTGAAGAACTTAGATTATACACCCCACTTGAATTACAAGGATTCTTTATTTACAAAAGAGAGGGTTGCTATGGCTGTCATAGTCAACAAATAAGGAAATTAACTGATGAAGTTGAAAGATATGGACATTATTCTCTAGCTGTAGAGAGCATGTATGATTATCCTTTTGCTTGGGGCTCAAAAAGAACAGGCCCAGATTTAGCAAGAGTTGGAGAAAAGTATTCGGATGATTGGCATGTAGAACATTTAGACAACCCACGATCATTAGTTCCAGAATCAATTATGCCGGCGTATTCATTTATGTTAAAAAGAGAACTGAAAATTGATGATATACCAAATAAAATGTCTGCCTTAAAGCTCTCAGGAATGCCGTATACAAAAGACTACATTGAGAATTATGAAAATGATATATCTGTGCAACTTGGTATTAATCAGGATAGTAATGCAATTGTAGCATTTAGGAAAAGGTATGGAGAGAAGGTAGCGATTAGAAAATTCAATAGAAAAGTTGACCATATTACAGAAATGGATGCACTAGTTGCATATTTACAAGGCCTAGGAAATAAGATTGATTTGAGTAGTAATCAAGGTAGAAATTGGTAAGCACTTTATGAATGAAATATTTTACATTAAGGTAATTACGCTATCATTTTTAGGGCTAAGCATTACAGGGTTGATATGCTGGATATTCCGACCGAAGTCCAAAAAGTTGTATGAGCTATTAAGCAAAATTCCTTTAAACGAGAAAAAATGAATAAAATGAAAAAAAAGGAAGCTTCAGAAACTACGGGGCATGAATGGGATGGAATTAAGGAGTATGATAATCCAGATCCATTTTGGTTAAGGTTGTTTTTTTATATAGCATTATTTTTTGCACTGACATACTGGCTTCTTTATCCTAGTTGGCCGGTACCAAATGGAAAAGGTTTATTAGAGTGGTCTTCTAAAAAAGAATTAAATGAAGGTGTAGAGGAAATTGAAAAAATAAGGGGGAAATATCAAAAGCAATTTGATAACAGTAGTTTTGAAGAGATACTGAAAGATAAAAATTTAATGAAATTTGCAAACGCTGGTGGAAAATCAGCATTTCAAAATAATTGCGCCGTTTGTCATGGTACCGGAGGAGGTGGCAATGTTGGCTATCCAAATTTAACATCAGGAGCATGGCTATGGGGAGGAAAAATTGATGACATATACACTACTTTACAGTATGGAATAAGATCGCCCCATGAAGAAACTAGAGATTCTGCAATGGCAGCATTTGGTAAGGATAAAATACTAACGTCCAAGCAAATTGATATGCTGACAAAGTATATATTAAACTTAAATAACAAAGATTCTTTTAATAATGAGGCTGATACTTTATATCAAGAGCATTGTGCATCATGTCATGGAAAAGATGGTACGGGAGTGAGGGAATTTGGTGGGCCAAATCTTAAAGATGCAATTTGGTTATATGGAGACGATTATAACACAATTTATGATGTAATATACAACGGCAGAGCCGGGGTGATGCCATATTGGAAAGATAAATTATCTGATTCAACAATTAGGCAGTTAGCTGTATACGTCCATCAATTAGGCGGTGGAGAGTAGTATTTAAATTACATTTTTATGATAAATTACCAATTCCTAAAAAAATATTTAACTAAAATTTCCATAATTACTTTTACCTTATCATGTATTTGTTTTACATGGGGGTTTTACGTTATATTTTACGATTCTCCTGATGATTATTTACAAATGAATTTGGTCAAAATATTATATCTACATGTTCCATCAGCCTGGCTTTCAATATTTTTTTATTTTTTACTCGGGATATCTTCATTGCTGTTTCTTGTCTCAAAAAATCCAATGTATGATATTTTTGCTAAGTCATTCGCTTATGTCAGTATCTATTTATCAGTCTGCACTCTAATTACTGGATCTATTTGGGGAAAACCAGCATGGGGCACGTGGTGGATTTGGGATGCAAGATTAACTTCTATGTTAGTGTTATTATGTTTTGAGATGTTATATTTTCTAGTTAGAAATTCTTTTCAAAGTGAATTAAGGAGTGCAAAAATCGCAGCTACATTTGCTATTTTGGGGTTACTAGATCTTCCTATTATCAAATTTTCAGTGGATTTATGGGCAACTTTACATCAAAAAAGTAGTGTACTCACATTTGATGGCCCTAAAATTCACGAATCAATGTTATATCCACTATTTATTATGTTTTTTTCGTTATTTCTCCTTGCAATTTTCATCACTTTGATTAGCATCCAACTTGAGATAGTTAGAAGGAAAATAGATAATGAGATTCTTAAAGAATAGCGTAAAAATTTTATTGGTTATATCGTTTTTTTCTCCAGCATTAGTTTTTGGCTATGCCTGGGAAAGGGGAAAAGATAAAAAATATGATGAGTACGGTTTAACATTAGATCCTGGTTACAAGAGCTCGTTTGACTATAATTTTGATGATAATAGAGTTTTGCTTTTCAACGATGATACAAAAAAACTTATTTTAACAAAATATAAAGAAAAGGGATTATCTGACAGATTTACACTTGTAAGTAAATTGGATATTCAAAGAATTCACAGTGATTTAGATGTAGAAAAAATAGAAAAAAGTCAAAACACTTCATCAGAGACTGAAGTTATTCCTTTCAACCACTACAAAGGAAAGATGAATTTCATAGGAGTGGACTATGAGATTGGACTTAGAACTTTATTATATAAAAAAGGAAATCATTGTATATCAGTAGATTCTATTTTGGGATTCCCTGCAGCTATTCATGGGGAGGGAGGTACTGATATTTCTAATCCCTCTCTTAAGTTAGGCTTATCCTATGCAAATAAATTTGATTTTAAAAATCTGAAAGAAAATTATTATGAAATAATGTTGGCAGGCAGAGTAAATCCTCAAATTAAGCATAAAGAATTTTTCATGACTTTAAATTTAGGATTAAAATTAACCGATGAAATTTGCTTATTATTTTCGCTCGAGCATAATCATTTATATAAAAATTCCTTTGAAAGATACGCTTTCACATCAATTTATAAAAAAATATCTAGCAAGAATTTAGGCGATGAAACAAAAGAAAAATTAAAGGCGCATATTGAGCATCATTCTCTTTTAGATAAAAAGAAAATTGAAAATAAAGTTAACGCCAAAGTTAGTTATAAGCTTACTGAGAAATATGGGGTTGCTTTTGATTATTCATATAAATTTGCTAAAAACATCAGACCTCATACAATAAAATTTTCCATCATTAAGAATTTGTAAACTGATTACCTTGTATTTTGAGATCAGCTACAATATATTATAAACAGTATTTAAACGGATTTATAGAGGTATAAGTTAATGTCATTTTTAATTGGTAAAAAGGCTCCTGATTTCAAAGCAACTGCAATAATGGGAGATAATTCGATAAATGAAAATTTTGTTTTAAGTAAATTTTTATCTGGCAAAAAAGGTATTGTGTTTTTTTACCCTCTAAATTTCACATTTGTATGCCCATCTGAAATTATAGCATTTGATAAAAAAGTAGAGGAGTTTAAAAAAAGAAATACCGAAGTAATAGGGATAAGTATTGATTCGCACTTTTCTCATTCAGCATATAAAAATACTGCTATAGATAACGGAGGGATTGGGAAAATAAGATATCCTTTGGTTTCAGACATAACTAAGGATATTTCTCGTAGCTACGATGTATTGTTAAATCACTCAGTAGCACTAAGAGGAACATTTTTAATTGATGAAGATTTTGTTATAAGGCATCAGGTAGTTAATGACTTGCCACTTGGAAGAAATGTGGATGAGGCTATACGCATGGTAGATGCTCTTGAATTTCATCAAAAGCATGGAGAGGTATGCCCAGCAAATTGGAAACCAGGCAAGGCAACTATCAAGCCAAATCCTGAAGGCATTAAAAATTATCTTAGTAAAAATTCAGGCGAAATTTAACAACAATGCAAAAAGAATGCAAAACAGAAGTTCTAATAATTGGTTCAGGCCC
>Ga0007796_10000734_pt1 | contig 11368 bp, 12 predicted proteins | sample CryBogmetaGMA0M_FD_60373 | JGI IMG/M metagenome (GOLD analysis project Ga0007796, IMG submission 60373) | Freshwater microbial communities from Crystal Bog, Wisconsin, USA - MA0M | ecosystem: Environmental > Aquatic > Freshwater > Lake | place: Crystal Bog, Wisconsin, USA | collected 2009-07-06 | reverse complement strand
AACGGATGCGACGAGGCGTCGAATGTGGTGTTCGCCTTGGACCACAACGCATCGTCAAAGAGCTTCGCCAACCGTTTCCCCGGCCTCGCGGGGTTCCGGTGATGCTCATTCAAAAGGAACTCGCAAACCGCGAACTGACCGGCCGTCGGGAGGGCTGGCGGCTTGAGGACGATGTACAGCTCTCGCAGCGCGGTCGTGCGTGGCATGGGTGGTTTCCGACCGAGACAAAGGAGCGGTTACGGGGAGGACTCCTCCGGTAGAGTGAGCAATCGCGGTGTCACCTATGGGGCAGCGGCTGCTTGGCCCCAGTAACCGTCGCGTCGAATCGGCATAAGGGCGCGCGAGCAATGACCCACTGCTGGCAACTGCTCGCCTTACGTTTCTGGTCATGGCCAAGAAACGCAAAGCCCCCGATTTCCGCCGTTCAGATGCTGAACGACGCGTTCGCCAGGGGGAGCGCCTCAGCCGCCTGCTGCGGACGCTGCATTGCATCATGGGGCCGGGGCGCTGGGATGCGGATGCACTGGCCCGTGAGTTCGAGGTGAGCCCGCGGACGATCCACCGCATCATGCAGACCTTGTCGATGGCCAACGTCCCTTGGTATTTCTGCAAGGAAGATGGCTGCTACCGGGTGCGGTCGGGATATCGCTTTCCGGGGTTGGAGGATGGGGCATCAACACCAGCCATCACCGATCCGACCGTTCTAAAGTGCCTGGTAGACACGCTGCTCAAAGATCTCATGCGAACCGTCGAGTCGTTGAGGCGAGTCAGTGAAGAACTCGGGAAGGCCGTCGGCAAACCGTAAGGTAGCGAAAAAGTTCTCCCATTCGTGCTGGATACGTCATGGGGCAGAGGGCGATCCACGCCCCCAGCAACGAGTGTGGATTAGGTTTTGTCTTCGGCTAGTCAGACCGGATGAGTGGCCCTTGCCCTACGATCTTCCTTATTCGCAGCCGTAGGCTTCCATGGCTCCAGCCGACATTCGTGAATCGATGACCGATGCCGTTTTTGACGACTGATGCACGCGAGCGGAGCTAAATCGTGTCGTGACGCAAGTGAGATGACCGTCACACCGTCACATACTTCTTGAAGTCATGAGGGACATTGAGGACCACTTGGCCACCGCTCAGCCCAAATGCGACAGCGCCAACGCTGGGGCGATACTCCTCCCTTCGTTCCCGGGCTCCCAAGCACTGTGCGAGCCTTGGACGCCGCAGGTACTCAGGGTTCTCCTGCCACTCCGAATGCGTCCTGAGAGTGCAATTTGCAGAAAGGCTCTAACCACCAACCAGTACCCGCACATCAAATACGCGCAAAGGATTCCGGAAGAACTTGAGCCCAACGATGTGTGTGACGAACTCTAAATCCCCGATGTCGCTCCTGATGGGTGGGTAAGCCAATCAATAGTCTACGCGAACTGCATAGTTGTGATGCTGACGGTGCACACGTCCCGCTCCAGGCCCAGCAGTTCGACGCCGTGGACACGGGACGACAGCAGTGACTCACCGTCTTCTACAAGCGGAAGCGGACCGCCCACGAGTTCACGAAGACCACCATATAGCCGGCGGCACATCCAAAAACGAGTTACGGCAGGTACTCAGCCCAAGAGCTACTCGTCTCCCAGACTCGTACTCGCACAAGTTTAACACTGTTTCTCAGCGGGTACCGAGGAGATTCGGACTTGGTGTACTCCGACAAGCCGGTCACGCATGCGTCGAAAAATGTTTTGGCTAACACCTCTGTTGTGGGCTCCGTTCTGTCAAAACCTATTACACGATTTCCGTACGCGGTCTTGAGCGTGGCAAACATTGGGTCATCAGTATTGACGCAGAGCGCATGATCGAACTGCTCCAAATAGTCCCCAATAGCCGTCTTAATGACCTTGAAATCGCAGACCATTCCGTTCGAGTCGACATCGTCTGCTTCAAGCACGAATTCAACCCGCCTCGTATGACCATGGGGAAAACGACACTTATCTGGATGGCGTGACAGCATGTGCCCATTTTCGATTTCAATCGTCTTGCAAACCCGATAAGGCATCACAACTCTCCTGTTCGATTAAAACCTAAGCGATGGCCAAATGCTTGTGCATTTGCGTCGACACTCGCCACTTTGGATGCGCCAAACAAAACTCGACGGCAAGGTCGCAGTTTTTCTCATAGTCAGGCCCGGCCATAGGCTGCACATAAAAGTGTGAAAAATCCATTCGCCCAAGGGCTTGCAGGTCGAGGCGCTCCTGGGGAATCACTACTTTCAATTCATGCCCGGTGACTTGCCTCAACGTGGCTCCAGCTTTGGGGCTGACGCAAATCCAATCCACCCCCGGAGGCACTGCAAGGGTTCCATTGGTTTCAACTGCCACCTCCATCCCGCAACGATGGATGGCGGTTGTGAGCGCAGCATCGACTTGAAGCAACGGCTCACCGCCGGTCAACACCACAAACGGTTGGCCACCCTCACTATCAACGCCACCCCAACAACTCAGCAAAGTTTCGGCCAACGAATCAGCAGTTCGAAAGACTCCGCCATTTACGCCGTCCGTTCCCACAAACTCGGTGTCGCAGAATCGACAGATGGCCGTTGCGCGATCCTCCTCACGGCCCGTCCACAGATTGCATCCCGCGAAACGGCAAAACACTGCCGCGCGTCCGGACTGCGCTCCCTCCCCTTGGAGCGTGTAAAAAATCTCCTTGACCGCATAGCCACGGGGGTTATCAGCCATGTCTGTATCGCGTTGGGTCGGCAACGCCTGCCTCCGTAAATCCTCGACTCCGCAGTTGGCAGGAGTCGCATCGGCCACACGCAAGGCCTGTGCCCGGATCCGGATCGTAGCAACTGCACGTCACACCGTAGTCCACGCCTAGGTACATGCCTCGCTGGATAATTTGGGCCTTCGATAGGTCGATCAGCGGTGCATGAATCCGAAAACGGCCCGGTCCTTCAACTCCTGCCTTGGTGGCCAGATTTGCGAGTTGTTCAAATGCCGCAATGAACTCTGGGCGACAGTCTGGGTACCCGCTGTAGTCGAGGGCATTGACCCCTACAAAGATGTCAAACGCTCCGAGGACTTCGGCCCATCCCAATGCCACCGCCAAGAAGATGCTGTTCCGGGCAGCCACATACGTCACAGGAATGCCGTGCGCAATGTCGCTCAGCGGGCGATCTTTAGGAACGTCTATATCCGCTGTCAGAGCAGATCCACCGAAGCAACGCAGATCTAGGGCCAACTCAACGTGTTGCGCGGCTCCCAGCATCTTGGCCACAGCGCGAGCGGCCACCAACTCGGTGGCGTGTCGCTGCCCGTAAAAAACCGTCAGCGCGTTCGTTTCGAACCCTTCTGCTCTAGCAACTGCAAGGGCCGTCGCGGAATCAAGACCGCCACTGAGCAGCACGACGGCTCTTCGTGGTTCCACCACAACAGTCCTCCGTGAAGGGGGCCTAGCCACTTGACGCAGCAAGTGCGCAGGGTCAGGCTAGTGCGTATCTACAGTTTTCGATGGTTTCACCGACGCTGCGTATCGTAGTTATTTTGGTCTAAGTTGCCAAGCATCGTGATCTTTCGATGAATTCGCAAACCGCACACATCTTGGTGACGTGCACGAAGCGTAAGCGACGCGAGGCACCTCCTCGACTGCGCTTGGGAACGGTTCGCTGCGGACGACCAGATGACGTGGCTCGGCAATGGGTAAACCGACTACAGGACACCAAGACCACGCCCGTGCTCGCGACGTCCCTGTACGCAGGCGATCATTGGCAGATTGCTGCGTCTCTACCGACCTCTGCCGCTACCTGTGGCGTCAAAGCAGACTTGTGGGTCGTGTCTGCCGGATACGGGCTTATTCCGAGTTCGGCGATGATCGCGCCCTACTCAGCAACTTTTTCTAGTGGACACCCAGATCAGGTAGTCGCGCGTTTTCACCAACGAGAGGGTGCAGACGTCTTGAGAGAATGGTGGGAAGCGCTCTCAAGGTGGCCCGGCCCGGTTGCCAACAAACCGAGAACAATTGCGGCCCTGGCCGCACTCACACCCGCTGTCCCGATTATCGTGGTCGCATCACCCAAATACCTGATCGCTATCCAAGATGACCTCGTCGCGGCACGTACCGCCTTGGCTGAACCGGGTTTACTGATCGTTGTGTCTGCCGGCGCTCGCGGCAAGGGCCCTTTGGCCATGAACATGCTCGACTGCTCATCTCGCTTTCAAGCGTCGCTGGGGGGGGCATTGATGTCTCTGAATGTAAGAGTTGCACGCAGCGTCCTAGAAAAACGACCACCGTATCCATGGACCGTACAAGGGTTTCGGCACGTACTGGAGAATCTGCCCATGACTGCACCTACTGGAGATAAGTCGCACAGACGCGCGGTTACGGATGACGACGTGAGGCAGTACGTCAGCAAAGCGATTCATGAAAACCCGAAGGTCCGACATACGACACTCCTGCGTCGTTACCGTGAATCCGGATACGCATGCGAGCAAAAGCGATTTGGCCGACTGTTCAAAGAAGTGGAGCAGAAACATGCCCGAACAAGGTGAAACGCTTAGACGGCGAGCAATCCGTATCGACCAGGATCCGGACCATCCGCTGTACATCTTCAGCCTGACCGGCGCGGAACTTTTGCAGATCGCTGACATTTCCCGAATAAGTCGCGACAATAGCGGCAAATTACTGGGGTATCAGCGGGCCGAGGTTCGCCGTCACATCCAAGAGATCACTGACTACCTGAACTCAGATCACGTGGTCTTTCCGAACTCCATTATCATTGCTCTGGATTCCACCGTGCGATTCGTGCGCAGTAGAGGTCCGGAAACAGACGATGGCTGTGCGATCGCCGGCACTCTTGAAATTCCGCTACCCAGCAAAGATGGCCAGAAGCCAGCTTGGATCGTTGACGGGCAACAACGGGCTATGGCCTTGTCACGTAGCAAGCGGCCCGATCTTCCCGTACCGGTTAATGCTTTTGTGGCTGATGAGATCGCACTGCAACGCGACCAGTTTTTGCGGGTCAACAATTCGCGGCCACTGCCGCGGGGGCTGATAACGGAACTGCTTCCGGAGGTGTCGACCAATTTGCCTCCGCGCATGGCTGCGCGCCGAATTCCCTCAGCGATTTGCGACTGGCTAAACCAAGATGTCAAATCGCCGTTTTATCGTCTGATTCGACGACCGTCGCAATCGAAAGCTGAGCAAGCTAAGGCTGTCATCACCGACACTTCGCTGATAAAGATTCTTGAAGAGAGCCTGGGGACGCCGAACGGATGTCTTTACCCGTACCGCAATGTTGCGACTGGTGAAACGGATTTCGAGGCAATAACCCAGTTGCTTGTCACCTATTGGGCAGCTGTCAAAAAGACTTTCCCGGACGCTTGGGGCAAGACGCCAGAAAAGAGCCGACTCATGCACGGGACCGGGTTACGTGCCATGGGCCGACTGATGGACAAGATCATGCCATCCATCGTAGCCCGCGGCCCGAAAGGCGTGAGCGCGGTTCAGCGTGACCTCGATCTCATTAGTCCGCTCTGTCGGTGGACATCTGGCCAATGGGAGTCTATGGGCGATTTGAAGTGGAATGAAATCCAGAACGTGCCACGCCACGTTCAAATGCTATCGTGGGTTCTCATCCACTCGTACCTAAAGGCGAAGGAAGAGGAGCGATGAAGTTCTTTTTCCCAGACAGCCACGATTTGGTTGACCCAAGTTTTGACTTTGCCACCGAAGAGCGATCCCCAACCCGGATTCGGCATCAGCATGATCTTTATGCCCACGAAGTTCTTTCATCACCACCTTACGATGGAGTTCTTCTGTCGAAAGCCATCGTTGACGGCACTTCGCAGGGTGCTGGAAAGTACACGGCGCCTCAGCGTCTTAGGTTGTTTCGCTCAGGAATCCGCTCGTTTTTCCGACTCAATGACACGACAGTCGAAACGATGGGTGACTGTGGGGCCTTTGCGTATGTACGCGAATCAACGCCACCTTACACAGTAGATGAAGTACTCGACTTCTACGAAAAGTGTGGCTTTGATCATGGCGTTTCGGTCGATCATGTGATTCTTGGATTCGCAATGGATGGTAAGGAAGAAGCACTTCCACCAGATGATCTTGAGGGGTACAAGAACCGCAGAGAGATAACGCTTTCACTCGCGCAGGAGTTTCTCAGACGCCACCGAAAGACGCGTATGCGATTTACGCCGGTCGGCGTTGCACAGGGTTGGTCGCCCAAATCCTACGCTCAGTCGGTAACCGCACTGCAGAAAATGGGATATACCCGCATCGGCATCGGTGGCCTCGTCCCACTAAAAACCGATGAGATCCTTGCGGTACTGTCGGCTGTTTCGCAACCGCGCAAGCGCGGAACGGCATTACACCTTTTCGGCGTCACCCGTATCGATAGCCTGCCAGCTTTCAAGAAATCGGGCGTCACGAGCTTCGACAGCACTTCGCCGCTGCTGCACGCGTTCAAGCATGACTCCAAGAACTACTTTTCGACAAAAGCCGAGTATGCGGCCGTGCGAATACCGCAAGTAGAGGGCAATGCCAAACTTGCTATGCGGATAAGGGCTGGGGAAATCAAGCAAGAGCGTGCTCGCCGACTCGAGAAGCAGTGCTTGGCGGGAGTGACCGCCTACGACCGCACTGGGCGCGGACTACCTGCTGTTCTGGCAAGCCTCCAGGAGTACAACGAACTCTTTGATGGCCGAAAGGACCGCACTGCCATGTATTCCCGCACGCTAGAAGACTCGCCCTGGAAGCGCTGCAAGTGTGCCGTATGCCGCGCCTTAGGTGTTCATGTCGTGCTTTTTCGCGGTGCCGAACGAAATCGGCGGCGCGGATTTCACAATCTTTATGTAATCCATCAACGTGTAGCGAGGAGACTAACCCACACTGCTTAAGCAGTCTGGAGAACAACATGGCACGTACAACAAAGGAAGCGACACGTCGGCATCGCAGTGCTGCGGCAAAAGAAATGACAGTGCCGGCAATCCAGATTTCCCAGGGTCGTGGCAAAAAAGTGTTTGCATTTCCGATCGATGGCAAGGCGCTGTCCTCCTTTGCAACGGTGACACGAATCGCCAGGGACTCACGCAAACGGATTACAGGCTATCAGCGTCCCGAGGTGCTCTCGCACGTCACCCAAATCAAGAAGTATCTCGAGTCCGAAGACCCGATGCTGCCGAACGCGATTGTCATTGCGTTCGACCGAACAGTGCGATTTGCGGTTGCCAAGGGCTGGGATGCATCTGATGCGAAGATGGGTTCTCTGATTATTCCCCTGCCACAAAACGAAGAAGACAAACCCGGGCTTATCGTAGATGGACAACAGCGGAGCGCTGCGCTTCGTGAAGCCCAAGTGAAGCGATTTCCGGTATTCGTTATTGGCTTTATCGCGGAAGACCCTAAGGAGCAACGAGAGCAGTTTTTGCTGGTGAACTCTACCAAGCCGTTACCGAAAGGACTTCTCTACGAACTACTCCCCAGCATCGATTCCCCGCTTCCTGAAGCGTTGGCGCGAAGAAAGTTTCCCGCAGCCTTGCTTGAGAGGCTAAACCACGACCAAGACTCGCCATTCCGCGGCCTGATAAGCACCCCAACAGCGCCTGGGGGTGTTGTCAAAGATAATTCAGTGTTGCGCATGCTCGAAAATAGCCTTACGGATGGCGCGTTATTTCGGTTTCGCAAGTCAGATGCCGAAGGCGGCGACATGGATGACATGCTGCGGGTCGTGAAGCATTTCTGGCTCGCTGCCAGTAACGTATTTCCAGACGCGTGGGGCAAACCACCAAAACGCTCGCGGCTAATGCACGGCGCCGGGATTGTTTCGCTCGGCTTTCTGATGGACGCGATAGCTGATAGGCACCGCAAGTCACGCGTGCCCAGCGTTTCCCAGTTCACCACGGGCCTAACGGCTATCGCCAGCGACTGCCGATGGACTGATGGGTACTGGAAGTTTAGCGCCCACCATGATGTCAAGTGGTGTGACCTGCAGAACACCGCTGCGCACATCCAGATATTGACGGACTATCTGCTGGCACGGTATCGCGCTGCGTCACTGCGACAGTGACGTGTGGCACCATGCGTTTAATGGATTAGCTCATCGGCCAACGTCGATCGCAGCGTGTTGCTCACAGAGCACTTTTAGATTGTCGATCACCGGTAAGCCTGACACGTGCCGAAGCGTTATGTGCAACCGTGAATCGCGAGGCGTTTGTTCGCACCCAAGCACCTCACAGCGCCTGCGCTGAGCAAGCACGGAGTACCGCAGAGTCAAACTGACAGGCATTCGCTGTATGCCGCCCTGGCTTCTTTCCTCCAGATCAACGTCTGCGTACATCCAGTTGTGCGCTACTGTCGGTTGCAATGCACTGAACCACGACCATTTTCCTATGTTGCACACGCCACACAGCAACTGCCAGTTAGCGCCATCGGATACGTCCCCTACAAGCCTAAACGGGATACGGTGGTCTAGGTGTTCTTCGTCGTCAGTGAGCGACACACCGCAAATACCACACCGCAACTTCTGTTTGTCTCGCAGTTTCCTGTATTCTCGAGCGTACCGGGCACGTAAATCAGCGACGGTCATTTTTCGGCGAACGGCGTTCGGGGCAGCCGTTAGAACAAACTGATCGGCCACTTCCTTGATCAAGGACACCAGCGTTTCGTCGCCGGTTGGCGCACCGATCGCGCCTAGGTGATCTCGGATTAAGGGCTTGAGCAAGCGATCCCGACTAGAACGGTACAGCGCTTGGCGCGGAATCAACCCAAACACCAACGGCACTACACGCATCCGCTCTTCTTCGCTGAACTCGCGTGCGCCGACCGCAGCACCCAGGGTGCCGTGTGACACAAACAGTTCCGTGAAGAGCTGAAGGCTTTCCGGTTCAACTAGTCTTGCCGGTGACGAGACTAGACTTGTCATACTGATAGCTGCCCTTGTTCTCAACGAACGCCTTCAACGCCGTTTGAATAGCCAAGCGACCAGGGCCCGTGTTGAGGCTCTTCATCTTCCAAGGCGTCTGAAAGAACTCGACCGGAATAAAACTCGCCACTTTTTCAGCCCTCTTCCGAACTTTGTCTCTGAGTTGGTCGATGGCAGACTCTGACTTTGCCTTGTCTATTTCGAAGAACTCCTCGTCTTGCTGTGCAAGATTGATGAAGAACGCCCGCTGAAGTTCCAGCAGCGTGACTGCCAAGGTCAAGTTGGATATGCCGATCTCCCAAGGATCAAACCCGGACGGCGCCTTCTCCTGATAGTGACGGTGGATCGTTTTCCAGAAATCGACAAAGAAAACGCCCCACTCTTCTTGCATCCAGCGCGAGAGTCGCTCGCGCTTCACCGCAGACGGTTTCCCGGAAACTGATGGATAAATGTTGGCAATGATCTGCTTCACGGCACTGTTCTTACCTCCGTGCCAAGCCTTTGCGACTTGAACCATGGTCTTATACCCGATCTTTCCGGCCTCACTGCCTTGGCTCGCCATCGAGACTTTTTGGTAGAACGGGCTTTGTGCATCAAAGTTCACAACCCGCATCAACTCATACTCTGTCACCTTGATCTTGGCTTGCGTTAGCCGATTCTTCAGGAGGTCGAGTTCGTCTCCCGTGAGAGACAACGCCGCGTTTGCCGTGATGAACTGGTCAGGGATGCCCTTCGCGGTGTAGTTCACAACCGTAAACTGAAAAACTTGCTCCGGCCATGGGCAGTCGTAGATGGCTATCACCGCAAACGGGATGTTTCTTTCGCAGTTCCTAGCTCCCTTGAGTCGGTGTTGCCCATCGATCACGGTGCAAGGCTTGGCCAAATCGAGCAGATCTTCTTTGTTCTCGGCACACCAAGCTGGATCGTCAAGTTTCCTTGAGAGATCCAGAAGAAGTGACCGGCCGAGTTCGATCTCTCCATCGGAGTCGTCGTCCGAATCATCGCCTTCCTCTGGTTCATCGTCTTCGCCGGCCTCCTCTTCCTCCTCTTGGGCGGAATCGTCTGCGGTCGCTTCAAGTCGCAGGCCGATTTGGCTGCGGAGTTCCTCGACTGCATCGTCGAGGCTGAATGTTGCTGGGTCGAAAGTGATCCGCAGTTGGCACTTGCGAATAGACGATGAATCGTTGTCGTCCAAAAAATCCAGCAAAACTCTCCGGCGCGACGCATCGTTGACCACATGAACACCGAGGATCAGCGCAGTCGGCGATTGGTTGCTAGCCTCGCGAAAGAACTCCCGTGCTCGATCAACGCGGCCGCCATCATCCGGCCGCTGGAAACCAACAAGCCCTTTTTCCGAGCGCCGGGGAATACCCGACCAGGACGCGATGTCTTCAGCAGTTGCAACAAAACTGATTAGCCACGGGGCTGATGGGTTAGTCGCTTGGCGATAGGCAACGCCAGGGAAGATTTTTTCCATCGAAGGAATCCTTGTGATGTAAGCAATGACGCCAGATTCAGGTGCGATTTGTCGACGGTGCCTAGAGTACGTCTAAAGAGCTAGTCCGAAAAGGGGACAGCGTAGCCTGCCACGCTTTTGCGTCGCAGGGGGCCGCGCCACCAGGATGTCCGTACGCAAGATCGGTGAGATAAAGTGATCAACCTGCCTCGGCCGCTTTTCAGTTCATTAAAGACGCTCGCAACTCCTATGGCGCTCGACGCGATGGCGGCCGCCCATGCGCAAATCGATGACTTGCTCGGGCGACACTTCTCCGGCGACTGGGGGGACGTGGATCCCGATGATGCGATCGCAAATGATGACGCCATCACGAATGGATCCCGGATTCTTTCCGCGTACATACTCAGCACTGGCGTCCGCATTTGGGTGCTCACGGAAGCGGCCGTCAACAACGGTGCTCGGATAGCAACGACCGTCTTGTTGCCTTCGGAGTACTAACCAGATCTCACCGGTCCTCGTGATTTTGTGACGAACGCCCATGCCCGCATCGATGCCATAAATCGCCTGAGCGCGGTCCATCGGTGGTGGTGGACTTGGTGGAATATCGAGCGTGAGCGGCTGGTCTAGGTAGTGGCTTAACGCTTAAGCCGCGCGTCGAGGGCGGCTAAACTTCTCGCTGACTGGCAGTGTAGGCTCATCAAGGTGACGAGGTGCCAACGCAGAGTCGCCTATTACAGCAAGACGGCGAGGCAAACCGCTTCAGGGGGCGAAACGCTAATGCAGGCCAACCTCGGTCCCAGCGTGACCGGCCGCGGCACCCTTGGTCGGTACGCCCGTTTCGCCCCCTCGGTGTGAGTCCGATGTGAGGGGTTCTATGAGAAGCCGGACATCCTGCAGTTTCCTGGCTGATCTTCCATAGCCCCAAAAACCCTGAGAAAGATCGGGGTTTCCTGTTCCAGCGGACAAAGCTGGCCCGGGGCAGGTCGTCACCTCATGTGC
>Ga0007796_10000730_pt1 | contig 11382 bp, 9 predicted proteins | sample CryBogmetaGMA0M_FD_60373 | JGI IMG/M metagenome (GOLD analysis project Ga0007796, IMG submission 60373) | Freshwater microbial communities from Crystal Bog, Wisconsin, USA - MA0M | ecosystem: Environmental > Aquatic > Freshwater > Lake | place: Crystal Bog, Wisconsin, USA | collected 2009-07-06 | reverse complement strand
AAGGTTGAGCAACAGGATGATTAATCGGTTGATTAAAGAGACGAAAATAAAGCCCGGATCACTTGCAGCACAAGATCTACCAACGAGAGTCACTGTATAGCGAAGGCCATCGGTTCAAATTCGTTAGCCGGCTTGGAGATTCAGATCGGTTGCAGCGCAGTGGTTGCAATGGGTCTTGGGGATTGGGGCAAGCCTCAGCAGCCCCATCGGTTGATTATGGGTTGATTAATGGGTTGATTAATAGCTGAAGAGCACCAAACGCCAACTTGTTGTGCTTAATGCCCGAGGGGATGCCAATGATTGAGTTGAGGCCTGCCAATGCCGGTATTCCTTTTACTTCCACTCAATCGGGAGGACTGTGTTCTGGCGAACCTGGCGCTACCTAGGGGTGTTTGGCATCTTGTGAGACCAGGCGCAAGGTGCCACATGGCCTTGGCGGGTCGCACTCCCTTTCAGCAGCTCAGCTTGCTTACGGCTACTCAATGACCTGGTGAGAAAACACACAGAACAGCGCCCATCCCGCTTAGCAGAGCCAAGCAGTATTGAAGTTCGACAGTCCATTTAGAGCTATTACGCCATCCAATTTCGATGGATCTGTGAAGTAAACGTTCAGTAGACCTCCATGTGCTGTAGGTTGAAAACTGACGACGCGTTGCCAATCCTGCTGTGTCGGCACAAAGAAGAAATCGCCGATGGTTTTTGCATAGGCTTCGGATAGCAATAGGCGATCACCATCCGCTCCATTGAAATCGGTGATGGTCTGGATCCCAGCGTCGAGGCCCGCAGATGAGATTCCAAAAACGTCAGCATCTGATCCCCCAGTCATGGTATTCACGCCACCACCACCGTAGAGCAGGTCCTTCCCATCTCCGCCGTTCAGGAAGTCATCTCCGTTAAGTCCTACTAGCCAGTCATTGCCCCCAAGACCAATCAGTTTACTGCCGTCGCTGCTGCCAGTAATAGCATCGTTAAATGAGGTACCTCTCACAACAGATTGCTGAGCGACAATTGTGTCGCTCAGCATCGCAGAATCGAGTGATGACTTTTCTGCTTTAAGCGTCAGCTCAATTGCCTTCGCAATCATGTTGTGGGCCGACTCCGTAGGGTGGACGTCGTCAAGGTAAAGGTATTCATTGGCATACGCTGCGTGATTGAACTGCGCTGAATGCGTTGTATCTGTTATGCCGTAATCAGCGAAGTCGCCAAGCTTGTCCCCAAATCGTATCCAATTATACTCGTATTCATTATTGAAATCGACGAGCGCAGCGTAGGGAAACATTGCTTTAACTTCATCCACCATTGAGGAAACTGCGTTTCTGAACTGTGTTGCGGCACCTCCAGCCAGTAATGCCTTCCATTCGAGCGGTAGTTCATTGACGAAGGGCATGGCATAGGCAACTCCATCAACTACACCCTCCAGCGCAGCCATGCTCGATACCAGTACGGAGCGTGCATTGCCAGAGCGCAGAAGGGTGATCAGACTAGCTCTAGTATTCTTAAGAACATCCTGCAGAATGGCCTCCAGTTTCTGGCCTGTATTTACTGCGGCAAGCAGATCATTACCGCCGCACCAAAGCGTGACAAGATCATTCTCGAGCGATCTGTTGTCAACATTCAGTGCATGGGAAATTTGGGACTGAACCCCCAAACCGCTAACCGAATAGGGGGGGGCTAGCAGAGCTTGGGGAAACATTGGAGGGTTGAGTCCCGCTAGGACGTCATAAAGAGTGTTCTTGCCGGACAGCGCGCCACCTATTGCGTAGGAGGAATTCGTTGATGAAGCTGGTATCGGACTAGGTCCGCCGCCGACGAAGCTATTTGTGATCCCAGCCCCTGTGACTCTGTCGTATGGGATGCCAAGTGCGTTGCGAAGGACGGTTTGCCAGTTCGACTGGGCGTTGCTGAAGGTTGAACCGCTGTAAGCAGGTAACGCATCTTTGTGCAGGACTTGCTGATACATAGCTGCGGAGCGGGAACCAAAATCGCTATAACTGTCACCGAAAACAGTGAGTTGATTGAAGGGCTTTCTTTGACGTTTCCATTCATTTTCTATTGACCTGGCCAATGTAAAGTCACCCTGCTTTTCTTGTCTGTAATCGCTTCGTGGGTAGTTCTTTGTTGGAACGAAATCTGGAAATACGATTAAACCTCGCAGAAGCTGCCTACTTCCCGCGTTAAGGCGCTCGCGTCCCGCAGTGGATGCAAGTGTATCTGTTAAATCAAGAAGCGGCTTTTCTATTGTTTTATGAATTCCTTGCATAGGTTCATTGAATCTAGAAGGCACTGAAACAGCATCTCCCAGCTCAAAACCGTAGCCAGGGTAACGCCTGGCGCTTGAGGCAGACCCTCCTTTGAATTCTGCTTGAAGCTGCGATATTTTTTTAGGGTTCACGGTTTTCGAAGTATATATTTTTACTAACCTTAAGCCACTGATCCGCAATGAAATTAGTTCGCTGCAATTCTTTACATCTCTCACTGTTGCTCATGGAGCTCAAGCTCGTCAGCTTTTGCAACCACTGGCAGTCGCGCTGCCTGCAGGTTGAACTGCATCGAGCGGAAACCCGACCACTTCGCCGCCTGTAGGGAGTGTTGGCAGGGGCGGCTGCCGATCCCCTGGCGGCGGTAGTGCTCGGCCACTACATATCCCGCATTCGCTACATGGGCACCGAGGGTGAGGGGGTTAGCCCTCAGGTAATACGTGCCTACCAGTGCTCCGGCGACAACCAGCGCGACCATCACTGCCTTGTTCTGCCCCACCCACGCCATCCGGGCCTCGGCCTCACTGATCTCCGGGTCGTGGGGGAAGGTTTCGCCGGCGCGGAATACCGGCTCCAGCAACCCCCAAACCGCGGGCCAGTCGGCCGGCCCAAAGGGGCGAATCAGCAGCCGTGGTCGGGGGGAGGCCAGGGGAGCGCAGAAGGGGCTTAGTGATTGTCACCCCGACAGCTACCAGCTCCCCCCCCTACCGACTGATCTGCAGTAACCGGCGATCCTGTCTGCAGTTATTCCCGCCTTATCTGACCCAAATGCATGCAAACCCCGTCAGCGGGCTCCCCAATGGCGCTCGTGGATGATTGCCCATGCCTGGCAAATGGCCAATGAAGAGTGAGCTCGCCGATTGCGTCCTTGAGGGGCTGCTCCAGCTCCATGAGGAGCTGTCGGTCGATCCCGAGGCGCCTTGGTACGTGGGCACACCGGATCAGACCCAGGTGCTCCATAACGAGCTGTGGACCCTCGCAGCTGAGCTGCGCCCTAGCTCCAGTGGTGTATTGGTGGATGCCTGGTACAAGGGCGGTCGCTCAAGCCTGCTTCCGGTGGCCTGCACCGGTGAACTGGTCAGCAGCAGGCATGCCATGGCCTGAGCCCTCAGGGCTTGGTGGCCCGAGGCTTTTGAGCAGCGGCTGGCTTACTCGCCAGTTTTGCCGCCGGTTTAGCCGTTGTTTTGGCCGTTGGAGTCACAGCTGGTGGGGTGGCGGCCTGGGGGACTAAGGCGGAGGTGGCGCAAGCCAAAGAGTGCCGCTGGTGACGATTGGCATAACCTTTTCATTACAAAGCAGCTCTCTGCCGCCCTTACGATTGGGTTAATTCTTGCTGAATTAATGGAAGCAACGGTGCGAGAAATGTCCCACACGGTCGACAGGGAAGTGCTGGAAGTCAGCAACAATAAGATTAATAGCCTTTATGAAGAACCACTTGCCAGCGCGCAACGTAAGCGATGGCTGAATTCAATCGACTTCAATCCAGTGGGTCCTTTCTGCGCAATAGCGTGTGGGTAATTTCAAACCACCCTGTATCGCTAGTGTCAGTTCATGACAACTCTTGGCATTGGTATAAGGGTGGCACCGGAAATATACCGGTAAGAGTTTTTAGCCACTTGTAGTAGCCGGTTCAGTTTTCGGGGTCCATGTCATGGCCAATACAGGGATCACGGTGGTTCTCCTCACCTATGGGGTGATGCCCTTCCCGACTCAGCGCTTCCAGGGTTGGTTGTTCAGAGAGTGAGCCAGACAATAGGCTGCCGTCAAGGGGCAAGGATCAGATCAGATTCAAAGGATTACCGACCTGTCGGATACGACCGAAGAGGCCTTTTGCCATCTCGAAGCAGCTACTGCGGTACGCCGTTGTAGACAACATTCGTGACCGTGCGGCCATCAGGTGCGATCAGCATTTTGGTTTGCACAGTGGCGGCTTGCTTGTTGCCTTCCCAACCAGGAGGGCCACCTAAAAATTGGAACAAGTAGCCGTTGGCATTGCTCTGCACCATGCAGCTACCCCCGCCTTGGACATACATGCAATTAGCCGGAAAGTATTTGGTCAGACCGCCATTAAGTTCTTCGGCCTTCATGCGAGCCAGATTGGCCGCACGCAACTGGGTATCGCTGACTTGGGCCAGCACAGGGGCCACGAGGGGGATCCCAAACACCAGGCTGCTGAGAACACCACCCAGAAGGCTGGCCCTCAAGCCACCTCGGAAGCACTTCTGCCTTGCCATGGAAATGCTGGAAAAGGACTACCAGATTAGGGCACTTCTTGATCGAGCCTTGGGGCCAGCCCCAAATAATTCCATTTGTCCTGCCCTTGAGACATAACGTAGCCACCCTGCGGCAGGCCATACGACATCTCAACGACTTCGGGCCCAGGACCAGGCGTGGCTGCAAGTGGCACCTCTCACGGGTTGCACAGGTATGCCAGTACCCGAAGGCAAATATGAACAACGAGAATCGATCAGGCGGTGTCAATTTGGTAATGAGGTTTGATTGACGGTGTTCAGGGCACTAGGGATTGGGCATTCAGAGCTACCCGCTAAGCACCACCTAAGGGTCAGTGAACAAAAAGCAAGAGCATCAAGCCCCTTGATGCTCCAGACCTCGCTTTGCCAACCACTCCTGCTGGGCGGTGTCCAATAGGCACTCCTGCACCTGAGCGATAAACCGCCTCACACGGGTCTTGGCACTGTTGGTGGAGGGCAGCAGGTCAAGAACAGGCACCTGCAAAGCAGAGGTCCAGCAGCAGTGCAACCTCATCCGACGAGAAGGAGACCAGGTGCTCTTGGTCCTTATGGATGACCTTCATGGGTCAACCGACTGGCGGATTGAGACTACGCCTAGACAAAACCCAAAACGATCCCTGCGCTGGTGATCATCAACAAAGAGGTGGCCAAAGGTACTGATAAAATGCAAAAAAATTCAAGTTAGTCCGTGAACCAAGTCCGCAGTTCACTCTCCAAGGTCCCAGAAGTCACCCTGGCATTCTGGGTAATCAAAATTCTCGCCACCACGGTCGGAGAAACAGCAGCAGATTTCTTGAATGAGAACCTGGGCATAGGTCTGCCCAAAACCTCCCTAATCATGCTTGCCCTGCTTGCTGGGGCACTCACCTATCAGTTGCTTCTCAAGAAATACATTGCGTCTGCCTATTGGTTGGTCATCGTCTTCATAAGCGTGGTCGGCACACTCATCACAGATAACCTGACAGACGGCTTGGGGATTGCCTTGCTCAATAGCAGCATTGCCTTTCTGATCGCACTTGCAGTTGTATTCCTGGGATGGCAGCGGCAGGAAGGCACAATTTCCATTCACTCAATTACCACCTTCCCAAGAGAAGTCTATTACTGGTTGGCAGTGCTGTTTACCTTTGCGCTTGGAACAGCAACTGGCGATCTGTTTGCCGAAAGTTTTGAGCTGGGATATCTGAATTCAGGACTTATATTTCTGGGTACAATCGGGATCATTGCTCTTCTCTACCGTTTTGGGAGGATCAATGAAAACATTGCCTTTTGGCTGGCATACATCTTGACCAGACCACTGGGGGCATCCTTTGGGGACTTACTATCCCAAGCAAAAAGCGAAGGTGGTTTGGGCTTTGGTACTACAGCAACCACGATTGGTTTCATCATCGCAATCGCCATTGCAGTAAGCATGAGCAAGCCAGACCCAGCGGTCGAGGAGTAAACCTCCAACGATGGAGTAATGACTGCTCATCAAGACATCAGAGAGACTTCACGCAAGTGGGGAGGTACTAGCCAGAGTCCTCAGGTTGCCCGCAGCAAAAGGTGTCTTCTTCAATCCGGAGAATCCCCTCCCAGCGATTGCTCCAGAAGAAAAGCAGCAAGATTGCTCACAGATCGCCCTTCCACAAGACTCCGCTTCAACAACTTCTTCAATGTCATAGAAGGCACAGTAATCGTGATCCGCTGAGGAGAAAGGAAAATAGTTTCCTTGCCCGAACCGTTATTAACTCCTGACGAAGCATTCATATGCCGCTCCCCATGTCCCAAACAACATTTCTACAGTATCGCAGAGAACCCAAAATGCATGAGCATTTCCACCTATAGCTCAAACCGCTCAGGATCAAATTTTTCAGCACCCTGGGCAAGGATGATGGCAGCAGATTCAGAGAAAGACCTGCCCGTTCTGGCACTGACTGCCTGAATATGATCAACAACCCTCTCCGGGACGAAGATATCGATCCTCTTCGGGAACTTAGACGGATCTAGCCTGAATCGTTCGATATCCCTAGCGTAATCTGACACTGGGATCACCCCAAGCAGTTCAAAACTTTTACAGTATAAAATATAATCCATGAATGCTGGAAGCCGCAGGGGGCGGGCATAACGCAATGCTTCTTTTGGAAACGTTACTAAACTCAGCGATCCTCGTTGAGATTCAATACGGCGACTCGCGAACACCCAGTTCCCACTGGGGAGTTAGGCCTTGAATCCGATAGACATTTCTCTTCATGAATAAAATATTAAATCAAATAGTCGATTTTGGCCCCCAGGAAAGACGCGAATAGAGTTGACCAGCAGTTTGCATTCCACTAATGACCTACCATATCGCATTCAAAGACGAGCATGGAAAATATCACAGCGACGAGAAAAAGCCGGATTTGGCGTCAGCAATTAGGGCAACCTTAACCAAGACAAGAGAGACTCTTAAAAGGCATTATATCTTCGACAGCAAAGGCAAACTAATTGACATTGTGAATCCTGCTTAATTCTTGATGCCATCTCTATCCAGGAATACGGGGGAGTACCAACCAACCGAAACCTCCCGCCTTGGAACCCTTCGAAAACATTTTAAAAAAGCTGGGCCATCCCTAACATCAGCATTGGCCACAAAAAAGCCGGTCCCGCCACTCAGGAACCGGCTCGATAGAACACTTCCCAACCTCAAGCCAATACTGAAGCTGTCATGAAGGCCTTTGGCGCACCTACAGGTCGGTGCGATGGAGTGCCGACTGATTTGACGGATTCATGCAGTGTCGCGTCAGACGGCTAGCCCACGCTTAGCTGGAGACTGTTGGAGCGGGGGCCAAGAGACAGCTTGCTAAGGAAGCTGATTAGGTGGCGTGTCGTCCATTTGGGCGCCTCCGGGTTGGTTGCAGCCATCCTGATTTTGCTCAGAGCAGAAGACAATCAGCACTTGCACTTATGGCCTCGCAAGCCTGAAACCTCCAGAATGAAGAATTGCCCCAAAAGCGGCTGGCTTTCACTGTTTTTTTTGGAGAGTTAGAAGCAGAAGAGCACGAACTGGGTGTGGCAAGCGGCCTAGCCCGTTGGCCACTGCCTTGGGGCAAGAGCTCCTGCCCCTTTTCAGAACCCCAATCCCCGGGAGTGATCAGGTGGGCAAATACTCACATTGATCGCGATTCCGTGGCAGCCCCCCCATTTCTCGATTGTGATTGATGCCAGTGAGCTGGGAGCCTTTTGGCTGACGTACTGATACCCCGAGAGCGCGATTCCGGGGAGCAACGGGTGGCAGCGACGCCAGAAACGGTGCGGCGCCTGCTGGCCAAGGGCCTGAACCTCCATGTGGAAGAGGGGGCGGGCGAGGCCGCTGGCTATGCAGATGCGGACTTTGCCGCCGCCGGCGCCGTTCTCCTTGCTAGCGCCGACGACCTATGGGGCAACAGCGACGCCGTGTTGTGCGTCAATCCGCCTAGCCCGGAATCGCTCGGTCAACTCAAGCCAGGAGCCCTCCTGGCGGGCTTGCTCTCCCCCTATGGCGCCACCCCCCTGGTGGAGGCCCTCAACAACCGGCAGGTTTCGGCGTTGGCCCTGGAATTACTGCCGCGGATCAGCCGGGCCCAGAGCATGGATGTGCTCTCCTCCCAGGCCAACATCGCCGGCTACAAGGCCGTACTCGTCGCAGCTGCTGCTCTGGATCGTTACGTGCCGATGTTGATGACAGCGGCTGGCACGATTCAGCCCGCTCGGGCCCTCGTTTTGGGCGCTGGTGTGGCCGGGCTGCAGGCCCTGGCAACGGCCCGTCGGCTAGGTGCTGTTGTGTACGTCACCGACGTGCGCGCAGCTTCTAAGGAGCAGGTGGAATCTCTCGGTGGACGGTTTGTTTCACCGCCTGAGCAGGAGGCACTCCCTGCTGAATCCGGTGGCTATGCCCAAGCGGCAACAGAGGCTTTCCTTGCGGCCCAGCGCCAGCAACTTGCCGAGCAATTGGCCCTGGCCGACATGGTGATCTGCACGGCCCAGGTGCCTGGGCGTCGGGCTCCCCTGTTGATCGATGAGGCCATGCTCGATGGCATGCGGCCCGGATCGGTGGTGGTGGATTTGGCGGTGGCCCAGGGTGGTAACTGCGCCGGCACCCAGCCCGGCACCACCGTGCTGCGGAAGGGGGTACAGCTGATCGGAGCTGATGGTTTACCGAGCACGGTGGCCAACCACGCCAGCGCCCTCTACGCCCGCAATATCGCCGCCCTGATCGAACACGTGGTGGCGACGGCCAACGCAGACCAACAACCCAAGGCAGGCCCCCAGTCCTTTTGCCTCGACCTCGAAGACCCCATCGTGGCCGGATGTTTGCTCACCCATGGCGGCGAATGCCGTCGCCCTGATGTTGTTTCTGGAGTGAAGTCATGAGTTCTCTAAGCGAGGCCCTTTGGGTGTTGCTCCTAGGCAGCCTGTTGGGCTTGGAATTGATCGGCAAGGTGCCTCCAACCCTCCATACCCCACTGATGTCGGGGGCGAATGCAATTAGCGGCATCACATTGCTGGCTTCACTCACCTTGATCGCCCAGGCCAATGGCAACCAGGCTCTGCTCCTGCTGGGCGCCCTGTCCTTGGGCTTCGCCCTTTACAACGTTGTGGGGGGCTTCCTGGTGACCGATCGCATGTTGGCGATGTTCTCTCGGAAATCCAAATCCAAATCAAATTCCAACGCAAACCCTGGAGGCAGCTGAGATGGACCTGAGCCAGATGGACCTGATGGAGGTTTTCCCCTACGCCATTGATTTAGTGGCGGTCTTGCTATTGGCCCTAGGGATTAAGGGGCTCTCCAAGGTGAGTTCGGCCCGGTCGGCCAATGGTTTGGCGGCGCTGGCCCTGGGTTTGGCGGTCGTTGGCTTGCTTGTTCAACTACAGCCTGGCAGCACCGCCTGGCTCTGGATTGCCGCCGGCACCGCCTTGGGCGGGTTGGCTGGTTTGATCACAGCCCAGCGGGTGCCGATGACGGCCATGCCCGAAACCGTTGCCCTGTTCAACGGTTGTGGGGGGATGGCTTCCTTGCTTGTGGCCCTTGGGGTGGCGTTGTTCCAGAGCTCTGAACCCAACCTGGTCTCCCGCATTTCGATTGTCATTTCGGTGTTTGTGGGTGCCATCACCTTCAGCGGCTCGATTGTGGCGATGGCCAAGTTGCAGGGCTGGCTCGACACCCCTGGCTGGACCCAGAGCTCCCTGCGCCACGCGGTCAATCTCGCCCTCGCGGGCCTTTGTTTGGTGGGGGCGATTGGTTTGCCGATCGAGCCCTCGGGCTGGGCCTTGTGGTTGTTGCTTGCAGCATCCACGTTGTTGGGAATCGGGGTCACCCTGCCCATCGGCGGAGCAGACATGCCGGTGGTGATTTCGCTGTTGAATTCCTATTCCGGAGTGGCTGCTGCCGCTGCGGGTTTCGTGGTGGGCAGCCAGCTATTGATTGTCGCCGGCGCCATGGTGGGTGCGGCGGGCCTGATCCTCACCCAGGTGATGTGTACGGCCATGAACCGCTCCCTGGTGTCCGTGTTGTTTGGCGGCGCCCTCGGGGCCACGGGCGGTGGCGGCAGTGGGGCTTCCAGCGATGCGGGCTACACCCGCATCACTAGCTGCAGCGCCGAAGAATGTGCCATTGCCCTAGAGCAGGCGGAACGGGTTGTGTTTGTGCCGGGCTACGGCCTTGCCGTCGCCCAAGCCCAGCACTCCCTGCGGGAATTGTCCAAATTGCTCGAGGCCCATGGCGTGGAGGTGAGCTATGCCATCCATCCGGTGGCGGGAAGGATGCCAGGCCACATGAATGTGTTGTTGGCTGAGGCCGATGTGCCCTATGAGCAGCTGCTCGAAATGGACATCATCAATCCGGAGTTTCCCCGTGCCGATGTGGTGATCGTGCTCGGTGCCAACGATGTGGTGAACCCAGATGCCAAAACTGATCCGACCAGTCCCCTCTATGGCATGCCGGTGCTTGAAGTAGACCAGGCCCGCCAGGTGTTTGTGGTGAAGCGCAGCCTTGGGGCTGGCTATGCGGGCATTGCCAATGCCCTGTTTGAGCTACCCCAAACCGCCATGGTGTTCGGCGATGCCAAGGCCGTGCTCAATGGCTTGCTTACCGAGTTGCGTGGCATGGGCGTTGGCAAGACCCCCGTTGGCTCGACCGCAAAGGGCAAGACCTAGAACCGTCTCTAGTCGCCAAACGCTCCGAGACGCGGCTTAGCCGTCTAGTTGTGTAGTCCCAGCACGTTGTTCAGCTGACAAGGGGGTGTGAGGTCCGCCGATAGTTGAGCAACAGGTTGATTAATCGGTTGATTAACAACTTGGCCAACTCACGCGGCCACAGGACTCCGACAAACCGAAACATCACGCCTTGGAGCCACCAACGGCACCCCCGAGTCAGGCAGTCCCCTTGAGGCATCAGACCCTAATGAATCAGTCCCTAATGAATCAGACAAGCCAGCAGGGCAAACAACGATCAAGAATGGCGCCGGCACCATCTCGTTGAACGGCTAAATACTCGCCCGGATAGTCTGAAGCAATGATCAGAAAGTAAACGCAGGTCCACCTGGCTAGCGATATTCAGGGCGTTTGTGCTGATCAAAGCTGCGCTGGAGGGCGTCACCGATCGTCAACCCCACGGGCAGTTCGCCACCAAATGAAGTGCCAAGAACGCGCCGGTAAAGCTTGGTTTCCAACAGGCGAATGGTGGAATCCGCGAAGGGAATGTAGTTGGCCTTGGTCGCCAAGGAGGGGGCATTTCTAACCAAGAAGCTGGTTAAATTACGGACCTCGGGGCGTTCGTTCAGCGCCTGATCGCTAACATAAATAAATAGGAGCCTGGAGAGGGGCTGATATTTGCTCTGCAATACCGTCTGAACAGAAGGCTGCACGGCTTTTCCCTT
>Ga0007796_10000729_pt1 | contig 11387 bp, 3 predicted proteins | sample CryBogmetaGMA0M_FD_60373 | JGI IMG/M metagenome (GOLD analysis project Ga0007796, IMG submission 60373) | Freshwater microbial communities from Crystal Bog, Wisconsin, USA - MA0M | ecosystem: Environmental > Aquatic > Freshwater > Lake | place: Crystal Bog, Wisconsin, USA | collected 2009-07-06 | reverse complement strand
TGGTGGTTGTGCCAGCGCTGACTGCAAGACCTGCCAGTCGGTAGCGCTGAGGGAAGCCTGAAGCGATTGGGGGATATAGTTCGTGTTATAGTTATACAAGAATGGAATGAATGATTGGCCGCTCACAGGGCTAACAACTGTCCCTGCACTACCAGTTGCAGCCGGCACGAGCGCAATTGGAGTTCCACCATTCACCGTCATGGAGTTGCCGGCCGCGGGAATGGCAAGATTCAACTGGTAGTTGTTACCGGCGACCACAGAGCCATTCAAAGAGAGGTTGCTGGTAGGATGTGAGGTTCCGAAATTTCCGTTGGAACTGTTCGAAAAACTATGGTTGTAAAACGTCTGCCAGTAGCTCAGCGAGTTCAAGTTGCCGGGATAGGACCCAAGCTGAACGTCTTGCCCACCAGTGATCACGGATCCACTGCCCAGCGTGGTTGAGGCGGTAGAATTGATAGTACCAGAGGAGGACGCTCTGGGAATAATGAGGCCCTGAGTGCGTGCACAAGCGATAGCTGAAGAGTTCAGGACCGAAGCTGCCCCCGTTACGGGGTTCTGACCGGCCGTGACCTGAATCAGACCTCCCGCATTGATCGTGCTGGATCCCAAGGTCACCGTCTGGTTGCTGGTGACGGAATTATTTGTGCTGCTGTTTGAGGCACCAGCCAGACCGAAACCGTAGGAATAGGCCGTCGTATTGGCGTTGGTCTGAACCGATGTTCCTATGCCCACTGGTCCCTTGGGGGCCGAGAGGCTGACCTGATTTCCAAGAGTGACACCCGTATTCAAATTTGCCGTAAAGTTGGCGTTTTCGCCATTACCTCCCGCTACTGAGCCGCTGGCCATGTGGACCACATCACTGGTAGTCAACCCCTGTGAGGCACCAATCGCAATTCCACCCAGCGCCGTTGAAACACTGACACCATTACCCAGATTGATCTGCGAGCTTCCGTTGTCAAACGAATTGCTGGCCCCGCCAAAGCCGTTCACGACCCCGCCACCGCCAACCCTGACAACCCATCCCTGAGGATCCGTCGTTGGGTCAGTAGCGCTCTTGAGGTTATTTGAGGTCCCGATCGAAACCGAACCCAAGGCACTGATCATCGTAGAGATGTTGTTTGTTGTATCGTTTTCCAGCGTTATCAAGACGCTGGGCGAACTGTTGTTGATCACCGTGGCACCGCTGCCACCCACAAGGCTTGCGGAAATGGAATCTGCGAACGGTGTATACGTAGACGAAGCAGCAGCATTGATCAGAACCTGCAACGCCTGAATTTGTGCTCCATCCAGAGTGGTCGTGACTGACGGTTTATTGGTGGTCACTGCCTTGGTTGCTTCTCCACCAATCAGTGAGCCGGCGCCACACCGGGCTTCGGCCGAATTGCTGTCGTTGGCACTTGATGAGATGGCCACCGAGCCCGACGGCATCAACGAAACATCTTGAACCGTTGCAGCCACTGTGGGGCTGACCGTCGAAAAAGCCTGATAAATCCCAATGCCCAGGCCGCCAATGTTCACTTCTGTCTCGTGAGGGTTCTGACCGCCATCCATGGCAAGGGCCGTGTCAGTGGCTGTAGCTGTGACGGAGATATCTCCCTGCGGCGCCAGGGTAGTAATCGCTGTTCCGGTGGCTGCAGTTCCAGAGATGCTTGCGGAAACCGTGTCGTTGATGGTTGTGGTGTGGGTCTCACCGGTTCCGGCAAGACCGCCAATCGTCAAACTGAAGCCATAGCTTTGTGCGTTCTGAGTACTGGCGGCCAAGACGGTCACATTTCCAGTATTCAGAAGATTTGTTCCCGATAGTGACGAATTGGTAAACCCGTTGGTTGTGCTACCAGAACTTGGACTGGAGTTGGGACCGCGGGTCACCGTGGACATGAAAACTCCAATCGAACCAAGGCCCCCTACTCCCGCATAAATCTGGGCGTTCAGGGTTTCCTGGCTGCTAGCACTGATCGCCAGCGGTCCATAACCGGATATTGAATTTCCGGTTGTCACTACAGAATTGTTCAACGAAGATGATGCTGAAGAACTATCCGATATATTCGAGTTGCCGCCTGCTCCGGCAGCGCCAATGCTGACCGACAATGAGGTGGCCACGCTATAACTGCTCAAACTATTGGATACCGTGGCAGATACCGAGACACCCGAACCAGGCGTTGTTACGGTCGAATTTGCAATTTCAGCCGTTGTGGAATCATTATCGTTGGTTTGTGCCAGGGAGATGCCAAGCGCACCGCCAAACCCAACGAGCAGATCACCCCCGAGCGCCCAGTTCGTTGCTCCTGCGCCAACCTTGGTCAAGGCGTTCGCCGCGTCTGTGGCCGTAACGCTCACTCCCACCTGCGCCGGGCCTGAAAGTAACGACATCACGCGTGAGTTGTTATTAATACCGGCATATGTGGTATCTACCAGGTTATTCACCGCGGAAGCACCCGTTGCCGCAGCCGATACAGAGAGGCCCCCGCCGCTTACAGAGGCTGACACCGCAACTGCTACAGCCGTGATGGTGGACGTGGATCAGACTTTGCTGCAACCGTAACCGGTCCCCCGGCAGTTACGGCGGTTGTGGGTGTTCCACTTGGTATGGCTGCTGTACTGGAGTTGCCGGGCTGTGCTCCAATGTAGGCATTCGTCGTGTCTGTAACAGTATTGATGGCCTTGATCGCACCAAACGATAACGCAACCGAGTTTGTACTTCCGTAAGAGGCGGACAGCGAACCGGAACCTGCGCTGGTTTGAACAGTCGGGTTATCTATTGCTTGAACTATCACAGAGGAAGACGTGGTGATAGTGGAGGCCGTGATAGAGGCATTGACCACGTTATCAAGGGTATTATAAATAAAAGCGCCAGAGCCCGCTCCGGCAAACGCTGAGCCAGATGCACTGATAGATACGGATAATGCCACGCCAAAAGCCACGCCTTCGCTAAGTTGCTGGTCATTCGCGGTCACATTCACCGCGCCCGATGCAGACACAGTTGACCCCTGAATAGACGCACTGATCGAGTTTGTCAGCGTATTGGCTTCATATGCTGCGCCTACGGCAACTCCTATGGCGGAAGTGTCCAGCTGTTTTGGTTCCGCGTTTGAATTGTACATATCACCGACTGACACCGGAAGTATGTTGAGGGTGATTCCAAGACTTATCCCCCCGGCGTCAGAAGAGATTGTAAATGAATCGACAGCCGTGACGTTCAGCGACCCGTTCAAAAGCGAGACACTGGACTTTTCATTGATACTTGCCGTAGTTGCAACGCTAACCGTGTTAGACACCCCCGCGCCATATTCGGGGAGATTGACCACGCTGGTGCTTGCCGATACTGAACCCGCCACAGCGACCGTTTTTAGATTGACAGTCTCACCAGACTGTGGGCCTGAGGTGGCCGCAACAGTCATGTTTCCATTCAGGAGCGAAACCGTTGACCCTTGTACCTCGGCCAGGTTAACTCCGCCTGAGATCTGAACAACACTGACCGACACACCCACGCCGATAGAAACCATTCCCCCGCCATAGTTATAAAGAAATCCTAGTTCGCCGGAAACCATCACGAGATAAGGCTCATAGCTCGAGGTGACTGCAAACCCGGCCAGCGTGTCCGTCGATGGCGAGTTGCTGGTCAGCGTGCTATTCAAAAAGAGTGATTCAACGACCGGTGTATCGATGAACCCAGAGTACATCCCGCTCATGTCCAGACCCACGGTAGGTTGTGCCAAAGCACCGTTCACGCCCGCGGATATTCCATAAACAACGGGTGAATCAGTTGCTGACTGGGTGAAACCTCCTGAGACTTGTGAGAAATTTGTATTCGTAATGAAGGTGGCCGTTTCGTCCGTATTCAATACTGTCAAAGCAACGCCTGCACCAACGCCGATGCTCAGACCATGAGTACCGGTGCCAGAGACATCTTTTCGACTTGTGGTCATGAAGGTGACTTCACCGGCAAATGACCATATTGTGTCTTGATTCAAGGCTGAAACTGAGATGTTGCCCGCGTTGATAATTGTGTCGTTTGCCAGAGAAGCAGTCGTGGTACTATTGAGCTGGTTAAGTGCCACGGAACCTTCAACAACAACTGAGGCTAATTTTGCACTCACCATCCCGCCATCAAGACCAAACGCCAGTGATCCGAGATTTCGAGTGTCAGTGGAAGCAACTGAAATAGCGAACGACGAAATGAACGAAGATGCGATCCAGGCTTCAATACTCGAAGTGTAGTTGAGAATGGAAGCAGAACCCTGCAATCCAACTGACAAAGTCGTTGTAGAAGACCCTATAGTATTCATTCCCGCATTCTTCGATTCCAGCCACTCCAATCCACCGGTGATCGCATAAACCTGGGTGGAGTTGTTTGCATAAACGTTGATTGATTGCGATGCGCCAGTTCCCTGCAAAGATTGGTTGTTGACATAAGCTTGAACATTGTCATTTATGGTGGCCTGAGCATAACTGCCCGATACACCAATCCCGAACTGACCTTTGGGAGATCCGATATACGGAGCATATTGTCCGAAAGAATCATAGTTTGGATTCGGATTCGTATTGTTCTGTGTAGCCCCCGCGACCGCAACCGGCACAATATCACCGCTCACGTTCGAGGTCACCGACACATTTCCGGCGATGGTGAAGTTCTGGGCGGCGGAAGCCGTTGGTGCCGCATTGGATGACGGAGTTGATGACTGAGTACCGATAAAAGCAAGCACCGTACGTGTGAGGGTAGCCAGCGCCACACTGACACCAACCCCGATACTGCCAGACGAGAGAACCGATCCCACAAGATCGATCAGACTCGAATTGTCATTTGCTGTGACGTTGACCGCGCCCGCTGTTCCTGGTGTGCTGGTGATGGATAGCCCATAACTGGCTGGTGGTTGGATACTTGCGATGCACGAGTCAGAATTGACTTGAACATTGCCCACCGTGGCATTGACTCCGATGCTGGTCGCTTTCCCACCTCCTTGCACAAGTGTGACGAACAGGGTGTTGTTCTGGGCTGCAACCGTCAGTCCACCGCTTCCAAATGCCACCTGTGTTGGCTGAGAGGGAACATCATTATTGGGGTCGATACCACCTAGCATCGCTTTGGTTGAGTTGTTGAGCGTAAGTCCCACATAGGTTCCACCAATCGTGTTATCTCCGGTGCTCGTTCCAAAAAGACCTGATCCAGTTCTCAGTGCATAACGAATTTGTGCTGCTGCCAGATGGGCGTAGAAAGAGCCTCCCACGGTTGCATTCTCGAAATTAGACGTTGCGTTTACACTGACCGGTTCCTGCGCGCCGTACGGTGGTGGCGGCAACTGGCTCATGGGCTGGTTGATCGCTGCCCCGTCGGCAATTTGTGCGAGGCTGGTGTTGGTATACGAATACAAGCCAATACTTCCACTGAGCGTGAAGTCAACCTGTCCGCTTCTCTGGCTCTGCTTACCGGCCGCTGCGTTCACCCAATTGTTAGTGCCTGCCATACCTTGCATCAAAAGTCCAAGCTGTTGCATCAATAATTCGTGACCAACAGCGGAGACGATCTGCTTCCACGAATCATCCGGAATCAGGTAAGGATAACTCAGATTCGAGGCAACGCCCACACCGCCGTAACCCGTCACATGTGCATTGGACGCGATGACGGCCTGAACGGTATTGGTGTAGTTCGTAATTGCTATCGCCAGCGCGGCGGCCACCTTCATCGTTTTGTCGGCGTTCTGTGCTGGGTTTGTAACACCGGCGCTGCCATAAGAAATGGATTTCTCCGTGATGGAGGCATTCACGTTTACGGAACCTGTGGTGCCGATAACTGCCGTGCTTCCAATGATGGCCTGAACCGTGTTTGTCACGTTCATCAAGCCCAGGTTTGTTCCGATGGTGAAATTGGAACTGGAACCCGTTCTGGCGGCACTGGGCATCGCGTTACTGGAACGCAGCCCACCGGAGGCTAAACTATCACTGGAAACAAACGAGCCAGCACTTGATAAAGATTCTTCGTCAGATACGTTAATGAACATACCAGCAACTCTAGCCGCAAAAGAGTTGTTTCGTGGTACCTCATCAGGTGCATTGAAATTCTCTCGCAGGGCTGCAGTTGGACTGCCGAACCCGATACTGATTTTGGTCCCAACGCTATCGGTTGTCTTCAGCGTTGCCGTGATAGATACACCCGAGGCCGTGAGATTCGAACTGAGCGTTTGGGCTGATCCCGACATTTCGCCAATGGTGAGATTCCCGAGGTCAACGGTGGGAGCCAGGCTCACAGGGGTGGTGCCAGGTTGAAGCGCGGCCTGCTGCGTAGGTGCGAGCTTGAGCAGCAGAGTGCCCGGCGTGTCCTGCGTGCTTGAGACCATCGCATAGTAAGTCACCCCGTTCATCAGGGTGTAATTGAAAAGGCTCCAGCAATCATTGAAGACAGCCGATGTGCCGGTGGTAATCGGCTGGTAGCTGGTCAGAATATACCAGGGGTCGTCTGTTGTTCCGGAGCCTCTCACGGTGGCCAGGACATCCGGAATCGTTTCGAGTACAGTTGCCAGCTGGCTCGCGGAAGCGTTCCAGGCGATGGCTGGAGTCTGGGTGTCGACTCCGTTCACATTCAGCGTCAGTGTGAATGATCCCGACGTAGCCGTGGTGGAAAGCGACTGCAGACCGGCCGGCGCCATCGCGTTGTAAGAAGATCCGTCAACGAGGCCACTCGAGTCTACGGCGAACAATGGCGCGTTCGAACCCGTGATCAACCAGGGCGAATTTGGCGTGCCCCTGCCTGTGACCTGGACACTGATTCCCGGAAGTCCATTCAGAGCGCTGGCTACGGTTCCCGCCGAGGCGTTGTACGCCAAGGGCTGTGTGGTGTACTGAGTTCCATAGGAATCTGTGTAGACGAAGTTGAATGTGCCGCCTGTCGCAATATTCCAGTAGAAGAATCCCCCTGCGGTAGCCGCCGTCAGATTCGCGGTTGCGCCGGCAAGATTAACGCTTGAAACCGAACTGATGGGTGCAGGCGGTAAAGCAATGGTGATATCATTCGTTTGTGAGTTGATGCCCGTAAGAACGAAGCTTTGCCCGGTTGCCTGATTGGTGAAGGATTGCTGGAGAGTGAAACTGACCGGTGTTTGAGCTGGATCGGGGGTCAGTTGCAGAGTGAGAAAGTATTCTGGAAAGTTGATATTATAATCAGGATTCACCTGATTGTAGGCGTAATATGTCTGGCCGTTGATCAGGCCGGGAACAGGTTTGCCGGGAACTTCGTTGTAGACCACGGATGTTCCGTCGACGATCCCTGGATCGGTGTTGAATACCAGCGTAGAGCCTGGTTGCAGCCCATCAATACTCATCTGACCGTTGGTGATCGTCTGATAGCTCGGTGTGATGACCCAGGGATCAGACTCGACACCGGTTCCCGTGACCGAGACCGTAACGCCGGTCACGGTCTCGATAGCAGTTTCGATGGTGGATGCTGACGCGTTGTAGTCCAGGGCCGCGGTTGAGAGTGTTTGTCCGTTGACTTGCAAATTCAGGACAAAAAATCCGCCGTACGCCGTGTTATAGAGGCTCTGGGCGAGGCCTGTACCAGCGGCCGGGTTCTGGATCTTGGAATGACCACCGGTCAACTGGGTATCGGTGGTGGAATTGATCAGAAGCTGGTTACTGACAACGGTCAGGGTTGGATTCGCGAGCTGGACGGCGGGATTGGCCGCTTGCGCAGCGGCTGCCGTGGGTGCCAGGTTGATGATTCCGGGGTTTGTAGGGTCGACCAGGGCGTAATACGTCTGACCGTTCACCAGCCCAGAGGCTTGCGTCCCTAGCGCCGGGGTGTAAACCAGGGGTTCTCCGTTCGTTAGATTTGCGAACGACTGTGTGGGTGTGGAAGTCTGAGTGGATCCCGTCGATTGCTGTGGGATCACGAAATTGACGAGATTATCGTTGCTATCAAACGACGCAACCTGGTACATGGTTCCGTCTGGTGCCGTGAAAATAGGATTATTGTTGAGCGAGATCACTTGTCCCGCATTGTCCACAAGCTGGATAGTGAATGGATTGGCATTGGATACCTTGGTGTTGTTCACCACGTTCACGGTGTATTTTCCGGCCGGCAGATTGCCCACAAGGTTTCCGCTGGAGTCATTGACTCCCAGGAATGCACTGGCTGTAGGCGTATAGTTAACCGTCTGTCCGGTCGTGAACAGAGCCGCGCCATCGGCCCACGTTCCAAAATCGAATGCGATGGTGTTACTCACACTGTCGATCAGAGTGATCGGTACCGTCTGTTTCTGACCGGTGGAGTCGGTAACCGCCAGTGTGGGATACGGACTGGATGAAGCCCCAAGATTTACGGCAATCCCCGCCTGAGCATTGGCCAGAGAAGAGGCAAGCTGAATTTGTTTGGAGTTTGAAGATGATGTAATGATGTAATAGGTCTGTCCTTCGATCAGGCCTGTTATGGGTAATCCGCCACCAGCGCTGTAGATGATGCCGTTGCCAGTCTGGAAACCAACCGCGGTTGGAAAGGTGATGGTATTCTTCGCGAAGTTCACTTGCAGTGAAGGATTGAATGTCAGGGTTTGGGGAATAACCACGTTGCCGGCAAAGATTGTTCCGTTGACAATGGCTTGAACATCGGACGTTGTATCTCCGATGCTGGCGGCAGCCCCAACACTACCACCGAACGACATGCTCTTGGACTCAACCGAGTTGCTGTCGGTTGCCTGGGCTGCAATGGAAACATTCTGCGAAGATGTGATTGTGGCGCCTGCGGCAATAATCGCCTTCGACGTTGTAGTGAGCGACGTCATCGCGTAGTCCAACGCAACACCAGAGGTCGTGGCGGTTTTATTTGCAAACGCTTTCATGCTCACGGTGTTGATCGTATCGGTTTGAAACGTCACCGACCCACCAGTGGCGGTTATCGAGGCCCCCTGTTCCAGGGTTGCCGTCGATGTTGCCGTCGATTTCGCATAGCCGACCCCGAATTGAAGGGGAGAATTTGATTTCTGAGCCAAAAGGGACCAAACGGCCTGGCCCACGGCATTGGCTGTCGAATTGCTTTCTACATCAACCGAGCCCGAGCTCTGAATCACTCCCGAAATATCGATAGTTGCCTTTGGTTGTCGGATAACGACCGAAACGGGAATTCCAAGAAGATAGTTCAAGGCTGCCGTAGCGATATGTTCTAGCGTGCTCTCAAGTTTGTTATAAAAGGTTGTAGTACCTGCCGTATTTGGCCCCTGGGCCCCCGCAGTGGACGTGATTGTGACGTTTCCCCCAATAATTTGCGCACCCGCCGCAACGGTGACCGCGCTATCTTGCTTGGCCTCGGCATCTTGGATCAGTGAACCGAGACTCAGTCCCGTACCGCCCAGTGTGTAATACTGGTTCGTTCCGCTGATCGTGACCGCACCAGCCGTTCCGCCAGGGTTTGTGGTCACCAGATTGGCGTTCACGGAAATCGAGGTATTGTTCGTCGTTTGCCATCCGATCGCGTCCTGCCCACCGGTTTTGAGAGTGATGCCACCCCCTTCGGTTTGAATGGGCGCATTGATCGTGATACTCTGCGCAGAGATACTGATGCTCTTCCCATTGGTGTCAAGCGCGCTGGACACGCTGACCGCTTCATTCGTGCCGGTGTAAGTATAGGTGCCTCCGGATAAGGTGAACTGCGAGAGGCTTGTAAGATTGATCGAGGTCAGTAGCACTCGATCTTCCAGCGAAAAGATTTCCGGCCTGAGCGATTCGAGCTTGTGAAGCGAGTTCTTGCGCGCAGCATTTCGTCTGCTGGCGGCCCTAGGTGAAAGGTTTGATCCTGAACGAGACTTGTTGGCCGCATTCCACAGTTTTTCGATCGCCGAGATGTTGCGAGGCATGGTGCGCGTTCCTGATTCGAGGCATGAACTGATGATTGAGGATGAATGATGAATTCGCAGAATCTGGTGCTAGTCTGAGTAAGGCTGAAAATGTGCGTGGATGGGTGATATCACTCGCTGCATGGATAAAAGGGGAATGCTTGATAATTCACCTTGATGCTTGACCTGGTGCTACCGTTTGGGTGCTAGTTCTGAAGACCACCGCTGCGTTGGCGATTGTTCCAGTGCATGCATCCCAGTGCGCCGAGTAGAGCGGCCATCAGGATGGAAGAAGGCTCAGGCACGGCCGTAGAAGCCGAATAGAGCGTAAACGATTCCGAGCCTATGGCCGTTGTGCTGCTTCCGGTCTTGCTGAAAGCCGTCGATGGTCCGTTATTCTGGTCCCAGAAGATCGGTGATCCGGTGGGGTTACTGCTGGCGTTCTGGAGTGTGAAGTAATAGGTGCCGGCCGTCAGAGTTGCGGAGAGAGCAATCGACGATACATAAACATTGCCTGCCTGAGACGTTGAGAAAACGGAGCTGGTCGTGGAACTTGAGCCTGAATTGATCTCGGTCCCAAAGGCGGTGGTACCGATCGACCAGTCAACCTGGTTGGGAGTCACGCCCGTTTGAGCCCATGTTCCGAACGAGGCCGAAACCAGGGTCGTAGAGCCAGAGATACTGAAGGAGTTGGAGACAGCGGTTCCAGCCGAAATCGTCCAACCGTTAATCGTACCGTTGACCGCACCGCTAGTGTACTCAACGACACCAGCCCGGCTGGCCACCGGGTAAATCAGTCCAAGGATCAAGCTCAGGATTAAATTCGGAGCAAGCTTTGAAAATGCTTTGAGGCATGTGGTTTTGAGATTATCGGTAAACCTGAAAGGACTCATGTTGTGAAATCCAGGACGAAAAGTACGAGATCAAGATCGCTAAGCTTTCACCAAAACGGCCGACCAGAACACTCCGTTTCTGGCCAAACGTGTTGAATATTAACGGCTCAGCCGATCGGGCGTCAAAAAAAACTTGTATCAAATTGTATCAGCCGATTATTTCATGAATTCTTGCGAACAATGCCTTAAAAAGCAGATTGTCATCAGTTGATTTGGTTTGGGAGTTGAAGACCCGCAGGTTTTTGTTCCAGCGAGAGCCCCCCGTCGTCTATCGCAAGCTCCAAGCACATTCAGGGGCTAGATACGCCAGGTGTTCTTGGCTATTGCTGAGCCTCAGTCGGTTTTTGCCAGTTTTTTCGATCGCTTTGGCAAAATCGTCAACCTTTCTGGGGATGACTGCCACCGCGTTCAGGGTTGCAACATACAAGCACGCGACAGCCTCCTTCTGGATCTGGAAGCGACCTGTCGACTTGAAGATGATGGACAACGCGTAACTTGCACCTTGTAAATGGCTTCTGCTTCTGGTTTTGGTCTGGCCGGCCCGTTTCTGGTCTACAAGGGCGGGTACCATGGGATCTGCCCGATTCTCTCAACGCGTCAAGTCTGTTAAATTAGGTCAATCGAGCCAATCGGCGCCTTTTCCTCTGGCCGGCGTGGAGTTGCAGTTCATGAGTGA
>Ga0007796_10000728_pt1 | contig 11392 bp, 11 predicted proteins | sample CryBogmetaGMA0M_FD_60373 | JGI IMG/M metagenome (GOLD analysis project Ga0007796, IMG submission 60373) | Freshwater microbial communities from Crystal Bog, Wisconsin, USA - MA0M | ecosystem: Environmental > Aquatic > Freshwater > Lake | place: Crystal Bog, Wisconsin, USA | collected 2009-07-06 | reverse complement strand
CGACCAACCAAGGTCAGCAATGTGCCGCATAGCGAGCCGTCGCCTGGCGGTTACCGATGGCTCCTGCCGGCCATGAGCTGTCATTGGCGCCCCTAAAACGATGAGCTTTTGAATGGCTGCTTCCCACTTTCCTCATGCCCACGACACTTTTGCCGCCAGCGTCCGGAATTGGACTTGAAGCGGACCATCAGGGTTGGTCGAGGAAAAATTCCGCGTTTTCGCTTCTGAGCGTCCGCTTCCAAAAAGCTCACCGACTCTTACGTGCCCCAAGCAGCCGGTTGAACCCCATTGATCCATCGGCACCTTCGTAGCGGTTGCGGACTTTCGTCGGTGACAGCTTTCGGGTTGCCAATTTTCTTTCAGAACTGAAGTCGTTCGTGGCATTAGGTATGGCGGCAAAGCGCTGTTCTCCTATCTCAACGAGGTTCTCTATCTACGACACATTGGTTTGGTCGGACAAAACGGAGTCCGGCAAGACGGCCTTAGCACACTGGCTAACGGTGAAGCGGAATCCTCCGGTGGGCGCTATGCGAATTGCGCCCATGAAGTTGATCCACTTCGGTGTTGTCGAGCAAGACGGGGGCCTTGGCAGTACCGATGCGCCAGTCACAGAAGCACGATAGCCTATTTTTACCCGGCTATTATTGACGGATCAATTTAACCCGGGTATTATTCGGTCATCCAATTCAAGACCGATCTCACTGTGATTGATCCCGCTACTCCTTCCTATACCAGCTTCAACGGCCACAAGCGCATCGCCTCTGGCAGCTTGCCGGTCAATGCATTGGCTGTGAAACACGCTTTTGCGTCCGACGTACCCAGTCCGCTGCTGACCTTCTGCGACCAGACTGGTCAAGTTGTCGATATCGACATTCGAGGAAGCGATGCCGAGATGTTGGCACGTCTACCTCCAGAGGGGTGCCAGCTTCAAGGAAACGAATCGGCACTGATCGATTCTGGGGAATCTGGTGAGCCACGTGGCCGTGGCCGGCCAAATCTTGGGGTTGTCGCGCGAGAAATCACGCTACTGCCGCGCCACTGGGATTGGTTGGCTGCACAGCGAGGCGGTGCATCGGTGACTTTGCGGAAACTGGTTGATGAGGCACGCCGGGCCAACGTGGACCGAGACCGGCAACGCCGGGCGAGTGAATGTGCTTACCACTTCATGTCAGTCATGGCTGGTGATATGGCTGGCTTTGAAGAGGCCTCGCGTGCGCTGTTCGCAAACGACGCGGCAAAGTTCCGCCAACTGACCGAAGCTTGGCCGGCCGACGTTCGCGACTACGTCGGGTACCTAGCGTATCCACTGCCGCTGACAGAAGTGCCATCGCTTGCACCGTGACTCTGAAACAAAGAGGATTGATGATGACAAACAGAAAAACGCTGAAACGACAGTATCTGGAGACGAAAACCCGAGCCGGTGTCTATGCGATCCGTAACCAGATCACGGGCCGGGCATTGGTTGCAGGAAGTACAAACGTTCAGGGCACACTCAACCGGCATCGTTTTGAACTGCAGCATGGCCTGCATCGCAATGCGAAGCTTGCGCAGGACTGGGTCGAGCACGGCGAGGCCAACTTTCTCTTCGACGTACTCGACATGGTCAAGCCCAGCGAAAATCCAACGTTCAATGCCGCACGAGAATTGGAAATGCTGGTTAGCCTGTGGCGCCAGGAAATCCCTTGCCTCGGCGAACTCGGCTACGGCGATCCGAGGAGCCAACCTTGATGAACACGAATCTCGGCTTCTGTTTGGCGCTACATCGTGCCCACGCCAGCCTGCAACTCAAGCTTGACGAAGAGTTGGGCCTATACCATGGCATCAGTTTCGGCGACTTTGCGTTGCTGAATTTGCTCGCGCAAGCGGAGGGTGGTCGGGCAAGTATTTGGGAACTCGTGCGTCCGCTTGGTCAGCCTCAATCGTCTGTGCTGCGTCAGTTGATCGTGCTCGAAAAGATTGGCCTTGTGCTGCGCGAGGGTGCGAAAGGAGATCGTCAGGCCGTGCTTCGCCCAGCCGGGCGTGCGCTAGTGAACGCCGCACGCGAGACTGCCGATAGCATTTGCACCGAAGCCGTCGAATCAATCGCCCCCGCAGCGGTTGAGATGGTTTGTGCAGCACTGGTAACGCTTGCACGCACGCCAAACTTAGCACTCTCATGAGCAACGCTATCGCGACGATTTGCTGGGTACGCGACCACTTACACAGCCTGGCGGTGCATCCGTGGTGCTTTAGTGAAGCCGGCCATTACGCTTTCCAGGACACGCCGAGCATGCCCATTCAAACACCGGATGGTGATGTTCGTGCCAACCCAGCGGGCTTTGACCGCGCCGCATTTCTGAAGGAGCTCGCGACCGCGCTGAATCAGTTTTTTGACCGCACTCTCCAGTAGCGGTCAGCAAATCCCCGGAATAAGCTCAAACGTCGACCAGGAACTGAGCGTCCGCTTTGCGGGGAGCGGCTGACTGCACTGGGCTGTCGGAACGCCATGTTATTCGGCGTTTCGGTGCTTGATATTACGTCAGACATTTCCAAAGGCACCAGAAGCCAGGAGAAGATATTGATAGTTCAGATTCTTTCTCACACACCCATTTGGGTTTTCGCACTGTTCGTCATTCTGTTTGTGTTTGGCCTCATGCAATCGCGCACGCGCACCGTAAGCCTAATTCCGGCACTCCAATTGCCTGCCGGCATGATTGCCCTCTCACTTACGGGCATCTACTTCAGCTTCGGCTTCAGGACGATGCCGCCACCCGGGGGTGCGCCGTTCCGTCCTTTCCTCCCCGCGAGTTCGGACAAATGACCGCCAAACGAAAGATCCACGTCGCCCTTCGCGGCGCCCTTGTCACGCTCGTCGTACTGATCGTCGGATTGGCAGGCGCTATCATTTTCGGAACGGCACCGGCGCCTCCGCCACTAACCTCCATCGGCGCCCCTTTCGCCGCAGTCGATTACAGCGACCTTCCGCCGACGCAAACCTTTGCCGCGCGCGACGGCACGCCGTTGGCCTATCGCACCTATCCGGGAGGCGCCGAGCGATTCGCCGTCATCGTTCACGGTTCGTCCGCCCACAGCGCGTCGCTGCATCCGCTCGCCAAGACCGCGCAGGGCGCGGGATATACAGTCTTCACATTGGATATGCGCGGCCATGGCGCATCGGGACCGCACGGCGATATCGCTTATATCGGGCAATTGGACGACGACATCGCCGATTTGATGGCGTTTTTGCGCAAAAAATTGCCGAATGCGCGCGCCACGCTTATGGGATTTTCCTCGGGCGGCGGGTTTGCGCTGCGCATCGCAGGCGCGCCGGATGGCGGCCCGTTCGATCGCTATATTCTGATTTCGCCGGCTCTCCCCCACAACGCGCCGACGATCCGCCCCGGCACCGGCGGGTGGGCGGTGCCATATATTCCGCGCATCGTTGCGCTGACGATCCTCAATCAATTCGGGATCCATTGGTTTGACGGATTGCCCGTGCTGGCCTTCGCCGTTCGCGCGAACGACGACGGGACGTTTGTCGCGAACTATTCCTTCCGGCTCATGCAGAACTTCGCGGCCATGGCGAATTTTCGCGATAATATCCGCCGAGTAACAAAACCCATGACCGTGCTGGTCGGCGGCGCAGACGAACTATTTTTCGCCGACCAATTCGCGCCGCTGTTTCAATCGATCCGCACCGATATTCCGATCACCGTCATTCCGGAACTCGGACATACCGAAATGAGCGTCCGCCCCGAGGCGCTGGCCGCGATCGCGGCGGCGTTGGCGCACTAGCCCCCGGCTCAACCCAACGGCAACGCAAACTTTTATTTGCCATAACGCCGTTTGCATTCCGGCCTTCCAGGCGCGAACTTGAACGACAGTGCCCAGCAGCGCCTCGGCGCGAAGGAATTTCCTATCCTTCAGCCGCACCCCCTTACCGCCACGATTTTCCCCCACCTGAGCGGCTGCTGTGGGTCGATTTGGTGAGATGGCGTTTTTAGAAAGCAGATGCTGGCTGGAATTTCCGTAGGCGGAGGGTGTCAGTGAGTAGGACCGGCCATGACCCGCCGCACGCGAAGCTTAAAAATTGCCTCGGTGAGAGTCCGGACCTAATTCGATTGCCGACGCTCCAGGAAATGCGACCCTGCGACAGCAGAGCGGCCTCGGGACTCGCGCTTTCACCGGGGCGTCGCGCAGACATCCTTAACGTGGCGACGCAGCCACCGATGTGCCGGATCGGCATACTGCACGACAAGGCTGCGCTGCACCCTTGGATCACAACGTTGATATGGCATAAGGAATATTCGGGATGATCTTCTCCGCCAAGTCCGAATGGCTCGCACCCGCCGGGCTAATAGCACTCAGTCTTGTCCCTGTTGCAGCTGGCACCTTCCGCCTTGTCCAGCTTGGTGTCGGTGCGGAGATCACGCCGGATAACGCCCGCTTCTTCGCAGCGCCTTTGCCCGTGGTGCTGCACGTTATCAGCGTCACCGTCTTCTGTATCCTTGGCGCACTCCAGTTTGCTTCAGGCTTCCGCCGGCGAAAACCAAACTGGCACCGTGCTGCCGGGCGGATTCTGGTTCCGTGTGGGCTTGTCGCTGCGCTAACAGGCTTATGGATGACCCAGTTCTATCCGACCGCTCGTCTCGCAGGCCCGTTGCCCGCAGATTTTGACGGCCCGTTTCTTTACGCTATCCGGCTTCTGGCAGGGTCAGCGATGGCCTTGTTTCTGTCTCTCGGTTTTGCCGCGATCATGAGGCAAGACATCCCGCGTCACCGAGCCTGGATGATGCGCAGTTTTGCCCTCGGCCTTGGTGCGGGTACGCAGGTTCCGACTCATCTGCCGTGGTTCCTGTTTCCGAGCATTCACGGAGAGCTGGCCAGGACACTATTCATGGGAGCCGGTTGGGCCATCAACCTCGCCGCGGTCGAATGGCTTCTTTTACGCGAACGCCGTGGCAGGTCATCTTGATGATTGCCAATGTCTGGCATGCTGCGGAGCAGTCAGGACGAGCGATGTGCTATGGGGATTTTGAGATTGGCACGGGCGCCGGCCATGGCACGCTGACCCGTCAAGCGGGCGACGACATCGCTGAATGGGCCGACATCGCCGTCGGCGCGCCGAATGATTACCGCGCGAGCGGTTTAGTCCATGGGCACGGATGAGTCTGTGAGGTTTTGGCAAGCAGACCCTCAACCGAGTCTTGGTTCAGAAAATTGCGACTGGCCGGTTTTGGGGGTGGAGCAGACCCTGGCGGAAAGTCTCCTAAAAAGGACGAGTTCCCTATAGCCGTCATTGCCCATGAAAAAGTCATCAGGCCGCTAAGGGTCGGATCCGGACCTTCGAATCGCTCGCTTGAACGGGCGCTTTCCTGCATCAAGCTGACGTTTACCTGGCTAGTCCGGGCTAAGCAACTCTCGTCAGAGTCATCGGCCGTGCCAACAAGACGTGTCAATCCGACGCCCCAGTCAGACGCCTCAGCGTGCCCCCATCCGTCGCAGTGCGGTGGTGGCGGCGTTGCCGCTCAGTCGGCGTTGCCGCGGTTCCATGCGGCACTCATGCAGCGGCAGGATGCGGCCGTCTTCGGTGCGGGTTTCGAGCTTGACGGTAAAGCCCCACAGTTCGGCCAAATGGCGGACCACGCGTTCGCATTCGGGTGCGAGCGGTCGGCGTGCATGCTGGAAATGATGCAGGGTGAGCGAGCGGTCGCCTTCGAGGTCGACCGCCACCACCTGGATGTCGGGGTCGCGTTCGGCCAATGAATACTGGCGCGCGAGCGACTCGCGAACCAGTCTGTAGCCTTCGTCGTTGTGAATCGCGCCGATTCGGCGCGTCGATTCGGCATCGTCATCCACCAGGCAGAACATCCGGAAATCGCGAATGAGTTTCGGCGACAGAAACTGCGCAATGAAGCTCTCGTCCTTGAAATTGCGCATCGCAAAGTCGAGGGTCTTGTGCCAATCGCTGCCCGCGATATCCGGGAACCAGCGGCGGTCTTCGTCGGTCGGCGATTCGCAGATGCGCCGGATATCGCGAAACATCGCAAAGCCCAGTGCATAAGGGTTGATGCCGTTGTAACGCGGGCTGTCGAAGTTGGGTTGGGTCAGCACATTGGTGTGCGATCCCAGCACTTCGAACATGAAGGCGTCGCTCACCCGGCCTTCGTCGTAAAGGGTCTGCAGGATGGTGTAGTGCCAGAAGCTTGCCCAGCCTTCGTTCATCACCTGGGTCTGACGCTGCGGATAGAAGTATTGCGAGATCTTGCGAACGATGCGGGCCAGCTCGCGCTGCCAGGGCTCAAGCAGCGGTGCGTGTTTCTCGACGAAATAGAGCAGGTTTTCCTGTGGCTCGGCCGGAAAGGCTCGGGGTGCCTCGGCGTCATCGTCGCGCAGGCTGCGCGGCAGGGTGCGCCACAGGTCGTTGACCTGCTGCTGCAGATGGATCTCGCGATCTTTCAGGCGCGCCTGCTCCTGGGCGAGCGATCGCTTGTTGGGGCGCTTGTAGCGGTCGACGCCGTGGCTCGAGAGGGCATGGCAGGCATCAAGCACGCGTTCGACTTCGACTTCGCCATAGCGCTGCTCGCAATCGGCGACGAAGCGCTTGGCAAAGACCAGATAGTCGATGATCGAGTCGGCATGCGTCCAGGTGCGAAAAAGATAATTTCCCTTGAAAAAGGAGTTGTGTCCGTAGCAGGCATGCGCAATCACCAGCGCCTGCATCGGCAGGGTGTTTTCTTCCATGAGGTAGGCGATGCACGGATCGGAATTGATCACGATCTCGTAGGCCAGCCCCATGTGACCGCGGCGATAGGTCTGCTCGGTCGAGAGATAGTGCTTGCCGTAAGACCAGTGGGTATAGCCGACCGGCATGCCGTGCGATGAATAGGCGTCCATCATCTGCTCGGCACTGATCACCTCGATCTGATTCGCATAGGTGTCCAGGCCGTAAGCCTGCGCGACGCGGGCGATTTCTCGATCGTATTGCGCGATGGATTCGAAGCTCCACTCGGAGCCGCCCGGCAGCATCGGGCCGCCGCGACGCGGGGCAGCCGCGCTGCCGTTCGATTGGGAGGAGGCGAATGGGGTCATCAGGCAGCCATCCTTTCCTTGCGGGCAAAGAGTTCACGCAGCACCGGATAGACATCGGCACGGCCAAGGATGCGACCGAGCGCCATGTTGCGCGAGGCACCGCGGGCCAGTTCGTACTGCTCCCACAGCGATTGCGGCTGTGCCGCATCGATCTCGACATAGGTGTAGTACTGCACGCGCGGCAGCAGCTCGTTGATCAGCAGGTCGTGGCACTTGGGGCAGTCGCTTTCCCAGTTGTCGCCGTCTGAGGCCTGTGCCACATAGACGTTCCAGAGGTCGGCCGGAAAGCGCTCCTTGATGGTCGCGAGTGCGAGCTCCAGCGCACTCGACACCAGGGTTCCGCCCGATTCACGCGAGTGAAAAAAGCCTTCTTCGTCGACCACTGCAGCGGTGGTGTGATGACGGATGAAGACGATTTCGATGCGTTCGTAGTGGCGGGTGAGAAACAGGTGCAGCAGGATGAAGAAGCGCTTGGCGAGCTCCTTGCGGTTTTCATCCATCGAGCCGGAGACGTCCATGATGCAGAGCATCACCGCCTGCGCGATGGGGCGCGGCTGCGGAATCCGGTTGTTGTAGCGCAGGTCGAATTCGTCAATGAAAGGCACGCGCGCAATGCGCCCGGTCAGGCGTTCGTGTTCGGCCCGCAGTGCGGCAATCCGGGCATCGGCCAGCTGACTTGCTGCCACATTGAACGGTTCGCCTGCCGCATCGACGCGTTGCGCGATTTCGGCGGCAATCGCCTCGTCGACCTTGGCCAGCTGCTGACGATAGGGTGCCGCCAGCGCAATGCGCCGCCCGAGTGACTCGCGCATGGTTCGCACGATCGCAAGGTTGGAGGGCGTGCCGTCGTTGCGATAGCCGCCGCGTTTGAGTTTTGACTGCGTGATCTGGGCAAGCTGCGTCTTGACCAGATCGGGCAGCTCCATGTCCTCAAAGAAGAACTCGAGAAACTCCTCGCGACTCAGGGCAAAGGTGAAAGCGTCTTCGCCTTCGCCTGAGTCGCTGGCCTGCCCGCTGCCTTGGCCGCCGCCGCCACCCTGCGGCCTGGGAATGCGATCGCCGGTGTTGAAGGAATCGTTACCCGGCAGCACCCGCTCCCGCATGCCACCCTGGCCAACCGAGAACGTCGGCTCGTTCAGGTCGCGCGAGGGAATCGTGACATTGCCGCCCTGAGCGGTGTCGGCGATCTTGCGCTGCGCGACGGCGCGCGCGACCGCCTCGCGCACCTGGGCCTTGTAGCGTTTGAGGAAGCGCTGCTGGTTGGCAGCGCTCTTGCGTCGTCCATTGACACGGCGATCGATGATCTCGGACATGGTGTCTCCGACGGCAGTCGTGGCGGGATCAGGAGGACTTGCGAACGCGCAGGTACCACTCGACCAGCAGTCGAACCTGTTTGGACGTGTAGCCCTTCTCGACCATGCGATCGATGAAGTTCTGGTGCTTGCGCTGCTCGTCGATCGAGGCCTTGGCATTGAACGAGATCACCGGCAGCAGGTCTTCGGTCGTCGAAAACATTTTTTTCTCGATCACGCCACGCAGCTTCTCGTAGCTGGTCCAGGACGGATTATTGCCGTTGTTGTTGGCCCGGGCACGCAGCACGAAATTGACGATCTCGTGGCGGAAATCCTTGGGGTTGGCGATTCCGGCGGGTTTCTCGATCTTTTCGAGTTCGTCGTTGAGGTGGTTGCGATCGAGGATCTCGCCGGTGTTCGGGTCGCGGAACTCCTGATCCTGGATCCAGAAGTCGGCAAAGCTCACATAGCGATCAAAGACGTTCTGTCCGTACTCGGAATAGGACTCGAGATAAGCGGTCTGGATCTCCTTGCCGATGAATTCGGCATAAGGGCGCGACAGATGCTCCTTGATGAAAGCGAGGTATTTCTTTTCGGTGTCGGGTGCGAACTGCTCGCGCTCGATCTGCTGCTCGAGCATGTAGAGCAGATGGACCGGATTGGCGGCCACCTCGCCGTGATCGAAGTTGAAGACCTTCGAGAGCACCTTGTAGGCGAATCGGGTTGACAGGCCGCTCATGCCCTCGTCGACACCGGCGAAGTCGCGATACTCCTGCAGCGACTTGGCTTTCGGATCGACATCCTTGAGGTTCTCGCCGTCGTAGATCCGCATCTTTGAAAAGAGGCTCGAGTTCTCGGGCTCTTTCAGACGGGTGAGGACCGCGAACTGCGCCATCATCCGCAGCGTGCCGGGTGCGCAGGGCGCTTTCGAGAGCGAGCTCGATTCGAGCAGCTTGTCGTAGATGCGCACTTCTTCCGAGACCCGCAGGCAATAGGGCACCTTGACGATGTAGATGCGATCGAGGAAGGCCTCGTTGTTCTTGTTGTTGCGAAAGGCCTGCCACTCGCTCTCGTTGGAGTGGGCAAGGATCACGCCGTCAAAGGGAATCGCGCCGAAGCCCTCGGTGCCCTTGTAATTGCCCTCCTGCGTGGCGGTCAGCAGAGGGTGCAGGACCTTGATCGGTGCCTTGAACATCTCGACGAATTCGAGCAGGCCCTGATTGGCCAGGCACAAGCCACCCGAGTAGCTGTAGGCGTCGGGGTCGTCCTGCGAGAAGCGTTCGAGCTGACGGATGTCGAGCTTGCCGACCAGCGACGAGATGTCCTGGTTGTTCTCGTCGCCCGGCTCGGTCTTGGCGATGGCGACCTGCTGCAGGATCGACGGACGCAACTTCACCACTCTGAATCGGCTGATATCGCCACCGAATTCATTCAGGCGCTTGACCGCCCAGGGCGACATGATCGAGCCGAGGTAGCGTCTCGGAATGCCGTATTCGGCTTCGATGCTCGGGCCATCGTCCGTCGGCGAAAAAAGCCCCAGCGGCGATTCGTTGACCGGTGAATCCTTGATGGCATAGAAGGGCATCTGCTCCATCAGGTGCTTGAGCTTTTCGGCGAGCGAGGATTTGCCGCCGCCGGGCGGGCCGAGCAGGTAGAGGATCTGCTTGCGTTCTTCGAGGGCCTGCGCCGAATGCTTGAAGAAGGAGACGATCTGCTCGATCGTTTCTTCCATGCCGTAGAAGTCTTTGAAGGCCGGATAGACCCGCATCACCTTGTTGGAGAAGATGCGAGACAGGCGTGGATCGGATCGGGTATCGAGCAGTGCCGGTTCGCCGATCGCGGTGAGCATTCGCTCGGCGGCCGAGGCATAGGCGCTCGGATCACGCTTGCACAGCTCGAGATACTCCTGCAGTGAGTATTCCTCTTTGAGATGCGACTCGAAGCGCATCTTGTAGCGGCTGAGGACGCCGCCTGATGGGGTCGAGGGTAAATGCGTTGCGCCCTGTGTGCCCGTGGTGCGGGTGGCTTCGTCAAATCCAGAAATCAGCTTTGTCATTCCGGCTTCCATGTGCGAGCTCCTAGTCACGTCAGCAGTGATTCGATGGTGAACCTGTTTGAACCGATACATCCGTCAAATTGCGACAAATGCGACACACGCGTTCGTCATACCGATGGGCGGTCAGTCAGCCAATTCAAGAAACCCCTACCGTGGCCGTGTCGCAAGATCCGTACCCGATCAGGTCGGTACTGCAAAAGCAGGGCATTGCTGACTACGCTGACCGAGCTCATCGCCATCGCGGCGCCGGCGATCACCGGTGACAGCCATCCGAAGGCGGCCATCGGAATGCCGACGATGTTGTAGATGAAGGCCCAGAAAAGATTCTGGTGAATTTTCGCGACGGTTCGTGACGACAGGTCGATGGCGATCGGGACCAGTGCCGGATCGCCGCGCATCAGCGTGATGCCGGCGGTGTGCATGGCGACATCGGTGCCGGTGGCCATGGCGATGCCGACATCGGCGGCGGCGAGCGCGGGTGCGTCATTGATGCCATCGCCGACCATCGCAACCACCACGTCCTGGCCGGTTCGCAGCCGATTGACGGCGTGGGCCTTGTCGATCGGCAGGACATTGGCGATGACCTCGATGATGCCGAGTTCGCGGGCAATCGCCTGCGCGGCGCCTTCGTTGTCGCCGGTGATCATGACGCTGCGGATGCCCATCGCGCTCAGTTGCGCAATCGCCGCGCGTGCACCGGGTTTGACGGTGTCGCCAAAGGCCAGCAGTCCGATGGCGCGGGCCTGTCCGGTGTCGTCTTCGTCGATTACCCACGAGACCGTGCGACCCTTGCGCTGCAGGCGGACCGATTCGCTGATAAGTGGCTGATGGTCGTGCGCTTGGCCCGGCTCTATGATCGATTCGTTACTCGATGCAGCAGTCGACGCAATGCGGGCGGTGGCGTCGATGTCCGGGATGGCGCCAAGCTCGCGCGCAAGCCGCTCGCTGCCGATGCGCAGCCGTCGGCCTTCGA
>Ga0007796_10000725_pt1 | contig 11399 bp, 11 predicted proteins | sample CryBogmetaGMA0M_FD_60373 | JGI IMG/M metagenome (GOLD analysis project Ga0007796, IMG submission 60373) | Freshwater microbial communities from Crystal Bog, Wisconsin, USA - MA0M | ecosystem: Environmental > Aquatic > Freshwater > Lake | place: Crystal Bog, Wisconsin, USA | collected 2009-07-06 | reverse complement strand
TGTAAAATAGAATCACTTGTAAAATAGAATCACTTGTAAAATAGAATCACTTGTAAAATAGAATCACTTGTAAAATAGAATCACTTGTAAAATAGAATCACTTGTAAAATAGAATCACTTGTAAAATAGAATAAAGATAATTTACTAGTGATTATAATGCCGCATAATGTACTTGTTATTGTTGAATCGCCAGCAAAGTGTAAAAAGATTGAATCCTATTTAGGTCCCGGATTCAAAGTCATCGCTTCTTTTGGACATTTACGCACTATTTCAAAATTAGAAGATGTTGATATAGTAAACAATTTTAAAACCAAATATTCCATTATACAAGAAGAATTAAAGCTAAAACAAGTAGAAAAAATACGATCTGAAATTACAAACGCATCAGATGTAATTTTAGCTACGGACGATGATAGAGAAGGAGAAGCCATTGCGTGGCATATTTGCGACTTGTTTGGCCTACCTATAGATAAATCCAAGCGTATTATTTTTCACGAAATCACAGAATCCGCAATCCAGAGCGCCATAGCGCATCCCAAAAAACTAGATATGAATCTAGTCCACGCTCAACAATCGCGACAAATTCTAGATTTGTTAGTTGGTTTCAATATTTCACCTATTTTGTGGAACTGTGTTTCTAGAAACCATCAATCCAGTTTGTCTGCCGGTAGATGCCAAACCCCAGCACTACGTCTAGTATATGATAATTATTTGGACATTCAAAAATCCCCCGGTAAAGGTGTTTATAATACAAGCGGTTATTTCACGAATCTCAATTTACTCTTTGAATTAAATAAACAATGGTCAAATAAAGACGAAGTAACCCAGTTTTTAAATCTATGTACCAATTTCAACTTTATATTTAGTCTAACTGAACCTAAGAAGGTGATAAAAAAAGCACCCGAACCATTGACGACTTCTAGTTTACAGCAACTAGCATCCAATGAACTACATTTTTCTCCAAAGGATACTATGAAATACGCACAACAATTATATGAAAATGGATTCATAACCTATATGCGAACCGACTCTAAAAAATACAGCAGAGAGTTCGTAGAAAAGACGAAAAAATATATTCAATCTACTTATGAAGACAAATTTGTTAGTCCATCCATAGATAATTTGTGTATTAATAATACAAATCCCAAGGAATTTAAAGCGACAACTGCTGCCGCAGAAAAGCGTGGAATCCCAGCACCACAAGAAGCTCATGAGGCTATTCGTCCGGTTAATATTAGCTGTTTAGTAGCAACAGATTTAGAAGCCAAATCTATTAAATTATACGAACTAATATGGCGTCGTACTATAGAATCTTGTATGTCATCGGCACAATTCAATTCCATTTCAGCAAAAATTACCGCTCCATTGGACACTGTATTTGTATTCAAAACCGAACAGCCTATATTTCTCGGATGGCAAATTGTTGGTCAAAAGAAACCACAGCCAAAAGGGAACAACCATTATGATTACCTAACAAAGTTGAAGCAGAACGCGCAAATGCTGCCAAAGAAAATAGACAGTAAATATTCTTTAATCGAGTTAAAATCGCATTTTTCAGAGGCGAGACTGGTTCAATTATTAGAAGAAAAGGGAATAGGGCGCCCGTCAACTTTTGCGTCACTTATAGATAAAATTCAAGAGAGAAAATATGTGCTAAAACAGAACATAACGGGTAAAGAAATAGAATGCGTCGATTTTTTATTGGCTGACGGTGTTGTTAGTGAAACGGTTACTAAAAGAGAATTTGGTAATGAGAACAATAAACTAGTTATTCAACCGCTGGGTATAATTGTAATCGAGTTTCTATTAAGTAAATTTACCACATTTTTTAATTATGATTATACTGGAGAAATGGAAAATGAGCTAGATAATATAGCAAAGGGCGACGCAATATGGACCGAATTATGTAAAAAATGTAATGACGATTTAACGAGTACAATAAATGGATTACAAGACGTAAAAAAATTCAGTTTAGAAATCGACGACAATCATGTACTAGTGATTGGTAAATATGGTCCAGTTGTAAAATATACTTGTCCAAAAGATTCGAAAAAGGTCTCGTTCATTCCGGTTAAAAAGGACTTGGATTTGGATAAACTAAAACATCTACCAGAATTGAGATTGGAAGATGTTATAGAACAAACACCTACAACTATAAAGGACGCAATTGGTAAATATAAAGGCAAGGATTTATTTGTTAAAAAGGGCAAATATGGGTTGTATGCGCAGTGGGGAAGTGAAACGAGGTCATTAAAGGGTAGTGAAACAAACGATGATAAAAATGTAAATTATATAGATGTAATTCGATTTTTAGACCAAGACGTATTGGATTCAGAAAAGCCAGTTGGATTAGTAAGAGAATTGACTCCGCAACTGAGTATACGCGCCGGCAAGTATGGTGATTATATCCTTTATAAAAAACCGAGAGCTAAAAAACCAGAGTTTTTGAAATTAAATGGGTTCACAAGCGACTATAAAAAGTGCGATAAGGATTTACTTATTAATTGGATTAAACAAACTAACAACCTTTGAAAAAGATTGTCACTTATTTGGTTTCACTTCACTTAATGCCTTTCCCAGAGATGCTTGATATCCATAAGGGCCATCGGTATGTAATAACCAATGTTCTAGACCGTGTTTTTGAACATTTGCTGCTTCTTTCAAAGTCCATTTCCATGTTTCAGCTGTATGGTCGTCTATAACACCATATCTGTATAGTTTATGTAACTGTTTGCGAGGCGCATCCCTATAACTCAAGACCCAAAATATACTTTTTTCACAAAATCGCAGCGGTTTCATTATTACATCAATACAGTTAGTATTTAAATTATTTTAGTTTTTAACATTTACAAATCATTAATAAATGTTAAATTTTGACGCTTAATACCTTTCTCAAAGGTGGATGGACTAGTTGAAATCTTGTAGCTGGCTTCTATTAAAAGCATCACGAATATTAGCAACACGATTCGGCCTAGGTCTAAGTAAATTAAACTCTAACATAAAGGAATATTCGAAATTCCCAAAGTCAATATTTTGTCCATTATGATATCGTATTTTAAGATTCAATTTTCGAATTCTTTCAGCTGGAGGGTCAAAATACTTATAAGGTGTCATATCATTATCAAACCATTGGCTGATAGGTGTTGTAGGAACGGCTATTTTCGCAAAAGAAGAATTTACTATACCATTGGTGCCGTTAGTATGTGCTGTATATTCGGACAAATTCCAAGGAGAGGTTTCATCAATACAGTTTAGACCGGCAATCTCCATATACATATAAGCCGGCCCCATGAAATTGATTTTTAAGGGCGCTTGAAGAAAGTAGACAGTTGCTTTTGGAGCACCGGGTAAAAGCCAATATCCATTGTCTCCCGGGTTTGATACATCTCCATAATAAAAACGAGGCACTTGTTGATCCTCTAATGCCAGATCATCAGAAGGCATCTTCGAGTTATCATAATTAGCTAAATTTTGCGACGCATTCAAAGCATATGCCGGGCAACGTGTAAATCCTAGATATGCTGGAAGACCCCAATTACTAAAATTGGGTAAAACATTCGCTCGGATACAAGAACTATCCACAATATCTCTTTTAAAATAAACAAACGAGTCATTGGTTAAAACAAATTGGTCAGCCGTATTACCAAACCACAATTTTTGCCCCACCGCATTGTAAACAATATTAAATCGGTTATAAGCCACAAACATTTTTTGTGCTTCAGCATATGCTGGATTATTGGTAAAAAAAGTGTTGATATAATTTGTAATGGTAGCATTAAATTGGTTTGTTAGTTCGATTGCCATTTGATCGGGATTATAAAAACCAGTTTCGATTGTAACTATAAATTCATTATTTAATGACGCATATAATGCCGCAAAAATACCCTCCAATAATGGGTCGCTAATACTTACAGCTCCGGGGTTATATAGATTAATCAATTTAAATGTCATGACAATATTGTAATTAAAAGCTGAAAACACATTATAATTTGCGGGAAATGACCAAGAATATAAACGAGCCGAAGCAACATTAAGATAATCTTGTGGCAACTCTATTTCAAATTGTGAAGCATTTGGGTATTTAGAAACATCTCGGTCTTCTGAATGGATTGAGATATATTTTTTCTCGTAAAAATATTCATTCGCATTGGGTATAATAGGATGATTATTAAAAACAGTACTACTACTCATAAAATAAGTTATTATATTATTTCTATATAAATATTAAATAAATATATATTTTAATAGAAATGAGTATTGTTGGAGCAAATTACGGTAGTAGACAGCCTAATAATTCAGCATATATAAAAAATTTCGTTTCGGGAACACCAACTAATTTGTGGAAAACGGCTACATATACACCTAGCGGTCAGCCAATTATCAGTGTAATTACGCCTACAATTGTAAATGAAAGTGTATTAATTGAAGGTGACTTATATGTCAATGGCAGTATTATAAATCCTTCGGATGTATACTTAAAGGAAAATATTCGGTCTATAGATATTGATTGTACTAACAAAATAATGAATTTAAAGGCAGAACAGTTTACATTCAAAAGCGATCCAAGACATAAAGTCCATTATGGGTTTATTGCGCAAGACTTTGAAAAAGAGTTCCCGGAATTGGTTTCCGTAAAACCGGACAACAATGTTAACCTAAAGGCCATTAATTATTTAGAAATAATACCATTATTACTGAATAAGGTTCAACTACAGCAGAAGGAAATCGATGATTTAAAACAGAGGATATTGGCGCTAGAACTTGTCAAAGAAAATAATATACTGATATAGTAATTACGATGAGTGAGAATAGTTTATCGGGTTTACATTCTACATTAATGAAAATACCACAAGCAATCATAGGCGCGTCAATAACCATCATAGTAGTAGTAGTATGGTTTTCTGGTGTAACTAATACAAATGGTTTATCGGCATTAATTGGGGGTTGTTATGGTTTGTTAGTTGGATTATTAGCCATTTTATTAGTTAATTCGCCATCCAACAATCTACTTCATTTCTTGGGATCGATATTGACATTTTTATTAGTAATGGCAATAATCATTGTAATGATTATATTTTTGTCAATGTATTTCGATATAATTGCTAGTGGAGAAGCAGCGCCATCGTATTATTATTATTCTAAAATATATTTCATCATATTAGGTATACAGCTTTGGCAATTATTACAAGCAATTTATAGTTCAGATAAAGTTGGTACTTCTTTAAAAATAGGAATGAAACAACAAGCATCGCTTAACTTCTTTGCTGTATTAAATGTTATTTGCTTAATTATAGTCGGCTCGACATTACATTATTATTCTACACAAGGTTGAATTTGAAAATTCTTACCCAAGGTTGAATTTAAAAATTCTTACCCAAGGTTGAATTTAAAAATTCTTACCCAAGGTTGAATCACGGTAAATTGATGAACTTATATGTTAGTCCGTATTCATTTTCGGTTTCCCAAATTCCAGCAATCTTTAGTAAAAATTGATTATTAAAAGGTTCGGTAGTGTTAGAAAACAATTTGATGTAGCCATTTTTAAGTTGTTCGGTAATTTTGTATTGAGGTATTTTACCACGAATATTACATTTTTTTAATAAGCCATCTTCAATTAAAAAAATTTTTTCAATAATCTCTTTATGGCGATTTAAATCAAATGAACACTTAAATTTATTATAATATTTATCCACAGACAAATAGATAATAGAAATGGATAAATATATACCATTTAATACAAAATACGGTGTCGAATATATAATTCGAATAAAGTGACCATTATTCATTATATTATTTTTTATAGGTTCGCAAAAATACACATTATTTTCATCATATTGATCTAAATTTTTAACTAGATTCATCTATATAATATAAATAAATGTTTTTAATATATAATTTGGTTTATAATGTAAATAAAGATTATTAAATAAGATATAATAATGAAATTTCTTGAAACTCATTTTGAAGAATATGTTACATCGGTAGAAACCAATAATCTACATCCAAAATTAGAAAAGGTATTTTCAAAATTCCCCAAAACAATAGAACGACTTAGTAATTTAATTTATTATGGTCCAAGTGGAGTGGGTAAATATAGTCAATTATTATATTCTTTAAAACGGTACAGTCCAAGTGGATTAAAATATGAAAAAAAACTGACAATTACATATGATAAAAAACAATATTTCTTTAAAATAAGTGACATACATTATGAGGTAGATATGTCATTATTAGGTTGTAATTCTAAATTACTATGGCATGATATTTATCAACAAATTGTGGATATTTTGTCGGCTAAACCAAATAAAACTGGTATAATTGTATGTAAGGACTTTCATCACATACATAGCGAACTATTGGAAAATTTTTATAGTTATATGCAATACAATAATTCTGCTAGTGTAGACATCAAATTCATTTTACTAACAGAGGAAGTTAGTTTTATTCCGGACTCAATATTAAACTGTTGTGAAATAATAAATATAGCGAGACCTACAAAAGCGGCCTATAACAAAGTCACCGATAACAAAGTCACAGATAACAAGGTCACAGATAACAAGGTCACAGATAACAAGGTCACAGATAACAAGGTCACAGATAACAAAGTCACAGATAACAAAGTCACTCAACAAAGCCCGATTTCGGAATTACGTCTAGAAAACATCGTAAATATAAAATATTTACATGTAAATACAAATGATTTGATGTATTCATACAAAATAATATGTGATAAAATTTTGAAAGAAATAATAAACATAGATGAATTAAAATTCATTAAATTTCGTGATCTATTGTACGACATATTTATCTACAATTTGGATATAACAGTTTGTATTTGGTACATACTAACCCAATTAATAAATGAAAAAAGAATTTGTAAAAAGGATTTATCAAAAATACTAACAAAAACCTATGACTTTTTAAAATATTACAACAATAACTATCGACCCATTTATCACTTAGAGAGTTATCTGTTTTATTTAACAAGTATTATACATGGATTCAAAATATGAGATTAATATACAACTAGCATTGGAAGAGTTAGAAATAAATGAACTAACAAATTTGGATACCAATTATATAAAAAAACAGTATCATAAATTGGCGTTAAAATGGCATCCGGATAAAAATGTAGACAAAGAATTCGCTACACAAAAATTCCAAAAAATATCCGAAGCATATGAATATTTATCCAACGAACTTCATTTCATTGATGATAATGATTTATCAGAAACATTTGTTAGTTCATTTGATTCCAAAGAGTCAAAAATATATGTGAATTTGTTATCCACCTTTATTTCTTCCCTATTATCGGGTTCTTATTCTTCCAATGAATTATTCGCAAATATTATTAAGGATATTGTTATTGGATATAAGGGACTAACATTATCTTATTTACAAACTACATTTTCAGAGTTAGATAAACCAACCGTTATAGAGGTGTATAATTTTCTGTACAAGTACAAAAGTATATTGTATGTTTCCGATGATATTTTGGAACTTGTTAGTTTGATTGTAAAAGAAAAGTGTAAAAATGATCGAGTTTATATATTACGCCCTCTTTTAAAGGATGTAGTAGAGAACAATATTTACAAGTTGTATGTGGACGAACAACTGTATTTGGTACCATTATGGCACAATGAACTGTATTTTGACGGTCCAGACGGTTCCGAAATAATTGTTCTATGTCAGCCATTGTTATCAGAGTCAATCTCTATTGATGAAAACAATAATATATGTGTTACGAAGGAGATACATACGAATGAACTGATTGAGTTAATTAATAATAATAAATTTGTTAGTATAGAAGTGGGAGAGAAGTGGTTATCCATACCAGTTTCTCATTTGTATATGAAAAAAGAACAGTTATACCGATTCAAGGGACAAGGTATATCACAAATTACTGATACTAGCATGTACAATGTATCTGTAAAATCAGACATCATTGTTACCGTTTTGTTAGTTTGATTTCTTGCTTTTTTGTAATTAAGATATAATAAGTTTTTTAACATTTACATTTGTAAAAAATGTTAAAAAAATGATTAAAATTAAAATATTACCACATTATATTTTTATTTTATTTGTTTTACATTGTAGTTATAATTTTATTATACAATTTTATGCTTCCGCCTTCTTGCGAACAATCTTCTTCTTTGGCTTCACTTCCTCAGCAACTTGGACTGCGGCTTCCTCTTGAAGGACTGCTTGTTGAGCCACAGCAACCACTGTGTCAACAACGGATGGAACTGGAATATCGTCATCACGCTCATCATCTGAATCAGCCACAATGGTAGCGCCTTGAACACCATCTGGATCTACATCATCTTCTGGCGGAGGAAGAGCCTTCATCTTCGCCTTATCCGATGCCTTAGGTCTCAAGAAGCAAGTTCCCTCCATAGTCGCCTTGGGCTTTTGAACAATGGCTTGCTTCAAGTTCCAAGTGATTGAAATCTTTCCATTGACAAACCAGAGACCACCACATTGAAGCAAACAAATGACATGTGTCTTTGGCTTCAGATACTCGAGGGGAGTCAAATGCGAATTGATCTTTCCATTGATGTAAAGTGGCTCACCGTCCTCATCGTAGATTTCGGGCTTCCAAACACCCGACCACTGAGGTACCTTGACAGTGAGAGTTGGTGCTTTTGTTTCATCCACTTCAACGCTGCCCTTGGATTTCTTGGGATGACGCAACATCACATTAAATTTCTCATCAATCACTTCTGCGCTCTTGATTTCCTTGCCGAACCACTCCTTCGAGTAAGTCATCGCATCAGACTTAATCTTGGATTCAAGTGCGCGCATAGAACGCAAGAATGCTTCCGCATCCGCATTGCTGTATTCCGAGCTAGGGAATTGAAGCGACATCGTAAACTTACCAGTAGGCTTACCAGTGCCTTGTTCTTGACCCTCTTGAGCACCCCAAGTCAACATGAGAGGAGTAGAGAGCGTAAGCGATTCCTTAAAATGTTTGTTAAATAAATTTACTACCTTTCCACCCGAAGCATGTGCCTTAGGAGCGGAATAAGCGAAAACGCTAGTATCAATATTAGTGCCGTCGATGATTGAGTCTGCCATTCTTACTATGTATACTATATCTATGGTATTTACCTTTAAATCAATTTTTTTTTAAATATAAAAATCAAACTAGAAACACGCTGCGAACACGTGTAAAACTTATTTGAGTATTTGTCACTTGACATCTGATCCTATATAAAAATCAAAAATATATTAAAGTGAAAAGAGTTCAAAAACATTTCTAATATTATATTATAAATGAATAGTGTTTCTATAAATAATAACATCACAGATATCATAACAAATAATATCGTAACAAATAATATCGTAACAAATAATATCGTAAATATAAATAATACTAACAAATGTAATATCGAAGATTATTTGACAGCACTGTATACATCGATTGCTGGAAAAATACATCAGTCAAATAAATTGGAAAAAATAGCTGGTGACATAGATGTTTATATCCCCAAATACAGCGAATCGCAGTTCTTATTAAGATATAATTATAATATGTCACAATTAAAGAGTTTTATAAAAATGTACAAAGGGGTAATTAAAAGCCCGTCTATTTCTAAAATTTTTCTGAACGTATCCGGAAATAAGCAGCAATTGGTTTCTAGATTATACGCGTTTTTATTGTTGTCGAATGAAATTAGAAAAATACAAAAGATATTTCGAGGACATCTTCAAATGAGATATCTAGCAGCACATGGTCCCGGATTCAAAAATAAATCGATATGTACTAACACATTTGATTTTTTGTCTATGGATCCGTTAAAAGATATTGGTAATGAACAATTTTTCAGTTTTAAAGATGACGATGGGTTTATTTATGGTTTCGACTTGTTATCGCTACATAATTTAATTTACAAATGTAATGGTGCTATTAAAAATCCATTTAACAACAAACCAATTAGTGTAAAAGTGGTTGAAGATTTCCGACTATTATTGCGTTTGAGTCGAATTCTAAATATTCATATTTGTACCGAATTAGAAGACGTAACGAAGGCGGTCTCGAATAAAAAGAATATAGAATTAAAAGCACTAACATTATTTCAAAATATAGATGCGCTTGATTTTTATTCTAATGCGCAATGGTTTTTGACTCTTACCAGACAGCAGCTAATAAAATATATCAGAGAATTAATTGATATTTGGGCTTACAGAGCAACTCTCACCATAGAAAAAAAACGACAAATCTGTCCTCCGTTAGGAAACCCGTTTACGTACATGCCAAGTTACACATTTTTAGAAACCACGCAAAATTTAGATGACGTTCGCAGTCATATTTTAAATATAATGGAAAAACTAGTTTCCACGGGTATTGACAGAGATAATAAACATTTGGGCGCATCCTATGTTTTAAGTGCTTTGACTTTAGTGAACAATGAAGCAGCTATAGCATTACCGTCTTTATATTATGCCGTGTGCCCTATGTAAGTAGGAACAATAATTTAATTAATTTATTATTTTTTCAATGAAATAATGAATTATAAAATACTTTAAACCATATCCAATAACAAATAATATATTTAAGGTTGTAAACCATTTAAAAAGATATTACAGTAATATAGTATAATTAGGATGCCCAAGCAAAGCAAAACTAAGACTACTGTTGTCGGCGTTGTTGAGACCGCCACTGTTCCCGTTGTTAATACCGTTATTGATGTTGCCGCTGTTGAGAAGGTAAAGAAGGTCAAGGCCCCTAAGGCAAAGGTTGACGCTGTAGTCACCGAGACTCCCGTTCAAACTGCTGCTCCCGTTCAAACTACTGTTACCGATGTTGTTGAGTCCGTCGATGTTGAGTCCGACCTCACTGCTCAATCTACTGAGTTTTTGGCCAAGTTGAGCCAATTGAGCACTCTCCTTGCGTCTTTGAAGGTTGAATACCGTACTCTTGAGAAGCGTTGGGTTCGTGAGCTTAAGACTGCCCAAAAGACCCAAGCCAAGCGCAAGAGAAAGTCCGGAAACCGTGCTCCCTCTGGTTTCGTAAAGCCCACTAAGATCTCTGATGAGCTCGCCAAGTTCTTGGAGAAGCCCGTTGGTTCCGAGATGGCTCGCACTGATGTTACCCGCGAGATCAACACTTACATCCGTAAGCACAATCTCCAAGATAAGGAGAATGGGCGCAAGATCAATCCCGATGCTAAGCTCCAGACTCTCTTGAAGCTCAACAAGACCGACGAGCTCACCTATTTCAACCTCCAGCGTTACATGTCCCCTCACTTCTCCAAGGCCGTGAAGGAGGTTGTTGCTTAAGTACACCTTTAGGAAAGGTGTAGCCAAAAATATACATATTTAAGAAAGGTGGTGCCAAAATATTAAAAATTGTATTGTAATCTTTTAAATTAATAAAAAAATTATTAATTTAGAAC
>Ga0007796_10000724_pt1 | contig 11400 bp, 11 predicted proteins | sample CryBogmetaGMA0M_FD_60373 | JGI IMG/M metagenome (GOLD analysis project Ga0007796, IMG submission 60373) | Freshwater microbial communities from Crystal Bog, Wisconsin, USA - MA0M | ecosystem: Environmental > Aquatic > Freshwater > Lake | place: Crystal Bog, Wisconsin, USA | collected 2009-07-06 | reverse complement strand
CCGCGACCGGTCGCGGACCTCGATCGTGCCGTCGCCGAGCATCACCGTGACGTCGGCCACCCGCTCGCCGATGTCGCCGCCGTGGCCGCCCGCGTTGCCCACGAGCGCCCCGCCGACCGTGCCCGGCACGTCGACGAGCGTCTCGAGGCCGCTGAGGCCCGCCTGCACCGACGCCGACACGAGGTGCACGAGCTTCGCCCCGGCCCCGGCCCGGATGACCGGAGGCTCGACCGCGATGCCGCAGAACGCGGGCGCCGAGAGCCTCACCACCATGCCGGCGAAGCCGTCGGCCGGCACGAGGACGTTCGACCCGCCGCCGATCACCCGCAGCGGGATCTGCCGCTCCTGGCAGCGGCGGACCACGCGGGCGAGCGCCTCGACGTCGACGGGCTCGCAGAAGTAGGCGGCGGCCCCCCCGATGCCGAGCCACGTGTGGTGCGACAGCGGCTCGCCCGACGAGACGGCGACGCCGAGGTCGTCGAAGGGCGTGGCGGCCGCGGGAGCCGCGGCGGGGGGTGTCGGTCGTGTTCGCTGGTTCATCTGGCCAATCCTCGCATCGCCCCTCACGCGCACGGCCGGCGCCGCGGGGCGGGACCGCCAGATTGTGCCTCACGCCGCGGCCGAGCGTCCATGCCGCGTCGCCGCGGCCGTCACCGCGGTCACGCGGCCCGCCGCCGGAACGGTGCCGCCGGCGGGTGGGCCAGTTGCAGCCAGCCGTCGACGAGCGCGACGAGCGTCGCCGGCCGCCCCTGCGGACCGCGTGGCCCGCTCCCGCCGGCCGGGTTCCCGAGCACGACGGCGCAGTCGTCGCGGCCGAGCGACGCGAGGAGCCGGTCCACGCGGGCATAGGCCGCGATGTCGGCGGAGGACGGATCGTCGGCGGCGACCGACGCGGGCACCACCAGGCAGACGTCGCTCGAGCGCCGCACGCGGGCGGCGAAGGCCCTTCCCCCGAGCCCGGCCGCCACGCGCTCATCGGCGATCACCGCGAGCCGTCCCGGCGTCAGCCGGCGGAGGCTGGCGAGCGTCGCCGTCACGGCGTGCAGGCTCGACGGCGTGTCGATGAACACGGGGGCGTCCTGCCCGCGGTCGATCCGCTCCATGCGGCCGGGCACGCAGCCGGCGGCCTCGATCCCCCGCGCGGCCGTCTCGAACGGCACGCCGAAGCGGGTGCCGACCGCCGCGGCAAGCGCCGCGTCGCGGACGAACGGCACGGTGGGCGTGTCGACCGTCACGGGCACCATCTGCCCGCCCGCGCCGAGGAGGAACGTCCGGCCGAACCGGCTTCCCTCGATCGCGCGGGCCCAGACGTCGGCCCCGGGCGCGATTCCCGCCGTCAGGCACGTCGCGGCCGCGGGGGCCGCCGCCAACAGCCGGCGGCGATGCCTCGGCCGCGCCGCCGTGACGAGGCAGCCGTCGTCGACGAGCGTCTCCATGATCCGCGTCGTGACCTCGCGATAGGCGCGGCCGGTGCCGTGGCGGTCGAGGTGCGCCGTCGCGAGATTCGTCGCCACGACCGTGTCGCAGGCCATGCCCGCCGTGGCATGCGCCGCCAGCATCCGGCTCGACACCTCGACGATCGCGTGCGAGCAGCCGGCCGTCGCCAGTCGCGCGAGCCAGCGGGCGAGCACCTGCGGACGCGACACGTCGTCGTGCTCGGCCTCCGCGTCGTCGGGACCGAGGCAGCCCAGGTCGGACAGCACGCCGACCCGCAGCCCCGCTTCCGCGAGCACGGCGGCGGCGAGCCAGGCGGTGGTCGTCTTGCCGCTCGTGCCGGCGACCGCGATGACCCGCATCTCCCGCGAGGGATCCCCGGCGAGGGCATGGGCGAGCCGGGCCAGCGCCCAGTCGGCGTCGGGCACGAGGCACAGGGGCACGCCGTCGGTGGCCACCATGCGTTCCGCGATCACGGCCGAGGCGCCCGCTGCGATCGCGCGGTTCACGGCCTCGTGGCCGTCGGCTTCGTCACCGAGCCGGGCCACGAACACGTCGCCCGGACGGCAGGCGGAGGCGTCGTCCTGGAGCGACCGCACGATCACGTCGTCGCAGCCGATGAATCGCGGCGCGGCCAGCACGGCCGAGGCCCGCACCCCACGTCGCGGGTCCGAGCCATTCCGCCCCCGCCCCTGATTCGTGTTCGCATCGCGCATGACGGCCTCCTGCCGAAAGGACCGGCGGCGCCGTGAGGCGGCGTCGGTCGGGAACCCGAGTCCATCCGTGGACATCGATGCCGGCGGATTGTCACCAGGCCCCGATACCGGTCAAGGCCGTCTCCGACCCCGGCGCGGGAAGGGTCGCCCGATCGCCGCAGCCATCCCGGCTTGCCATGAAACCACGCCACGGGCTACGGTCGACGTGTCTCGCGAGGGCTCACGGCCATGAACGATCCCGCACCCGCGCCGTCCCGCGGCCCGCACCGACCCGCGGTGCTCTGGGTCGGTGCGGCCGACGACGTGGAACTCGCGCTGGCGCGGACGTGCGTTGCCGACCTCGCCGACGTCGTGGAGGCGGCCGCGGTCGGTGAACTGGTCGCCGCAGCTCCGGCCGCGTTCGCCGATCGCACGCCCGCCGCCATCCTCCTCGCGTCGCCCACGCCCGACCGCTGGCCGATCGCCGACTGCGTCGCCGTGTCGCGACGGTGGCCCCTGGGGCCGCTCGTGTCGGTGGCGGGGAGCCTCGTCGAGGGACGGCGGCGGAGCGGCCCGGCACTCCCCGGCGTCGAGGAGGTGGCATGGCACGAGGTCGCCGGTCGGCTCGCGTGGTGGCTCGACGACCGCGAGCGCGGCATCCCGGGCGGACTGGGGATGCCGGCGACGGCCCGCCGCGAGGAGCGGCTCGTCGAGGCCGCCGCCCGCGTGGCCGCGTTCGCCGCCCGGGGCGGCCCGGCCATCTCGATCGCCGCCTCCCGCGCGGCCGACCTCGAGGGACTCGCCGGCATGCTCATCGCGAGCGGACGCCGCGTGGTCCGCCGCACGCTCGGCCGACCGTCGCTCGATGAGCCGTCGGAGGTCCTGATCTGGGACGTCGGTGGACTGTCGGCCGCGGAACTGACCTGGGTCGGCCTGCTCGCCGCCAACCGCCCCGCCCTCGCAATCATCCTCCTCGAGTCGTTCCCCCGGGGCGACGTGGCGGTCGCTGCCATGCGATCAGGGGCCGTCGCCGTGCTGGCCCGGCCCGTGTCGCTCGAGACCCTCACGGGCACGCTCCTCGGGCTGGAGCGGCGGCGGGCGGCAGGGGCTGCCTGAGCCTGTGATTGACGCGGCCCGCGTCGTTCCGTATTCGTCCGCCATGCAGTGTTCCCGGGTTCCCTTCGTGGCGGCCGTCGCGATCGTGGTCGCGGCCACCGGCTGCGCCCACCTCGCCGACCGTGCCGCCTGGCACCGCGGCGCGATCCCCGCGGCCGTGATGTCGGCGGGGCTGGCGACGGGCATCGCCCCGGCGGACGACGACGCCGGCCTTCCCGACCGCGCCGAGGTGACCGCCGGCCAGCTCGTGATCCACGCCGAATTTCCCCTGGCCGGCCAGCATCGCCTCGTCCGCGATCTCGACGCCCTGCGCACCGACGTCAGCCAGGAGCTCGGCCTGCCGGTGTCCGACGAGCCCGTCCACCTCTACCTCTTCGAGAACACCGCCCGCTACGACGCGTTCGTCGCCCGGCACTATCCCGCCTTCCCCGCACGGCGGGCATTCTTCGTCGAGACCGACACCACGCTCTCCGTGTTCGCCGCGTGGCAGGACCGGATCGCCGAGGACCTGCGGCACGAGACGACGCACGGCTACGTCCACGCCGTCGTGCCCGCGGTGCCCCTCTGGCTCGACGAGGGCGTGGCCGAGTTCTTCGAGACGCCGCAGGTGGACCACGGCCTGCACCGCGGACATGTCGCCCATCTCGCCGGCCGGATGCTCGAGGGCACGTGGCGGCCCGACATGGAACGGCTCGAGGCCGTGGCCTCGGCCGGCGACATGTCGCAGGACCACTACGCCGAGGCCTGGTGCTGGGTGCACTGGATGCTGCGGACCACGCCCGAGCGGCGGAAGGTCCTCCAGGACTATCTCGCCGACGTCCGCCGCGACCCCAAGACGCCGCCCCTCTCGGTGCGGCTGCGGCATCAGCTGTCCGGCGGCGAGGATCAAGCCGCTGCGGTCAAGGCCCATCTCGACGGGCTCGCCGCCGACCGCTGACGGCGCGGCCCCTCAGGGCCGGCGGAACACCGTGCCGCGGCACGTGGCCTCGAAGCCGAGCTTGCGGAACATCGACACCGCCGCCTCGTTCGACTCGGCGACCTGCGCCTCCGCGATCGCCGTTCCCTCCTGCGCGAGGTCGTGCAGCGCCTCCGCCACGAGGTAGTTGGCGAACCCCTCCCGGCGGCGGGCGTCGGCCGTCTCCACCCTCATCAGGCCCGCGGCCGGCACCCCCCAGGCCGTCGCGAGCGGCTGCATGTCCCAAAACGACGTGCTTCCCAGCACGCAGCCCGCGTCGTCGCGGAGTTCGTAGCGCCGCAGCGCGATCCCCGTGGTCGTCGCCGCCTCCCACCAGCTGCGGCGGGCCGGCTCGTCGATCACCTGCAGCGTGGTCGCCCGGCGGATCGCCAGCTGCAGCCGGTTGACCGGCGGACGGAACCCGGCCAGCGGCCGCCGCATCACGGCGATCCGCTCCGCCTCCACGTAGCCGGCCCGGCGGAACACGGCCGCCATGCCGGGCGACGAGTCGAGGATGCCGGGCAGGTCGGAGCCGCCGTAGAGGCCGAGGTAGAACCCACCGAGGTCGGGAGAGCCGCCCCCCATGATCGTGCGGGCGCCGCGGCGACGAAGGTAGTCCTCGCATCGCGACAAGAGGGCGTCGCCGATCGCCTCCTGGTGCTCGTGCGGCACCACCACCACGAGCATCGTCGTGCCGGACGCGGTGTCGATCGCGGTGCGGTCGGCGGTGGGGCCGAAGCCGGCGTGCGCGAACCCGACCGGCCGGCCGCCGTCCACCGCGACGATGAGCCCCTCGCGGTCGAAGTAGGGCTTCGAGAAGACGCAGGCCTCGAGCCAGGCGACGGTCATCGGCTGGAAGCCCCCGGGGCCGAGGTCCGTGGTGCGCCAGATGTCGGCCAGCCGCGGGGGATCGTCGTTGCGAAAGCACCGGTATTCGATCATGGTGGCGGCTCCGCCGCGGGCGGTTCGTCCGCCGCGAGCCTCACGAAGATCGTGCCGTCGCGCTCGACCACCTCGTGCACCGGCTGTCGGACGGTCGCCGAGATGCGATGCCGGCCGGTCGTGACGTCGAACTGCCAGCCATGCCACGGGCAGGTGAGCACGGTGCCGCAGAGCGTTCCGGTGCCGAGCGGACCGCCCTGATGCGGGCAGAGGCCGTCGACCGCGTGGAGCCGGCCGGCGACGTTCGCGATGGCGACCATGCGGTCGCCCGCCACCCGCTCGATGCTCGCCCCCGGGGGGCAGTCGGCCGCGGCGGCGACCGGGATCCAGTCAGGCATGTCGAGGCATCATGGGGCGGGCCGCGGACGGGAGGGACCGGCGACCGTCATGCGGCCGGGCGGCGGTTCGCCTTTGTAGCCTCTCCCGGCCCGCCCCGCCATCGGCGGTGGACCCACCAATACTGCGCGGGCTCGCGCCGGATCGCCCCTTCGAGGAGCGTCGTGTACCACTGCGAGAGCGACTTCAGGTCGGCCGTCTCGGGGCCGCCGGCCGCCGGGTCGGCGATCCCCTCCAGTCGCAGGTCGTAGTCGAACAGCCCCCGCCTCCGGGTGGCCGTGCAGACGAGCACCGGCGCCGAGGCCGACAGCGCGAACACCCCGATCGCCTTGTGGACGCTCGCGGGCTTCCCGAAGAACTCGACCCAGCAGCCTCGCGGGCCGGCGGCCTGGTCGCCGAGCAGCCCGATCGCGCCGTTCTCCTCCATCACCAGCGCCACGTCGGGCGCGCTCCCCTTCTTCGGGAGAATGACCTGCCCGCGCGACTCGCGAAAGTCGGTCACGAACCGGTCGAGCAGCGGGTTGTCGAGCTCGCGGGCCACCGAGAAGATCCGGAACCCGAACAGGCCGAAGAGATACGCGGCCAGCTCGAAGTTGCCATAGTGCCCCGAGAGGATCACCTTCGGCCGGTCGAGCCACAGCTGCCGGACGAACTCGGGCATCCCGTGGATGCGCAGGTACCGCCGCCAGGTGGTCTTGTGGATCACGCGGTTGGCATGGGCGATCTCCACGACCATCAGCAGCAGGTGCTCCCACATCCGCAGGGCCGTCTGCCGGCGTTCGTCCGCGGTCATGGCCGGGAAGGCGATGCGGAGGTTGTCGCGGACGACGTTGCGGCGGATCCGCATCCGGTTGGCGAGCAGGTTCGACAGGCTCCGCGCCCACCGCTCGCACGCGTCGCGGGGGAGCGACTGGATGACGCAGATCAGCACGCGGACGGCCGCGTAGACCACGCGATCGAGGCAGCGGGTGGCGAGCGTTCGGCGACGCAAGGCGGATCGTCCGTGACGGCGGCAGGGCCGGGTTCCGTGGTCAGCGCCGCGGAACCGCGGTCTTCGGCATTGTCGGAAAGCCGCCCCGTTCAGGCCAGATCGGTTTGCCGCCGGGGCGGCGGCCGACCGGCACCGCGGCCGTCAGCCGCTCGCCCCGGGCTGCGGAGCGGGCTGGAGGAGGAGGATCGCCACGCTGACCGCGTTGAACAGCGCGTGCAGGAGGATGCAGGGCACGATCGACCCGGTCCGCCGGGCGATGACGCCGAGCACCACGGCCAGCGGCAGCAGGGCCACCCATGCCAGCCCCTGTCCGGCGTGGGCGGCGGCGAACGCCATGGCCGGGACCAGCACCGGCCCCACCTCGTCGCCCGGCAGGCGCTTCTCGAGCCAGCCCTGCAGAACCCGCCGGAAGAAGAACTCCTCCGCCAGGGGCGCCACCACCACGGCCGACACGATGACGACGACCACGGCGGCGGCGTCCCGCCGGCCGTCGAGAAAGTCGACGATCGGATGCTCGTACGGGACGAGGGCGTTGAGCGCCGCGGAGAGGGCGAGCAGCGGAAAGAGCACGAGCCCCACGCCCCCGACCGCGATGCCGAGGTCCTCCCGCCAGCCACCGCCGACGAACCCGAGCGCCCGGGCGTCGGCACCCTGGAGGCGGAGCCATCCCGCCACCGCCGCGACCGCGACGAGCGACGCGACGAGGTTGCCGAGGATGCGGCCCGCGAGCGGCGCCGTCGGCCCCACGACCTTCGCCACGAGCACCACCGCCAGCAGGTAGATCACGACCGCCAGCGCCACGTCCGCCCCCTGCCACGGCACGTCCGGATGCGGCCGCGCCGGCACGAGCGGCGCCCCGCGGGCGAGCCGGCGGCGGGCGACGGCCGCGGCCCACGCGAACGCGGCGACGATCCCGACGACCACGGCGAGTTGCGGCGCCGCCTCGAGCAGGTCCGGCGTGGCAGGATCGCCCATCACCGCACCAGCGGCCGCGCCGCGACGAGGTAGTCGATGCCCGACCACACCGTGGCGACGACCGCGGCCCACGCCACCCACGTGGCGGCCGTCCCGATCGGCACGCCCGCCACGGCGACCGCCGGCCACGCCCGGGCCGCGAGCACCAGTGCGATCGCGAGGCACTGGAGGACCATCTTCAGCTTCCCCGAGACCCCCGCGGAGAAGTCGTGGCCCGCCTTCTCCATCTCGGCCCGGATCGCGGTGACGGCGAGTTCGCGGACGACGACCACCACCGCCATCCAGGGCGCGATCGCGGTGCCCGCCGCGGCGAGGAGCGTGTAGGCCCCGCAGACGATCACCTTGTCGACGAGCGGATCGAGGATCCGTCCGAGGCGGCTCACCTGGCCGAACCGTCGCGCGTACCAGCCGTCGATCCAGTCGGTCGACGCGGCGACGACGAACAGCCAGAACGCGGCCGTGCCCCGGCCCTGCTCCCAGGCCACGAAGAACACGATCGCGAGGGCGAGCCGCACGAGCGAGAGGATGTTGGGCACGGTCCAGATGCGATCGACGGCCACCGGTCAGGCCTCCGCCGGCACCGCCGCCAGGTCGTAGCCGCTCGCGGCCACGACCTCCACCGGCAGGATGCGGCCGGTGAGCGGCGCCTTGGGCGACGTGCCGGCCGCCGTGAGGTAGACGACGCAGTCGATGTCGGGGGCGTCGGCCTTCGTGCGCGCGAGCCAGACGTCGTCGCGCACGCCGCTCGGGCCGTCGACGATCACGTCGAGCACCCGGCCCACCTGCCGCCCCGCGTGCTCGTGGGCGATCCGCTGCTGCACCTCCATCAGTTCGTCGCGCCGGGCCGCCTTCTCGTCCTCGGGAAGGTGGCCGTCGAGCCGGGCGGCGGGCGTGTCGGGCTCGAGCGAATACGTGAACACGCCCACCCGCTCGAACCTCCAGCGCCGCACGAAATCGACCATCTCGAGGAACTGCCCGCGGGTCTCGCCGGGGAAGCCCGTGATGAACGTCGTGCGCATGACGAGGTCGGGGATGCGGTCGCGAAGCTTCGCGAGCAGTTCCTCCGTGGCGGACCGGTTCACCCGCCGCTGCATCCGCTTGAGCACGGCGTCGGAGGCGTGCTGGAGCGGCATGTCGAGGTAGGGCAGGATCTTCGCGCTCGTGGCGATCTTCTCGATGAGCCGGTCGGTGAAGAAGATCGGGTAGAGGTACATGAGGCGGATCCAGCGGATCCCCTCGACCTTCTCGAGCTCGTCGAGCAACTCCACGAGCCGCGGCTCGCCGTAGAGATCGAGGCCGTAGTAGGTCGTGTCCTGGGCCACGATCACGAGCTCCTGCACGCCGTCGGCGGCGAGCTCGCGGGCCTCGCGCACCACCTCCTCGATCGGCTTGGTGGCGTGCTTGCCGCGCATCTTCGGGATCGCGCAGAACGTGCAGGTGCGGTCGCAGCCCTCGGAGATCTTCAGGTAGGCCATGTGCCGCGGCGTGACCCGCATCCGGCCGGAGTCGTCGAGGGCCCGCGCAGGCGCCGGGCGGAAGATGCTCCGCTGGTCGCCGAGGCCGCCGATGAGCCGTTCGGCCGCCCTGGCGATCTCGTCACGCGAGAACACGCCGATCACCGCATCGAGGCCCGGCAGCTCCTGGAGGAGCCCCTCCTTCTGCCGCTCGGCGAGGCAGCCCGACACGATCACGCCCCGCGTGCCGCCGGCCTTCTTGAGCTCGAGCATCTCGCGGATCGCCCCGTACGACTCGGCCCGCGAGGCGTCGATGAACGCGCAGGTGTTGACGATCACGAGGTCCGACCCCGCCGGCTCGGTCACGAGCTGCCAGCCGTCGTCGCGCAGGAGGCCGAGCATCCGCTCGCCGTCGACGAGGTTCTTGGGGCACCCCAGGCTCACCATCGCGAACGTGCCGCGGCAGGTGGCGGGATCGACGGGCGGCGCCGCGAGCACGGCCGGCCCCGAGCCGCAGGCCGCCCCGCCGCCCGGATCGACGATCGGCAGCCCGCTCATCGACCCCCCCGCTCCGCGATGATCCGGTCGAGCTCCTCGCGGAGCTTCGGCAGGATCGCGTCGTAGGGGAAGGCGCCGAGCTCGGCGGTCTTCCGCTTTAGGTTCACGTGCGTCGGCCCGCACCACAGGCCGAGGTCGGCGTCGTCGGTCTCGCCCGGGCCGTTCACACGGCAGCCCATCACCGCGATCGTGACGGCGTGGTCCTTCGCATAGGCCGTCATCTCCTTGACCTGCTTGGCCAGGTCGATGAAGGCCTCGTTTTCGACCCGCGAGCAGCTCGGGCAGGAGATGATGTTGAGCGACGCGAGGCCGTAGTCGACCACGCTCCGCACCCGGCCGGCGGCGATGTCGGCGAGGATCGCATTGGCCGCCGCGATCTCCTCCGGCTTGTCGGCGTTGGGCACGGTGAGCGACACGCGCACCGTGTCGCCGATGCCCCGCGAGATCAGCTGCTCGAACGCGATCCGCGTCTTGATGATCCCGTCGGGGGGCATGCCGGCCTCGGTCACGCCGAGGTGGAGCGGCACGTCGGGCCGCTCGGCGGCGAACCGCCGGTTCACCTCCACGACCTTCGCGGGATCGGAGTCCTTGAGCGAGACGACGTAGCGGGTGAATCCGATCGAGTCGAGCAGCGCGCAGTGCTCGAGGGCGCTGGCGAGCATCGGCCCGAGCGAGTCGTCCGCGGCGAACTGCTCCTTCTTGGCCGGATCGACGCTCCCGCAGTTCACCCCCACCCGCAGCGCGCAGTCGTGGTCGGCCGCCACGCCGGCGATGAACTTCACCTTCTCCTGCCAGGGCTTCGTCGGCTCGTGGTGGTAGAGGTGGCCGGGGTTGTAGCGGAGCTTGTCGACGTGCGGGGCCACGTCGAGGGCGAGGCGGTAGTTTTCCTGGAGGTCGATCGCGAGGTTGGCCGGCGTGCCGGCGCGGATCGCCTCGAGCGCGGCGGCGTCCTTCTTCGAGTCGACGGCGATCCGCACGACGCCGGCGCCCGCCGCGTGGAGGGCGTTGGCCTGGGCGACGGTCGCCGCCACGTCCTGCGTGTGCGTGGCGGTCATGCTCTGGGGGGCGATCGGGTGGCCCGCCCCGACCGTGACGCCGCCGATCCGCACCGCCCGCGTCGGATTTCGCTTCAACTCGACCACGGCCTCTCCTCGCGACACACTGGCGTTTCCGCCGGGAATCCGACGGTTTGAACTCCCTGAAACGATAGCAGACCGGCCCCGGGAGGCGATATGCCCATGCGGTACGAGCCCCGCCTCCACGTCGTCCTTCACGAGCCGGAGATCCCGCCCAACGCCGGCAACGTCGGGCGGACCTGCGTCGCCATCGCCGCCAAGATGTGGCTCGTGAAGCCCCTCGGGTTCACGATCGACGACTACTATCTCCGCCGCGCCGGCCTCGACTACTGGGACGAGCTCGAGTGGGAGGTGGCCGACTCGTGGCCGCACCTCCGGGAACGACTCGCCGCAGCGGGGGCCGGCGGCATGTGGCTCTTCTCCGCGCGGGCCACGCGGGCCTACACGGAGGTGGCCTACGCGCCCGGCGACGTGCTCGTGTTCGGCAAGGAGTCGGCCGGCCTGCCGGCGGCGCTCACGCAGGCCCACCCCGACCGGCTGCTCACGATCCCGTCGCGGTCCCAGGTGCGCAGCCTCAATCTTTCCAACTGCGCGGCGATCGTCGCGTACGAGGCGCTCCGCCAGTGGGGCAACGCCCGGTGACGTCAGGCCCCGGGCGCCGCCACGGCGATGCCCGCGGCGGCGAGCGCCCGGCGCACCGCCCGGGCCACGGCCACCGGATCGGGACCGTCGCCGTGGATGCAGAGCGTGTCGGCACGGATCGCGATGGGCGTGCCGTCGATCGCGGCGATGCATCCGGTCGCGGCCAGATGCACCGCACGGGCGGCCGCCGCGCTCGGGTCGGTGATCGTCGCGCCGGGGTGCGACC
>Ga0007796_10000721_pt1 | contig 11405 bp, 10 predicted proteins | sample CryBogmetaGMA0M_FD_60373 | JGI IMG/M metagenome (GOLD analysis project Ga0007796, IMG submission 60373) | Freshwater microbial communities from Crystal Bog, Wisconsin, USA - MA0M | ecosystem: Environmental > Aquatic > Freshwater > Lake | place: Crystal Bog, Wisconsin, USA | collected 2009-07-06 | reverse complement strand
CCCTCGTAGCGGCCGCAGACGAGGATGAGCCGGTCGAGCTTCGCGAGCTCCTCGGCGAGCGGCTGGTCGAGCCGCCGGCCACCGGGCGTGAGCAGGACGGTGCGGCCCGGCGCCGGGCCGTCGGCACGCACCGCCTCGACGCACGACACCACGGGGCCGGGCATCAGGAGCATGCCGGGGCCGCCGCCGTAGGGCCGGTCGTCGACCTGCCGGTGCACGCCCTCGGCGTGGTCGCGGAAGTTCGTCAGCCGGACGTCGACCTTGCCCGCGCGGCGCGCGGCGCCGAGAAGACTTCCGTCGAGGAAGCCCGCGAACATCTCGGGGAACAAGGTGACGATGTCGATGCGCATGGCGGTGTGACGAACCGTTCGGTCGTGGCGTCGTCCGGACGGACGGTGCCGGCACGGAGGCCGGTCCCGGCGACGATCATTCGGCCTTCGGCTCGGCGGCGGTTTCCGGAGCGGCCTCGGCGGCCGGCTCCGCGGTGGCGGTCTCGACGGCGGCCGCTTCCGGCGCGGGGGCCGATGGATCGGGCTTGGGCGCGGGCACGAACGCCGGCTCGCCAGCCTCGGGGACGATCCGCGGCAGCGCGAGCTTCGCCCGCGCCGCCTCCATCTGCGCGAGGTGCGTGCCCTTCGGCCCGTACTTCTTGATGAGCACGCGGACGGCGTCGCTCGGCTGCGCGCCGACCGAAAGCCAGTATTCCACGCGCGGGCCGTCGAGCGTGCAGCGGGCGTCGGTTTCCGAGACGTGCGGATCGTAGGTGCCGAGCTCCTCGATCACGCGGCCATCGCGGGGGCTGCGGCGGTCGGTCGCGCAGATCCGGTAGTACTCACGGTTCTTGCGGCCCATCCGCTTCATTCGAATTGCCACTGCCACGGTCGGGAATCTCCGAGAAATGCTGGGGACGAATCGAGCCCCTTATCGTAGCCGACGCCCGCCGGAACCCAAGAGCCGGCCCGGAGCCCGGATTTTTCGGGGGTCAGGCCGCGAAATCACGCCGATTGTGCCGCCGGCAGCGGCGTATCGACCCGCTCCTCCTCGTAGCACCAGTCGCCCCCGACGTTCTCGAGGATGCGGCCGCCGGCGCCCCGCTCCGGGGGAAACCGCGCCGCGAGCATGTGGCCGAGCGGGAAGAAGTGGAGGTGGAGATCGAACGTGTGACGGTAGGGCCGCTGCCGGGGCACGACCACGATGAGCCGCCGGCGGGCCACGCGCCGCAGCTCCCGCACCGCCGCGTCGAGGTCCTGCACGTGCTCGAGCGTGTGCGTGCAGACCACCGTGTCGAACGCGCGGTCGGCGAACGAGAGCCGCTCGACGTTCTCCTCGCGGAACGTCACGCGCGGGTGCCGCGCGGGAAGTGCCCGATCGATCGCGATGTCGCAGGCGGTGACGTCGTGCGCCGTCGCGAGCAGGCCGGCGAGGTGGCCGCGGCCGCAGCCCACCTCGAGCACCGTCCGCCCGGCGATCCGCGCGCGGATCCGTCGCAGGCAGGCGGCGTTGAGGTCGGTGGGTCGCTCGAGATGCACCGGGGCGGTCTCCGCGTAGACCCGGCGAAACTCCTCCGGCGAGAGGTCATGCGCCCTGTCCTTGAACGAGCGGAACGTCTCGGCGTGGCGGCCGAAGAGGAGCTGGAACGGGAGCCAGGTGAACCACGCGCGGTCGCGCAGGATCGGTGGCACGCACTCGTCGAGCACGAAATGGATCGCGAGGGCGAGGCTGCGGCTGATCGGCATGGCGCGATGGGGGCCGTCGAGGCCCGCGGTCAGGCGGAGAGACGGGCGGCGGCGGGGCGCGCCGCGGGAACACGTTCCGCGGCGGATACACGCCGGGCCACGAGGTACAGCGGTCGCCCCTTCGCCTCGTCGACGAGTTGGGCGATGTACTCCCCCTGGATCGCGAGCAGGCCGAACTGGGCGGCGGCCACGACCGTCATGAAGAGCACGAGCGTCGTGTAGCCCGACGGCGGCACGCCGGTGAGCCAGCCCACGACGGAAACGGCGGCGACGGCGACGCTCACGAGGAGCATCGCGGCCGCGGCCACGAGCGCCGCCCGCAGCGGCGCCGACGAGAAGGCCACCGACGCGTCACGGGCGAGCGACAGCAGCCGCCAGCCGGAATACTTCGACCGTCCGGCGACCCGCGGCGACGCGACGTAGGAAACGACGGTGCGGCGGAACCCCACCCACTGCACGAACCCGCGGAGGAACCGCGTGCGCTCGCGGAGCTCCTGCTGGAGCACCTCGACGACCGGCCGGGCGATGAGGAAGAAGTCGGAGACGTGGGGCTCGACCGGGAGCGGACCGAGCGCCGCGAGGAGGCGGTAGAAGAGGCCGCCCGCGCCGCGGCGCAGCCGGCCCTCGGCGGCCGACGCCTCCCGCTGCATGAGCACGACGTCGAAGCCCTCGTCGGCGCGGGCGACCGCGCGGGGAATCTCGGCGGGCGGGTGCTGGAGGTCGGCGTCGAGGAACACGACGTGGTCGGCCGTGGCGTGGTCGAGGCCCGCGAGCATCGCGGCCTCGTGGCCGAAGTTGCGGGAGAGATGGATCACCGCCACTCCCGGCGCCGCCGCGAAGGCGTCGAGCATGTCGGCCGAGCCGTCGGTCGAGCCGTCGTCGACGTAGAGGATCCGCGTCGCCACGCCCGCGGCGGCGAGCCCCTGCACGACGCGGGCCGCCTCCGCGTGGAAGAACGGCAGCGCCGCCGCCTCGTTGAACACGGAGACGATGAGATCGAGCGTGCGGTCGGGGTCGTCGCGGGGGCGCATGGCGGGAGGGTAGCGACCGCCGCGGGCCGGCTGAACGCCGGTTTTCGCCCCTTTCAGCCCCCGGGCCCTGCCGTCAGGCCGCGTCAGGCCGGCCGCCGGCGGCCGGCGGCTTGAGCGCGAGGGCCGCCAGCACGATCCCCGCCCCGGCGAGGGCCGCCGTCGGCAGGAAGGCGAGTGTGTAGCTGCCGAAGTAGTCCTTCGCGTGGCCCGACACGAACCCGCCACCGAGCGCCCCGAGCCCGTAGGCGAGGAACACGGTGCCGTAGTTGCGGGCGTAGTGGGCCATGCCGAAGAAGGCCGCCGTCGTCGTCGGCGCGATCGCCAGCCAGCCGCCGAGGCAGAGCCAGAAGCACGCGAACGCCGCGACGTAGAGGGCCGTCGTGCCCTGGCCCGCCCGGAGCATCGCCAGCGACGCCGCCAGGATGACGCCCAGATTGAGCAGCGCAGCGATCCGCGGCGAGAGGCGGTCGGTGAGCCAGCCGAAGAGCGGCCGGCCGACGGCGTTGCACAGGGCGAAGAGGCCGACGAGCGCCGTGCCCGTCTCGGAGGAGATGTGGACGACGTCGCTGCCGACGGGTTTCGAGATCCCGATCGCCATCAGGCCGGCGAGGCAGCCGATGAAGTAGCAGGCGAAGAGCGCCCAGAACGATCCTGTGCCGAGCATCGCGCGGCGATCGACGGCGTGGCGGGCGTCGTCGGCGGCGGCCGGAGAGAAGCCCCGTGGCCGCCATCCCGGCGGCGGAAACCGCAGCGGCAGCGCGAGGAGCGTGAGGAGCACCGCGAAGGCGGCACCGAAGGCGAGGAACGTGCGCGAGAGCGAGTGCGCGAGCATGTCGGCCGGCAGCGCCTTGGGGTCGCCAATCAGGGCGCCGGCGATCCGGCCGGTGAGCAGCGCCGATCCGCCGAAGCCGGCGAGGACGAGGCCCACGGCGATTCCCTTGCGGTCGGGGAACCACCGCGCGGCCAACGCCACCGGGCAGCCGTAGGCGAGACCCACGCCCGACCCCGCCACGACGCCGTAGGTGAGGACGAGCATCCAGATGTTCGTCGCCAGCCCCGAGAGGAGCCAGCCGGCCGCGGCCACGAGTCCCCCGATGATCGCCAGCCGCCGGGGGCCGATCCGCTCCATCATGGAGCCGCCGGCGCACATCGTGACCGCGAACGACGCGAGGAACACCATGAACGGCAGGTTGCCCTGCGTCGCCGAGCAGTCGAGCGCCTTCTCGACGGGCGCCTTGAAGATGCTCCAGGCGTAGACCGATCCCAGGCACAGGTTCATGACCAGGCCGAGGAGCACGAAACCATAGCGGCCCGCCTCGGCCGGCAACCCGAAGACCCGTTCGCTGTTCATGCGGGGTAATGTGCGGCAGGGACGGACGGGTGTCCATCCGGCCGCGATCAGCCCGGGCCGCCGCGCTTCTTGCGGCGGGCATCCTTCTCCCGCTGCTTCTTGAGCTTCCGCCGCTCGTCGGCCGTGAGCCGCTTGCCGGTGTCGCCCTTGGACTTCGCGAGCCGCGCGGCGGGGTTCTGGAGCTGCCCCTGCAGCCGCTGCACCTGCTGCATCCGCTCCCGCATTCCGAGGCCGGCCATCCCCTTCATCATGGAGGCCATGCCGTCGAACTGCTTGACGAGGTCGCTCACCTCGTGAGCCTCCACGCCCGCGCCCCGCGCGATCCGCCGCCGCCGCGACTGGTCGACGATGCCCGAGGGGTTCCGCCGCTCCGCGGGCGTCATCGAGTCGATGATGCCGAAGAGGCGGTTCATGTCGGTCTCGAGGTCGGCGCCGCCGAGCATCTCCTGCATGCCCCCCATGCCCGGGATCATGCCGAGCACCTTCGAGAGCGGCCCGAGGCGGCGGGTCTGGAGGAGCATCTTCTTGAAGTCGTCGAGCGTGAACTCGCCCGCCTTGAGACGCTCCTCCTGCCGTTGCATCTCCTCCTGGTCGAACTTCCGCTGCGCCTCCTCGACGAGCGACACGACGTCGCCCATGCCGAGGATGCGGCCGGCCATCCGCTCGGGGTGGAAGTCCTCGAGGGCCTCGATCTGCTCGCCGGTGCCGATGAACTTGATCGGCACGCCGGTCACGCTCTTGACGGAGAGCGCCGCGCCGCCGCGGGCGTCGCCGTCGAGCTTCGTCATGATGATGCCGTCGAGCTCGAGCGCGTCGTGGAACGCCTTCGCGCTCTTCACGGCGTCCTGGCCGGTCATCGCGTCGACGACGAGGTAGACCTGGTCGGGGCCCACCGTGCGGTCGATCTTCGCGAGCTCCTGCATGAGCGCCTCGTCGATCGCGAGGCGGCCCGCCGTGTCGAGGATGACGACCGACACGTTCTCCTTCTTCGCCCGGGCCACGCCGGCGTTGCAGACGGCGACGGGGTCGGTGCTTCCGCCCGGCACGTCGGCCGGCGTATGCACCGGGATGCCGAGCTGGCGGCCGAGCACGGAGAGCTGCTCGATCGCCGCCGGCCGCTGGAGGTCGGCCGCCACGAGCATCACGCCCCGCCCCTGCTCCTTGATCCTCCGGGCGAGCTTGGCGCACGACGTCGTCTTCCCGGAGCCCTGCAGGCCGCAGAGCATGAGGACGGTCGTCGTGCCCGACTGGAGGTGGAGCGAATGGTCGACCGGCCCCATGAGGCCGACGAGCTCGTGGTGCACGATGCCGACGAGCTGCTGCGCCGGGTCGAGCGAGTCGAGCACCTTCGCGCCCACCGCGCCCTCGACGACCCGCCCGAGGAAGCCCTCGGCCACGTCGTAGGCGACGTCGGCCTCGAGCAGCGCGGTGCGGACCCCCGAAAGGCCCTCCCGCATGTTGGCTTCGGTGAGCTTGCCGCGGCCGCGCAGGGAGGTGAGGGCGGACGAGAGGGACGCGGTCAACGACTCGAACATGGCGGCTCCGGGGCGGCGGAAACCGCGAGTATACCGCCCGGGAAGTCGCGTTCTCCCCCCGGTGACGGGCCGCTCGAATCGGGAGCGGGCACACAGCGTGCCGCTTGCCCGACGCGTGGCCGGCGTGAACGGCGCGTCACCGGAGGGAGCCTGGATTCGCGACGCCGCTGGCCCTCCGGGCGGCGGCGCGGGGCGGGCTCAGCTGAACGTTCCGGGCTGGCCCATGACCGGGCCCGAGGGCATGGAGCCGCCGGCGCCGCCTTCGCAGCACGGGGCCGCCGGGCCGCAGGCCGGCGCACACGCCGGCTCGCACGCCGGGGTGCACACGGGTGCCGCGCACGGCTGGGGCTGCGACCCGCCGCACGGGGAGCGGAACTCCATGAACGAGGGCCGGCGGCAGCTGCTCCCGCCACCGAGGCAGCTGCTGCAGCCCGGCGCCGCCGCCAGGCTCAATACCGTGATCGCCAGACACACAGCACGCGTCATGATGAGGGTCTCCACCGCGGTCGGACGGGGCAGGAGCGGAACGTTGGCCGCGCTCCACTACCGGCGTCGCCTCCGACGCCGACAGAACCCTACCTCACGTTTCCGGCGCGGGCCGCCGGCAAGAGGTGTTTTCCCGCGCCGCGGGGCCGGAGCCGCCGTGTCGTGGGGGGTGGTGCCGGTCGTAGGGCCGCTCCCGGCGTGCGGGGGGCGGCGCGCGGCCACAATCCCGAATGTAGAGTTGCGGCATCGGGTGGCGCGGAGTGGCCAGCGCAGGCCGCGATTCCGATTTCCCCCCGATTCCGCCACGCCGACCGCCGACCATCATGAACCGCCCGACACCCGCCGTGCTGCGTCGCCTTGCCCGGCTCTGCGGCTGTCTCGCCGTGGCCGTGGCCGTGGCCTGCGGTCCACACGCCAACGCCGCCGACCCCGGCGCCTGCTGCCCCGAAGACGTCTGGCTCGTGAGCACGCGGCGGCTGCCAGGCATCTGCCGGATGCCGGCGAGCGCCGACTTTCACGTCGAGCAGCGGATCGCCGGCCGCTGGGAGCGGGCCGACGTCGCCGGCCTCTTCGCCGACCCGGCGCGGCCGCTCGTGGTCTTCATCCACGGCAACCGGTATGAGCCGCACGACGCCAAGGCCCAGGGCGTGATGGTGGCGAGGCAGTTGGCCCGCATCTGCCCGGAGGCCGCGGCCGCCCGGCTCGTCGTCTTCTCGTGGCCGAGCGAGCAGCAGGGCCGGATCATCCCCTCGAGCCGTGACAACTTCCGGCGTTCATACGCCGACGGTCACTATCTCGCCCGCCTGCTCGGCCAGGCCGACCCCGCGCAGCCCGTGGCCATCATCGGCTACAGCTTCGGCGCGACGATCGCCGTGGGCGCGATCGAGGATCTCGTCCACGCCGGCGACGGCGCGGCCCACGGCATCGCTCCCTGGGTCGGCCGGCCCGGTCGCTCGCACCTCGTGCTCGTGGTGCCGGCCGTTCGCTTCGACGCCCTCGCCCCCCGGGGGCCGTTCGCCGCGGCGGCGTCGGGCATCGACCGGCTCACGCTCGTGATGAACTCGCGCGACCTGGCCCTGCGGCTCTTTCCGCACCTCGATCGGGATGAGCGGACCGATGCGCTCGGCGTCGTCGGCATGCCCCGCCGCTGGCTGCCCGGGAGCGTGGAGTTCACCGCCACCGACGCGGCGCCCGTCGTCGGCAAGCGGCACTCGTTCCCGAGCTACCTCGAGGCCCCGTCGCTCGCGCGGCGGATCGCCACCGGTGCCGTCGCGGGGCTCGTCGCCGACTGACCGGCACCGCTCACGCGGCCCGGCGCGTCGCCGGGGTCTCGCCGGCCAGCCGCGCCTCGACCATCATCCGCACCACGTCGGGCATGGCGTGCCGCGCGGTCCACCCGAGCCGCTCGGTGGCCCGCCTCGTGTTGGCGCGGCCGCAAGCGATCTCGGTGGGCCGCACGAGCTTCGGGTCGCGGATCACGTGCCGCCGCCAGTCGAGCCCGACCGCCGCGAAGGCCGCGGCCACGAAGTCCTCGAGGCTCGCGGTGTGGCCGGTCGCGATGACGAAGTCATCGACGGCGTCGAGCTGCAGCATCCTGTGCATCGCGACGACGTATTCGGGCGCCCAGCCCCAGTCGCGGTGCACGGAGAGGTCGCCGAGTGAGAGCGACTGCTGCTCGCCGCGCGCGATCCGGCAGGCCGCTGCCACGATCTTCTGCGTCACGAACCGCTCCGGCCGCAGCGGGCTTTCGTGGTTGAAGAGGATGCCGGTGGCCGCGCGGAGGCCGTACGCTTCGCGGTACTGCGCGATCTGCCAGAACGACGTCGCCTTCGCGATGCCGTAGGGGCTGCGCGGGCAGAGCACGGTCCGCTCGTCGGCCGGCTCGTCGCCGGAGTTGCCGAACATCTCGGAGCTGCCGGCGCTGTAGAGGCGGATCGGCAGGTCGAGCATCCGGATCGCCTCGAGCAGGTTGATCGTGCCGACCACGATGCTTTCGAACGTCTCGACCGGCTGGTCGAACGACAGGCCCACCGACGACTGGCCGGCGAGGTTGTAGACCTCGTCCGGTTCGAACCGGCGGAGCACCTGGAACGTGGAGCGGAAGTCGATCGGCGACATCGACACGAGCGTCACGCGGTCGCGCACCCCGAGCCGCTCGAGGCCCGCGAACCGACCCGCCTGCGCGTCGCGGCTCGTGCCGACGACCGTGTAGCCGAGGTCGAGCAGATGCCGGGCGAGGTAGGCGCCGTCCTGTCCGCCGATGCCGCAGATGACGGCGGTGCGCTCGGACGGCGGGGCTGTGCAGGGGGCGGTCATGGGGCGGGAACCGTAGCAGGCTCCCCGCTCCGGCGGAACGTCAGTTCGCCGGCCCCGGCCGACCCCGTGCCCGGCGGCGGTCCACCGCGGCCAGAGCCGGTTACCGGCCGTCGGCGAACCATGCGGCGGTGAGCGCGAGCCCCTCGGCCAGGCCCACCGCGGGCTTCCACCCGAGGACGGCCGCCGCCCGCCGGGCATCGACGAGGTTCGACCGCAGGTCGCCCGGCCGGGCCGGGCCGTGCACCGGGCCGGGCAACGCGGGGGACCGGCCGTGGCGGGCGGCCGCGGCCGCGACCGCGCCGCGGATGCGTTCCTCGAGAGCGACGACGTCGGTGCCGATGCCCGTGCCGATGTTCAGGCTCGTGAGCGTGCCCGGGCCGCACGACCCCGCCGTCGCCTCGAGGGCCGCCACGTTGGCCCGCGCCACGTCGGGCCCGTAGACGTAGTCGCGGACGTAGCGGCCGTCGCCGTTGATCGTGGATGGCTCGCCGGCGAGGAGCTTCTTGCAGAAGATCGCCACCACACCCGCCTCGCCGTGCGGGTTCTGCCGCGGGCCGTAGACGTTGGCGTAGCGCAGGGCCACCGCCGCGAGGCCGTGCTCCCGCGCGTAGAAGCCGAGGTACCGCTCGCCGACCCACTTCGTGATCCCGTAGGGGCTCACCGGGTCGGGCGTGGCGGTCTCGGGGGCCGGCGCCGTGACCTCGCCGTAGAGCACGCCGCCGCTCGAGGCGAAGACCACGCGCCGGCAGCCCGAGCGCACCGTGGCGTCGAGGACGTTGATGAGACCGATGCAGTTGACCTGCGCGTCGAAGAGGGGTTCGCGGACCGAGCGGCTCACCGACATCTGCGCCGCCTGGTGGCAGACGGCATCGGGCTTCTCGGCCGCGAACACGCGGCCCACCGCGGCCGCGTCGACGATGTCGACCACATGGAGCGGCACGCCCGCGGGGAGGTTGTCGCGAGAGCCGCTCGAGAGGTCGTCGAGCACGGCCACCGCGTGCCCCGCGGCGAGCAGCGTGTCGACGATGTGGCTGCCGATGAACCCGGCGCCGCCGGTGACGAGGATTTTCATGACGAGGTTCCCGAAGGGGCGGCACGCGGCGGTCGTGGTCGGCGCCCCGCGCGGGCCGGTAGCATACCGCCGCCCTCCGCCCCCGCCACGAACGCCGCATGATTCTCCTCCAGCAGCGGTACACGTCGCCCGACCCGCGCCGCGCGGCGGAACTCGAGCAGGTCCGCGCGACGAACGCCGTGGCCGGCATGTTCGACCGCGTCGAGTTCGTCGATCCGGATGAACGGCGGCTCACGTTCGCCGACCTCATCGCACTGGCGGCCGAGCGGTTCGCGGGCCGCACCTGCGTGGTGGCCAACAGCGACATCGCGTTCGACGCGTCGATCCACGGCGTCCAGACGCTCCTGGCGGGGGCCGGCGGGCCGATGCTCGTCGCCCTCTCGCGTTGGGACGACGACACGGCGCCGTCGCTGGAGGGCCGGATCGATCCGGCCACCTGGACCTTCTATTCCCATTCGCAGGATGCCTGGGCGTTCGTCGCCGGCCGGCTGCCCCGCTTCGAGGGCCGCTTCCGGCTGGGCGTGCCGGCCTGCGAGAACCGGCTCGCGTTCGAGGCCGCCGCGGCGGGCGTCGCCGTCGTGAATCCCGCGCTCTCGATCCGCTGCCGGCACCACCACGCCTCGGCGGTCCGAACCTGGCGGCCCGGGGAGGCGTACCGCGGCCCGTTGCTGTTTCCGCGGCTCACCACGGCCGACGTCGGCGACCGGAGAGCCCTGGTGATCGACCGGCGTGGCTGGCGGACGCGGAAGGAGGTGGTGCGGCAGGTCGGCGACTTCGCGGCCCTCGTGCGGGGCGGCCGCCGGTAAACCGACCCGCGCCGCCGGCCCGGCCTGATCGGCGTCGCGGCCGGATTCTGCGGAGGCTGCGTGGACTGGCAGGCCGGCGCCCGCCCGCTCCGCCCCTTCGGCCTTGCGGGCGGCGGGCGGCGTGTGGGATAGCCCGGCGGTCGTCCCGCACCGCCCCCCGAGGTCCCGCATGGTCCGCATGCTCCGCCTGCCGAGTTTCCTCCGCGGGGCGCGGTCCGCGGCCCGCAGGCGGCTGCCCGCGGATTTCGACCCCGGCGTGGCGGCCACCTGCCGTGCGGTCGAAGCCTTCACGATGACGAGCCCTGAGCGCGTCGCCGCGCTCGTCGAGGCGGTGCGCTACGTCTGCCGCCACCGCGTCCCGGGAGACGTCGTCGAATGCGGCGTGTGGCGCGGCGGAAGCATGATGGCCGTCGCCCGCACGCTCCTCGAACTCGGCGAGCGGCGTGGGCTGCACCTCTTCGACACGTTCGCCGGCATGCCGCCCCCCGGGGCCCACGACCGCGACCTCGCGGGCGCCGCGGCGGCCGACCTCATGGCCGCCGAGGATCCGGCCACGGGATCGGTGTGGGCGCGAAGCCCGCTCGACGACGTCCGCAGGAACGTCCTCTCCACGGGCTACCCCGAGGGCGACGTGCGGTTCGTGGTGGGACGCGTCGAGGAGACGGTTCCCCGCCAGGCGCCCGCCACGATCGCGATCCTCCGGCTCGACACCGACTGGTACGAGTCGACGCGGCACGAGCTCGTGCACCTCTTTCCCCGGGTCGCGGCCGGGGGCGTGCTCATCATCGACGACTACGGCCACTGGCAGGGAGCCCGCCGCGCGGTCGACGAGTATCTTGCGGCGTCGAGCGCGCGGATCCTCCTCAACCGGATCGACGTCACCGGCAGGATCGCGGTCAAGCTCGACCCGTAATCGTCCGTGGACAAAGCCGTCCATGGCCTTTGTCCACTCGGTCGCGTTGGCCATGGCCTGCTCCCCCTCCCGAACCCCGATCACGCCCTCGTTCGACCGCAAAGGCTGGCGAGCATGCTGCGATTCCCCCTCCTCGCGCCGCGGACCGGTCGCGGCCGC
>Ga0007796_10000720_pt1 | contig 11416 bp, 12 predicted proteins | sample CryBogmetaGMA0M_FD_60373 | JGI IMG/M metagenome (GOLD analysis project Ga0007796, IMG submission 60373) | Freshwater microbial communities from Crystal Bog, Wisconsin, USA - MA0M | ecosystem: Environmental > Aquatic > Freshwater > Lake | place: Crystal Bog, Wisconsin, USA | collected 2009-07-06 | reverse complement strand
TCCCAACCCACGATCTTGCGGCTGCGGAGGTCCAGGATCAGTCGCAGGGAGAACCACCGGACAACGACCTTGCACGTCGCCCTGGCTCGTCGCGGTCCGAGGAAGATGGCTACTTAGTTATACAAAAGGAGAAACAGCCAGTTCGAAGGTCAATGACTGAGATATCAGAGTCCTGAACGCCGGTTTCGGCTCGACGGGTTTGCGCATTCCAATCTGCAGAAAAACAGGCGTTGCAGGAAATGCGGAAACCAGCAGAGTAATAACAATTCGCAAACAGCTTCTTTTGCGTCTTTATCAACTACCGAACAGAGCCTTGGTTGCCTTTTGGTCAATCTTCTTATCAAGCTTGTTCATGCATTTTTTCTGTTTGGTTTCGCAGTAGAGACCACCGCTCATCGTAAACGTTGTGGCATCAAAATCGGCCACACCGACTTTATTAATCTGATCCATCAGATTCTTGGCTGCCCTCTGCCCCAACTCCATTTCTGTAATGGACACTGACACCCCTTGCGAGTCTGCGCAAAAACCGCCCTTCTTATCGCAGATCACGCCACCTGGCTTCGGATAAAAGACCGATGAAGCCGCGAGAACAGATGCGCTGGCAGCCACGAGCATTGAGCCAAGAGCGACTTTTTTGAGCATTGAATTCATCATCACCACCATGTTGGAAACAAGTTATCTGAGTTTAATTCATCGATCGAAATCGCAAACCTACTACACCAACCACTAAAAACTTTCGACGCGATCAACCTTGAGCATCCACCCCGCTTCGCCAGCAACAAGCTTGTACTGAATTTGCCGATAATGCTGAACGCCATTTCGGGACGCCACTGGAAACCGCCTCACGAGCCTGTTCTCGACAACAGAAAACTCATCACGACCCTTGTACGAAACAGCATCATTGCCAATCTCGCTCAATGGAGGAAGGTAGATCGGCGAGAGCGAGAGATTTTTGATTGATGCAAACGCCAAAATTGATCCATGCGCACTTTTATCGGCAGCATTTATATAAACATACACCTCTGGATAACCGTCATTATTCAGGTCGGCAGCCTCAGCTCCGGTCACAAGCCCATTGACAGGCGTTTTAATGACCTCGACATTTTTATTGAAACCGGCAGGAACAATTTCCACCAGGTTACCGCTTGAGGCGTTCTGACTCGATACGTTGAACTCAATACGATTGATAACCAGCTTCTCTGAAAACGGTTTGCTTCCGGACTTGAGATCTGAGGGCGCCCCCAAATTCTCGGCAACCAAGGCCCAGATGATTGGCGGCATGAAGGCCAGGCACACGAAAACGATTCTTTTAACAGGCAACAACTCAACGCACCTCGATCGAATGATTCATCACGTTAAGCACAAAGCAGCATTCAGCACGGTGCTGGACTATCAATTATTGATTTTTAAACACATTAACGACCCCGCCGCAGGCCACAAAACATTGCCGATAGGACTCATCGCAGTTCCAGTAATTTGGGTTTGTTGAGCAGTACTGTGGATTAGGATTGCACCTTCTCATTTCGTCCTGACTTTGGGCACGATAGACGCAAGCCTGATAACTGTAACTGTTTTGCTGCTGACACATATTTGCGTTGGCCTGCGCCTGATATTGTGCGCCGCTATAGCAGACATTTTTAGCATTGATACACTGAACCGCGCAATTCTTGCCCGACTCATCATTAGGCGCGATATATTCATACCGATAGGTCGTGCAGGCGAAGAGGCTCAATACCGAAAAACATAAAAAAATATATTTTTTAATATTCATGCAGATAAACCATCGTCGTCATTGTTGGCACTCGAGTAACAAGGCAGGCCAGCCTTTCCAGGATATCTCGGCTGAGCCGATTGAGCAGCTTAAGATACGCTATTCATTTTTCGTTCAGGTTATTACTGCAAACGCAAACAAAGCACTCCGTTCAGGACCTTTCTGTAGACGCGCTCGCACATGCACTCACGATCGGTCGCATCGCGGACATTCAAACCCCCGTGCCTCAGGACGGAGTCTGTCCAAGCAATGCAGATCAAGAGTCAATCCGGGATAAATCCCGAAACCTACTCCCACTCGATCGTAGCCGGCGGCTTGCTCGACACGTCATAAGCCACCCGATTGATGCCTCGCACCTCATTGATGATCCGCCCCGACACCTTCTTCAGCAGCGAATAAGGCAACTCGGCCCAATCGGCGGTCATGAAGTCGCTGGTCTGGACAGCCCGAAGCGCTACGACATAGTCGTAGGTTCGGCCGTCGCCCATCACGCCCACGCTCTTGACCGGGAGAAACACCGTGAAGGCCTGGCTGGTCTTGTCGTACCAGCTCTTGCCGTCAGCCGGGTCGATGCAGGCGCGCAACTCGTCAATGAAGATCGCATCGGCGCGCTGAAGCAGCGACACGAATTCGGGCTTGATTTCGCCCAGGATCCGAACCCCCAACCCGGGACCAGGGAAAGGATGACGGTAGACCATTTCGGGCGGCAAACCGAGCGCCACACCGAGCTCTCGCACCTCGTCCTTGAAGAGGTCGCGCAGGGGTTCGAGCAGCTTCAGACCGAGCGTTTCGGGCAGGCCACCGACATTGTGGTGACTCTTGATGGTGGTGGCCTTCTTGGTCCTGGCACCACCGGACTCGATGACATCGGGATAGATCGTGCCCTGGGCCAGCCACTTCGCGTTGCGCAGCTTGCCGGCTTCGCGCTGGAAGACCTCGACAAACTCACGGCCGATGATCTTGCGCTTGGCCTCGGGGTCGGTCACGCCTTTGAGCGCACCAAGAAACTCGGCGCTGGCATCGACATGAACAACCCTGGCATTGAGGCGGCCAACGAACATCTCCATGACCATCTGCGCTTCGTTCAGGCGCAGCAGACCATGGTCGACAAACACGCAGGTGAGCTGATCGCCGATCGCGCGATGAATGAGTGCGGCCGCGACACTTGAATCAACGCCACCCGACAGACCGAGGATGACCTGCTCATCGCCGACCTGCTGACGGATGAGGGCCACCGCTTCATCGATATGGTCACGCATCACCCAGTCAGGCCTGGCACCGGCAATCTTGAGCACGAAGCGCTCGAGCAGCGCCCTGCCCTGCACGGTATGCGTCACCTCGGGATGGAACTGCACCGCGTAGTAGCCGCGCGATTCATCAGCCATGCCGGCGATCGGACAACTCGGCGTGCTGGCCATCAGCTTGAAGCCAGGGGGTAAGGCGGTGACCTTGTCGCCATGGCTCATCCAGACCTTGAGCATGCCGTGGCCTTCGGCGGTTGCGAAATCCTGGATGCCATCGAGCAAGCGGGTATGACCATGCGCACGAACCTCGGCATAGCCGAACTCTCGATGCGTACTCGCCTCGACCTGCCCGCCTTGCTGCACCGCCATCGTGAACATGCCGTAGCAGATGCCGAGCACCGGCACGCCGAGGTCCCAGACGGCCTGCGGTGCGCGCAGATCCTGATCTTCATAGGTGCTGGCATGACTGCCGGACAGGATGACGCCCTTCGGTGCGAACTCGCGCACAAAGGCATCGCTCACGTCATTGGGATGAATCTCGCAGTAAACATTTGCCTCGCGCACCCGGCGAGCAATCAGTTGAGTGACTTGCGAGCCGAAGTCGAGGATCAGGATCCGGTCGTGCATGGCGTGAAATCGACCTCAGTCCTGAAGGTAGTACTCGATCGTCGAGACAACCCGCACTTTCTTGATGTGCGGCGTACTGGCATCGCGGTCTTCGATGGAAAACTGACCCTGAGCGGCGCGCTTGACCTTGCCCAGCGCGCTGGCGGTGTCGGTCGCGAACTTGCCGGCCGACTCGCGGGCATTCTTGACCGCCTGCTCGATCATCACCGGCTTGATGGAATTGAGGCCATCAAAGACAAACTGCACACCCGGCCCTTCGCCTGACACCACGACACCCTGCTTGCCCAGATCGCCGAGCTTGCCGATCGCCGCCCTCACCTCGTCGACTTTGGGCGTATAGACAGTCACCACCGCCTTGCCCAGATATCTGAACTTGCCGTTCTGTTCGCCATATTCGCGGGCCTGACGATCGACGATCGTGGGTGGCCCGAAGGTGATCTCGGCGGGCTCGAACTCGCGCTCTTTCAGAAAGGCCTCGATCGAGGTCTTGTGCGCTTCGAAACGTGCATAAAGCGCCGGCAGGTCGTTGTCGGTATCGGTATAGCTGATCGGCCAGATAGCCAGATTGGCCGGCACTTCGCGCTCGGCCAAGCCCTTGACCTCAACCGTCCTTTCCTGTGCACGGTATTTCAGAAAACCGGCCGACAGGGACATGCCCAGGCCGATCAAACCAAGCGCCAGAAGCACACCGACGATGGCCGCAGCGATCGGTCCAATGATTCGTTCGTTCATGTCATTCGGCCTGGTAATTGGGCGCTTCCTTGGTGATCTGCACGTCGTGGACATGCGACTCGCGCATGCCGGCCGACGTGATCTCGACAAAGCTCGGACGGGTGCGCATCTCATCGACCGTGCGACAGCCGCAATAGCCCATGCTTGCGCGCACGCCACCGCACAGCTGATAAAGGATCGACAGCACCGAGCCCTTGTAAGGCACGCGGCCTTCGATGCCTTCGGGCACCAGCTTGTCGACGTTGGCCGTGGAGTCCTGGAAATAGCGATCGGCCGCACCGTCGGCCATCGCACCCAGAGAACCCATGCCGCGATAGCTCTTGTAGGAGCGACCCTGATAGAGGATGACCTCGCCCGGCGCCTCTTCGGTACCGGCGAGCATCGAGCCCATCATCACGCTGTAGGCGCCGGCAGCCAGGGCCTTGGCCACGTCGCCCGAATAGCGCACGCCGCCGTCGGCAATCAGCGGAATGCCGCTGCCGGCGAGCGCGTCGGCAACATCGCTGATCGCGCTGATCTGCGGCACACCGACACCGGCGACAATGCGGGTGGTGCAGATCGAGCCCGGGCCGATCCCCACCTTGACGCCATCGGCACCGGCTTCGGCAAGCGCTCTGGCCGCCTCAGCGGTGGCGATATTGCCGCCGATCACTTCCACCTGCGAGTAGTTGCGCTTGATCCAGCGAACCCGATCGAGCACGCCCGCCGAATGCCCATGCGCGGTGTCGACCACGATGACGTCAACACCGGCCTTGACCAGCAGCTCGATCCGTTCATCCGAATCGGGACCCACACCAACCGCCGCACCGACTCGCAACTTGCCGAACTCATCCTTGCTGGCGTTGGGATGCTCGGTGGACTTGAGGATGTCCTTGACGGTGATCAGGCCGCGCAACGTGAACGCAGCATCGACCACCAGCACGCGTTCAAGGCGATGCTGATGCATCAGCTCCTTGGCTTCGTCGAGCGGCGCGCCTTCGTTGACGGTCACGAGTCGCTCGCGCGGCGTCATGATCGAGGACACCGGCTCATCGAGGCGGGTTTCGAAACGAAGGTCGCGGTTGGTCACGATACCGACCACCTGCCGACCCACGACCACCGGCAGACCGGAGATGCGGTGCTGGCGCGTGATGTCGATGACATCGCGCACCGTCATGTCAGGGGTGACCGTAATGGGATCGCGCACGATTCCCGCCTCGAAGCGCTTGACGCGAGCCACTTCTCGCGCCTGCTCGGCCGGGGAAAAATTCTTGTGAACGACGCCGATTCCGCCTTCCTGGGCGATCGCGATCGCAAGCCTCGCCTCGGTGACGGTATCCATCGCGGCGGACACCAGCGGGATATTCAGGGTGATGCCACGTGTCAGCCGGGTCGACAGCGAGGTATCGCGGGGCAGGACGTCGGAGAACGCGGGAACGAGAAGGACGTCGTCGAAGGTCAGCGCTTTCTTGGCAAGTCGCATGGGCGCCTCACGGCTCAAAAATGAATTATACCGACTCCGTCCGGCCTGAGCCGCTTTCCGCCGGTCGGTCGGAGTGCGGATTTGAACTGCGCTCGGCTTAGTCTGGGGGACCACCCGATCAGACTTTGAGGTTCAGGCGTCATGCTGGTCCGATACCTTCTTCCGATTTGCTTATTGGCTCTCGCGGCCGCCGATGCCACTGCGCAATACAAATGGCGCGATGCCAACGGTCGAACGGTCTATTCCGACTTGCCGCCTCCCGTTTCGGTCACGCCCAGCGCGGTGCTCAATGCACCCGTGCGGCAGGCCCCTGCGGCTGCAACTGTCGGATCGGGTGGTCCGGCGGAGCAGGCCGTGATGCCGGACAAAGCAAGCCCGGTCAACAAGGCGGCGCCTCTGACGCCGGCTGACCGTGAACTCGAATCGCGCAAGCGCGCGGCAGACAAAGCCGCTGCTGACCGCAAGACCGCCGAAGCAGCCGATCGCGACCGCGAAATGGCCGAACAATGCACGGTCGCACGTTCGAACCTGGCAGCGGTCGACAGTGGCATGCGCCTCGCACAGATCAATGCCAACGGCGAGCGCGAGGTCCTCGACGACGCTCAGCGCGCCGTCCGTGCCGACCAGGCCCGCAACGTCATCAAGGCCGCCTGCAAAAGCTAGGCAAAAAACCTCACACCGCGCGATCTGGCGTCCAGCGCCTCTCGCCGGTAAGACGCCTGCGATGATCGGCCCTGCGCTGGCGCGCGATTTTCGGATCGACGATCACTCGGGGCAACAGTTCGATACGGTCGCCATCGTGCAAGGGGTCGGTCAGCGCCACCCGACGGCCAAAGCACGCCACGCCAAGTGAATCGGCCTCCCAGGGCAAGCCACTGCCGTCAAGCGATTCGCCAACTGACCGATCACGAATCAGTTGGGCCATCCCGCTGGCTGCCAGCGCCTGCGCGACCGTCGTGCCTGCGTCGACGTCGAGCGCGACGCGCAGGGGCGGATCGACCCCAATCCAGACGACCTCGATCGACAATCGAGCTGAGGCGACACACCCAATCGTCTCAGCCATACAGGGCCTGCGCGCGCTTCACGAACGCGTCGACAAAACTGCCGGCAATCTGATCGAACACCGGCGACAACGCCCGCGACAGCAGCGCCCCGGCAAATACATAGTCGAGGGAAAACTCGACCTTGCAGGCATCGGCGCGCAAGGGCGTGAACAGCCACTGACCGTCGAGTTTCGAGAAGGGCCCATCGCGCAGGGTCATGCTGATGCGCTGGTCGCGGACCTGGCGGTTCTCGGTGGTAAACGACTGACGCAGCCCGAGGTAGTCGATCCGCAAGGTGGCCACCATGAATCCGTCGGTGCGCTCCTGGATCTGGGCCCCACCGCACCATGGCAGGAAAAGCGGATAGTCCTCGACGCGCTCGACCAGATCGAACATGCGCGAAGCACCATAGGGAACGAGAACCGACTTGTTGACCAGCGGCATGCGAGGCTCTGGGTTGGACTTGACTGACGCAGGCCGGGGCGGGCTGCTAGACTCGTCGGATTCTACCCGGCCGTCGTCATGACGGCAGACCATGAGCATTGTCGACAATCGCAAGGCCTTCCACGACTTCTTCATCGAGGAGAAGTACGAGGCAGGGCTGGTCCTGGAAGGCTGGGAGGTCAAGGCCATCCGCGCCGGCCGAGCCCATCTGAAAGAAGCCTACGTCATCGTGCGAGGCGCCGAGCTGGCGCTGCTCGGCGCGCACATCACGCCGCTGACGGCAGCCTCGACCCATATCAATCCTGACCCGACCCGCACCCGCAAACTGCTGATGCATGGGCACGAGATCGCCAAGCTGATCGGCAAGGTCGAACGCGCCGGCTTCACGCTGGTGCCGCTCGATCTGCATTACAAGGGCGGGCGGGTCAAGCTTGAAGTGGGCCTTGCCAAGGGCAAGAAACAATATGACAAGCGCGATGCCGAGCGCGAGCGCGAGTGGCAGCGCGAAAAACAGCGCATCGTCAAAAGCGGTACCCGGGTATCGGGCTAAGGCGCTCGGGCCGGCGATCAGCAGGCGATCAGCAAGCGATCAGGCGGGCGGGCGAACCACGGGGGTCCCGGCAACCGGCTGCTTCACAACCGTCATTGCACTGGCAATCAGGGACGACATATCGGCCAGATTGGCCGGCACGATCAGGGTATTGCCCTGGCGCGCCAGTTCGCCGAAGGCCTGGACATACTGCTCGGCGATCTTGAGGTTGACCGCGTTCATGCCGCCCGGCCGCTCGATGGCCTGGGCAATGCGCTCGAGTGCCGCGGCGGTCGCCCCGGCCACCGACAGGATCGCGGCCGCCTGACCCTGCGCCTTGTTGATTTCGGCCTGCTTGTCACCCTCTGATCGCTGAATCGAGGCTTCGCGTTCGCCGGTGGCGATATTGATCTGCTCCTGCTTGCGACCTTCCGATGCAGCAATCAGCGCACGCTTTTCACGCTCGGCGGTGATCTGCGCCTGCATCGAGCGCAGGATCTCGGCCGGCGGGGTGAGGTCCTTGATCTCGTAGCGAAGCACTTTCACGCCCCAGCTCATCGCCGCCTCGTCGAGCGCCGAGACGACGCTGCTGTTGATGAAATCACGCTCCTCGAAGGTCCGATCGAGCTCCAGCCGGCCGATCACCGAACGCAGCGTGGTCTGCGAAAGCTGGGTAATCGCAACGATGAAGTTCGACGAGCCATATGAGGCCCGCGTGGGGTCGGTCACCTGAAAATAGAGCACGCCATCGACGGTCAGCTGGGTGTTGTCCTTGGTGATGCAGACCTGGCTCGGAACATCCATCGGGATTTCCTTGAGCAGATGCTTGTAGGCCACCCGATCGATGAAGGGCACCACGAAAGACAGGCCAGGCGTGAGCGTGCGGTGGTATTTGCCCAGCCGCTCGACCACCCAGGCATGCTGCTGCGGGACGACCTTGAGCGTCTGGATGATGACCACGACGGCCAGAATCAGGACCACTGCGGCGATGACACTGCTTCCGATCATTCAATCCTCACATGCTTGGTGGCCAACTCAGCGGCCCTTGTGTGGTGGCGAAATGCCGAATTGCCGTCAGTGCCGGCTCAGTACCAGCTGATTGCCGACGACCTCGCGAATGATGAACTCGCCAGGCTCCGGCGTCTGTCCATGGGCGATTCGGGCGGTCCATTGCGTGCCGCGATACTGGACGCGGGCCAGGCCACTGGCATCCCAGGCATCGACCTGCACCCGTTCGCCGATGTCGGCCAGCACATCGGCGTTGCGACCGGCCGGCAGTTGCGATGAGGCGCCGGTGCGTGATCGCCTCACCCAGGCAGCCCCCGCGAGACTGATGACTGCTGCCGTCAGGCACTGCGCCCAGATCGGGCCACCGAAGGCCGCTGCCACCCCGGCCGCGACGCAGCCGCAACCGATGACGAGCAGATAGAAGGTCCCCGTGATGAGTTCGAGGATGCCCAGGGCCAGGGCCAGCAACCACCACCAGTATTGAATCGCCATAGGGGCGCAGCATCTCGCGTGTGGATGCCAAGGTCAATCGGAATGCGACCCCGGCGTCCGGGTAATGATGTCGCGCACACACAGTCGCGGCGCAAAAAGCATTGGCTAACCGGGAACCGCTGCTGGTAACCTTTGAGGCTAATCGAATCAGCGTTGCGACCGCTTTACAATCGCCTGCGTTCGAGGTGTCCGGCCCGTTATTTTTTCCGATCCCACTCCTGGAGAATTACCCAATGAAGCTTGTTCAGACCGTATTAGGCATTGCTGTGACCGCTGCATTTGTGAGCCTGTCAGCTCCGGCGTCAGCTCAGCTCGTGGTCAAGATCGGGCATGTCGGCCCGCTCACCGGCGCCATTGCGCACCTCGGCAAAGACAACGAACTCGGCGCCAAGCTCGCCATCGAAGACCTGAACGCCAAGGGCATCAAGATCGGCGGTCAGACCGTCAAGTTCGAACTGGTTCCGGAAGACGACGGTGCTGATCCCAAGCAGGGCACGGCCGCGGCCACCAAGCTGGTCGATGCCAAGGTCAATGGCGTGATCGGCCACCTGAATTCGGGCACCACGATCCCGGCCTCCAAGATCTATCACGATGCCGGCATTCCCCAGATCTCGCCGTCAGCCACCAATCCCAAGTACACGCTGCAGGGCTTCAAGACCGCCTTTCGCGTGGTCGCCAATGATGGCCAGCTCGGTGGCGTCATGGGTCGCTATGCGGTCAAGGACCTGAAGGCCAAGAGCATCGCGATCATCGACGACCGCACCGCCTATGGTCAGGGCGTGGCCGACGAGTTCGAGAAGTCGGTGAAAGCTGCCGGCGGCAAGGTGGTCGGTCGTGAGTTCACCAACGACAAAGCCACCGACTTCAACGCCATTCTGACCAAGCTCAAGGGTGCCAAGCCCGATGTGGTCTTCTACGGCGGCATGGATGCGGTTGCCGGCCCGATGCTGCGCCAGATGAAGCAACTTGGCATCGATGCCAAATTCATGGGCGGCGATGGCATCTGCTCGAGCGAACTGATCAAGCTCGCCGGCGACGGCATGGGTGACGGTCAGGTGATCTGCGCAGAAGCCGGTGGCGTGAGCCCGGACAAGGCGGCCGCACTCGACGCCTGGAAAGCCAGCTTCAAGAAGCGTACCGGCGCCGATGTGCAGATCTATGCACCCTACGTCTATGACGCGACGATGGTGATGGCGACAGCCATGCAAAACGCCAATTCCGCCGACCCGAAGAAGTATCTGCCTGCCCTGGCCAAAGTCAGCTATGACGGCGTGACCGGCAAGATCGCCTTCGACTCGAAAGGCGACATTCTCAATGGCGCGCTGACCTTCTATACCTACAAGGGCGGCAAGCGTGAAATGATGATGGTCGTTCGCTGATCGGCCACTGCAACCAGAACCAGAGGGCCGGCCGGCAGGTCGGCCCTTGCATCAAGCGAAGGCGCCGACATCGGCGCCTTCTTCAATTCGGAGACTGTCGATGCCAGCAAGCAAAGCCCGAGCCGGTGTGTTCATCGCGTCGGCCCTGATCGGTGCCAGCCTGATCGTCGGCTGCACATCGCCCGCCTTGCCGCCAGTGCAGCCGGGTTACATCCCCAAGCCGATCGAGATCACGCAGCCAGGCTCGAACAATCAGATACCGACGCCTCCTGCTGGGCCGGCTCCCGGCGCGACCAGACCGCCTTCGGCCGGGCCATCGCTCAAGTCCTCGAGCTGGTACTGGCTGGGCACCATCGGTGGCGCCGAGTTCGTGTCGCCCGCAGATCCCGGCACCTTCAATCTCGAGTTTCTGGAAGGTGGACAACTCGCCGCGCAGGTTGACTGCAACCGTGGCAGTTCAAGCTGGCAGCAGGACGGCAGCACACTGCGGATCGGTGCGCTGGCGACCACGCGCATGGCCTGTCCGACCGGATCAGAAGCCGCCCGCTTTAGCCGTCAGCTCGGACAGGTCAGGTCGGCCGCGCTGGTGCGCGGACTGCTCGAGCTGAGCACCGAGGACGCCGGCACGATGGTCTTCGCACGCGACCCTGAATGGCGACTGAGCAGCTACGACTGCCCGGGCGCC
>Ga0007796_10000719_pt1 | contig 11417 bp, 10 predicted proteins | sample CryBogmetaGMA0M_FD_60373 | JGI IMG/M metagenome (GOLD analysis project Ga0007796, IMG submission 60373) | Freshwater microbial communities from Crystal Bog, Wisconsin, USA - MA0M | ecosystem: Environmental > Aquatic > Freshwater > Lake | place: Crystal Bog, Wisconsin, USA | collected 2009-07-06 | reverse complement strand
CAGTTTTCACCAAGTAATTTTTGTGCCATCTCTACCACAATGTAATCAGCAGTAGTATCGCGATACTACTGCTGATTACATTGTGGTAGAGATGGCACAAAAATTACTTGGTGAAAACTGGATGAAAGATTATGTTACTAAAGCAAATGAGGGTGGCATTGAAAGGGTTCTCGTCTAATGATTCCTAATAACATCGTGGTACATCAGCAATCTAAGGTACTTGAACTCTCATACGAGAACGGTAATACTTATCGGCTGCCCTTTGAGCTTTTGAGAGTGCTTTCACCTTCTGCAGAAGTTCAGGGCCATGGTCCAGGGCAGGAGACTTTGCAAACTGGCAAGCGTGATGTTTTGATTGCGAACCTTGAGCCTGTTGGCCATTACGCATTAAAGCCTAGCTTTTCTGACGGTCATGATTCAGGGCTATATTCTTGGGATTACTTGCAGTACCTGTGCGAGAACCAAGAGCAACTGTGGAAAGAACATTTAGATAGATTGACGGCTGCAGGCCTTGATCGTGATGCACCTATGAATGTTGCTGGCCATTCTTGTGGAAGTCACTAATGAGTAAAACCCATTTTGGTTATCAAAGCGTCGATGAGACAGAAAAAGCCGGTAAGGTTGCTGAGGTTTTTCATTCGGTAGCCAGTAAATATGATGTGATGAATGACTTGATGTCATTTGGTTTACATCGTGTTTGGAAAAAAATCACGATTGCTCGTGCAAATGTTCGCCCAGGACAAAAGATTTTAGATATTGCTGGAGGTACCGGGGATCTTGCGGCAGCATTTGCCAAGGCGGCAGATTGGGGTCGCAATCCTGATGCACAAGTCTGGTTAAGTGATATTAATGCGTCGATGTTAGGCGTTGGTCGAGATCGCTTATTAGATCGCGGCATGACCTTGCCTTGTGTGCAGTTTGATGCTGAAAAGATTCCGTTTCCGAGTAATCATTTTGATGTTGTCACCGTGGCATTTGGCTTACGCAATATGACCCATAAAGATGTGGCACTGGGCGAGATGTGTCGTGTGATTAAGCCGGGAGGCCGCGTTCTGGTGTTGGAGTTCTCCAAACCAGATGCATTTTTGCAGCCTGTTTATGACACTTATTCATTCAAGGTTTTGCCTTGGTTAGGCGAAAAGATTGCGCAAGATTCAGAAAGTTATCGTTATTTAGCGGAATCGATCCGTATGCACCCAGATGCCCAAACCCTCAAAGAGATGATGTTGGGGGTCGGTTTTGATGAAGTGGAAACCCACAGGATGACAGGGGGTATCGTTGCCTTACATATTGGTATTAAATACTGATAGTTGTATAGTTTTTAAGCTTTTAAAAACTAAAGCAGTTCAAAAGTGATAAAAAGGGGTAAATAAAAATGAATCAACATTTTTTTAAAGCAGTTCTTTTAAGTCTTACTTTAATGTTTGCATCTGTTGCTCATGTTGATGCTGCACGTTTAGGTGGTGGTAAAAGTTTTGGACGCGCGCCTAGTGCACCAATGCAAAAGCAAGCTGCCCCAGTACAAAAGCCAGCACAACAAGCACAGCCAGCGGCTCCAGCCCCAGCTCCTCAAGCGCCTGCACCTAGTCGTTTTGGTGGCATGGGCGGTCTCTTAGGCGGATTAGCGGCCGGCTTAGGTATTGGCTATCTTTTATCGCACTTTGGTTTAGGGGAAGCAGCATCCTCCATGATTACCGGACTCTTAATTGCTATGCTGGCAGGCTTTGCCATCATGTTCGTGATTCGTAGATTACTGCCAGCGATGTCTGGTGCAGGCAGCAATGCAGGTTCTGCAACCGGTTTGCAGCGCACTAATGTGGAGCAAGCGCCTAGACAAGAGCCTGCCTTTACTCCAGCAGCAAATGCCTTTGGAGGTATGAGTGCTGAGTCAACAACATTTCAATCGACATTACCTCCCGGTTTTGATGAGCGTACATTTCTTGAGAATGCAAAGCAGTATTTTTCTACTTTGCAAAAAGCTTGGGACCAAGGAGACCTCGTTGCCTTGCGTGAATTTACAACCCCTGACATGTTCGCCACAATCCAACAGGATCTAGCAGGTCGGGCTGACGCTACTAATCAAACGGATGTTGTTTCTATTGACGCTAAGCTCATTGGCATTGAGACCGCAGACGGATATTATTTCTGTAGCATTCAATTTAGTGGCATGATTCGCGAACAACAGGGAGCTCCAGCAAGTGACTTCTCTGAAATCTGGAATTTAAGTAAGCCAGTAGAGGGCCCTGGAGGCTGGGTACTAGCGGGTATCTCGCAGTTGGTTTAAGCTCTAGGTACTTTCCATTGGAAAACCCGCACTAGTGCGGGTTTTTTACACTCATGAATATGCATTTATCTACTACCCATACGATTGCTGCCGGAGCTGCTTGCCGGGGGATTAACCATGTATTGGGCAGCGAGCCTTGGGCATCTGCTGAATTAGCTAAACACGCTGGTAAAACAATTTTGCTCCAGCTGCCCTTGGGCGAGCTTTGCTTTGAGATTTCTGCTGCAGGCTTATTGGGTACTTTAAAAGAGGCGGATAGTCCTTCTTTGACTTTAGAGGTTTCAAGTAAGGCATTGGGTGATTTAGCAGCGAGTTCAAGTAACTTACGTGAGCAAGCTTTTAAAGCCGTCAAGATTACTGGTGACGCAGATTTGGCTCAACTAATAGGCCGCTTAGCCGGTCAACTGCGCTGGGAGTATGAAGAAGACTTAGCTCGTTTAGTAGGCGATGCACCTGCAAACTTTGCTGTGAGGCAAGGTAAGAAATTAGTCTTCGCTTCCCGATCCGCCGTTTCTGATTTGCTGGACAATGTTGTGGAATATGTCAGCGAAGAAAGAAAAGTACTTTTGAATAAACGAGACTTTATATCCCATAAATCCGAATTAAATGACTTGCGCGAATCTGTAGATAGACTCGAGAAGCGTGTTCAACTCTTAGAGCAAAAGGCTAAATAAATCGTGCGTCGAATTACTCGTCTTTGTTTTATTTTCTTCACCGCTTGGCGCTATGGCTTATTACCCCTGTTGCGTGACATTCTCAAGCCTGGAGTTGGAAAAGGTGTTATCACAGTAATCTGCTGGACTTCGCCCAGTGGCAATTTGCCAAGAGGTGAGCGTATTCGTTTGACGCTAGAGGCGCTTGGCCCAATCTTTGTGAAATTTGGACAAGTGCTTTCAACGCGTCGAGATTTATTGCCAGAAGATATTGCTAATGAGTTAGCAAAGCTGCAGGATCAAGTTCCCCCGTTTTCGAATGAAGAGTCGCGGCGCTTAATTGAGAAAGCAATTGGCCAGCCGATCGAAGAAGTCTTTATTAGTTTTGATGCCACACCTGTCGCAAGTGCCTCCGTTGCGCAAGTCCATTTTGGAGTTTTGCGAGCTACTGCGAGGCATCCAGAATGGAATGGGCGTGAAGTTGCGATCAAGGTCCTGCGTCCAGGCATTCTTCCAATCATTGAGAGCGATATCGCTTTAATGTACGACCTAGCAAAAGTTATTGAAAAATTATCTTCTGATGGTCGCCGCTTAAAACTCACTGAGAACGTTGCTGAGTTTGATAGGCATTTACATGATGAGCTCGATCTCATGCGTGAGGCTGCTAATGCCAGTCAGTTAAGAAGATATTTTGTTGACTCAGATAAGCTGATGATTCCAGAAATGTATTGGGATTTATGTCATACCAATGTCATCGCAATGGAAAAGATGAATGGCATATCCATTGGACGTTTTGATGAATTACGCGCTGCTGGGGTAGATTTCAAAAAATTAGCAGCAGACGGTGTAGAGATATTTTTTACTCAAGTATTTGAATATGGTTTTTTCCATGCAGATATGCACCCTGGAAATATCATGATTAGTCTTGAGCCAGAAACATTTGGGCGTTTTATTTCTTTAGACTTTGGTATTGTTGGCGCCCTTAGTGAATCTGATAAAAATTATTTAGCGCTGAATTTCTTAGCTTTCTTTAATCGTGATTATCGGCGAGTTGCAGAGTTGCATCTTGAATCAGGTTGGGTGCCTGCCGATACCCGTGTAGAAGAATTAGAGGGTGCAGTGCGCTCGGTTTGTGAACCTTACTTTGACCGACCTTTAAAAGAGATTTCTTTGGGCATTGTTCTGGTGCGCTTATTCCAAACATCTCGTCGTTTTAAGGTGGAGGTCCAGCCGCAACTATCCCTGTTATCAAAGACCTTATTGAATGTCGAGGGTCTGGCCCGTGAACTAGATCCTGATCTCGATCTCTGGCAGACTGCAAAGCCGATTCTGGAAAAGTGGATTAGTAAGCAATTGGGCTGGCGGGGCTTTATTGACGGTCTCAAAGAAGAGGCGCCGACTTGGGCCAAGATTTTGCCAACTTTACCTCGCTTGATTGCCGATGCCCTTGCTCAAGGCAGCAATCAAACAAAAGATCAAAATGGCGAGCTAGAGGCCCTAAAAGCACTTTTGCTTGAGGAAAGACGCACTCGCCGACTGGTAACGGGGGCTTTGCTCTTTGCAGGTGGTTTTTTGGCCGGAATTTTGATTATCGGCCTAGGCATTTACTAGCCTTTAGCTTCTTGCGCCCTAAACCGCTAAAATAGCGGGCTAGGCAGAACACATGAAAAAATACTTTATCGCAGGCATCCTGGTTTGGGTACCACTGGCAGTCACCGTTTGGGTGATTGGGTGGGGCTTAGGTTTGCTCGATGGGGTTTTTGGATCAGTGATGCACGCCATCATTCTAGTTCTCCCAAGTGATACCGCAATAGACGTACAACATTTCCGTGATCTTCCGGGTGTTGGAATATTAATTGTGATTGCAGTCATTATGTTCACCGGGCTGCTTGCAATTAGTTTTGCTGGCCAATGGTGGTTAAAGATTTGGGATAAGTTTGTTAATCGTATTCCGATTGTGCGTTCGATCTATTCGAGTGTTCAGCAGGTTTCATCTACTTTATTTTCTGGCAGTGGTCAGGCTTTTAGTAAGGCCTTATTGATTCGTTATCCACATGCCGATTCTTGGGCAATTGCATTTCAAACAGGTATCCCTGCAAGAGAAGTGACGGCTAAACTGGGTGAAGACTATGTAAATGTATTCTTGCCAACTACTCCAAATCCTACCTCTGGTTTTTTCATGATTGTGCCGCGTGCACAAACGATCGAACTAGAGATGAGCGTAGAGGAAGCATTGAAGCATATTGTTTCAATGGGCTCTGTGCCTCCCAATAGTTCTAGTGGATTGACTACATCCCAGTCACCACACCATTCTTGATTTATAGGAAATTGTTATGTCGATGCGAAGCCATACCTGTGGACAGGTAACCGATTCACTGATTGGTAAAGAAGTCACCCTTGCTGGATGGGTTAATCGCCGCCGTGACCACGGGGGCGTTATCTTTATTGACTTGCGTGACCGTGAAGGTTTTGTTCAGGTAGTGTGTGATCCAGATCGCCCTGAGATGTTCGCTTTAGCTGAACAAGTACGCAATGAGTTTTGTATTCAAATCAAAGGGCTTGTGCGTGCTCGTCCTGCTGGCACTGAAAATAATGATCTCGTCAGTGGAAAAGTAGAAATTCTTTGTCATAGCCTTGTCATTTTGAATGCTTCTGTGACGCCACCATTTCAGATTGATGATGAGAATTTATCGGAGACTACCCGTCTTACTCACCGAGTACTAGATTTACGTCGCCCTCAGATGCAAAAGAATTTGCGTTTGCGCTACAACGTTGCAATGGAGTGCCGTCGCTATTTAGATGAGGCTGGTTTTATTGATATTGAAACTCCAATGTTAACTAAGAGCACGCCAGAAGGTGCTCGTGACTACTTGGTTCCATCTCGTGTACATGACGGCCAATTTTTTGCTTTGCCGCAATCCCCCCAATTATTTAAGCAGTTATTGATGGTGGCTGGTTTTGATCGTTACTACCAAATTACTAAATGCTTCCGCGATGAAGATTTACGTGCAGATCGCCAACCAGAATTTACGCAGATTGACTGTGAAACTGCGTTCTTAAGTGAGTTAGAAATTCGTGAGCTCTTTGAAAACATGATTCGTCATATTTTCAAGAAGACCATGAATGTTGAATTACCCAAGCCATTCCCAACCATGCCCTATTCAGAAGGTATGGCACGTTTTGGATCTGATAAGCCAGATTTGCGTGTGAACTTTGAGTTCACTGAGTTAACTGATTTGATGAAAGATGTTGATTTCAAGGTTTTCTCAGGCGCCGCCAACCAAGAGGGCGGTCGTGTAGTAGGTTTATGTGTCCCTGGCGGTGCTGAGATTAGTCGTAGTGAGATTGATGACTATACCCAATTCGTGAGCATCTATGGTGCCAAAGGTTTGGCCTGGATCAAGGTGAACTCTGTGGCTGAAGGTCGCAACGGTTTGCAATCTCCAATTGTGAAGAACTTGCATGATGCTGCTATCGATGGCATCTTAAAGCGTACTGAGGCAAAAGATGGTGACATTATTTTCTTTGGCGCTGATAAAGAAAAAGTGGTGAATGATGCAATCGGTAATTTACGTTTGCGCATTGGCCATTCTGCTTGGGGTAAAGAGCATGGCCTCTTTGCCGAAGGATGGAAGCCATTATGGGTAGTGGATTTCCCAATGTTTGATTACGATGAAGGTGAAGCGCGTTGGGTTGCTTGCCACCATCCATTTACAAGCCCTAAAGATGAGCATATGAAATACCTGGAGACTGATCCCGGTAAGTGCTTAGCTAAAGCCTATGACATGGTCCTCAACGGTAGCGAAATTGGTGGTGGTTCAGTCCGTATCCACCAAGAGACAGTCCAAAGTCAGGTGTTTCGTGCTCTCAAGATTGGCCCTGAAGAAGCGCAAGCCAAGTTTGGCTTTTTATTGGATGCCCTTCAATATGGTGCGCCTCCACACGGCGGTATTGCCTTTGGTTTAGATCGTATTGTGACGATGATGACAGGGGCTGAATCGATTCGTGATGTGATTGCTTTCCCAAAAACACAACGCGCACAGTGCTTATTGACTCAGGCTCCGAGTCCGGTTGATGAGCGTCAACTACGCGAATTACATATTCGTTTGCGCCAAGCCGCTCCTACTGCTTAAACCAGTAAAGCAGCACCCAGCCTACCTTGAAAATCCCTATTTCGGTTTTAGTTGTTATCTATAAATCAAATAGGGATGTTTTATTAATAGAGCGTGCGGACAGAAAAAATTTCTGGCAATCAGTGACTGGTAGTCTTGATAGTCCAAATGAGGCTCTTAGCATAGCGGCTATGCGTGAGGTGTATGAAGAAACAGGCATTGCTGTTGACCAGCTACCTGAGGGGGCCTTGCAGAATCTGCATCATCAGATTGAGTACCAAATTTACCCTGATTGGCGTTTTCGCTACGCACCTGGCATTACTAAAAATACTGAGCATTGGTTTGCCTTACAGGTTCCTGATAACACCCCTATTAAGCTTTCCCCAAGAGAACATGTAGCGTATCAGTGGTTACCATTTACAGAAGCTGCCAAAAAATGTTTCTCGCCGAGTAATGGCGAAGCTATTCTGAAATTATTCTCAGGATACAAGGAATAAGATCAAGCGATGAGACCTTCATCTGGGCACCATCATTCTGGAGTAGATTCCAAGCCTTCACGCGGGGGTGATTGGAAGGTCATTCGTGATTTAATTCCCTATCTACTGGAATATAAATTTAGAGTTGCGATTGCTCTCGCTTGCTTGGTTGCAGCTAAAGTCACCAATCTAGGCATCCCCATTTTATTAAAACGTTTAATTGACAACTTAAACATTCGGGCAGATTCTCCACAAGCTTTGCTTGTGGTTCCAGCAGGACTCATTTTGGCTTATGGGCTCCTGCGGATGTCTGCTTCGTTGTTTGCGGAGTTGCGTGAGTTTCTTTTTGCTCGAGTGACCCAAAATGCTGTACGCAAAGTGGCCCTCCAAGTTTTTGAGCATTTACATTCTTTAGCGCTGAGTTTTCACCTGGCTAGACAGACTGGCGGAGTAAGTCGTGATATCGAGCGGGGTACACGCGGTATTCAATCGCTTATTTCTTATTCTCTATATAGCATCCTACCAACACTCGTTGAGTTTATTTTGGTATTGGGTTATTTAGCATACTCATATGATATTTGGTTTGCAGCAATTACGTTGTGCGCCTTAGTTTTCTATATTGTGTTTACGGTAGTAGTAACAGAGTGGCGTACCCATTTTCGTAAGACCATGAATGACATGGATTCAAAGGCAAATCAGAAGGCAATTGATTCTTTATTAAACTTTGAGACTGTGAAGTATTTTGGTAATGAAGCTTTTGAAGCAAGTCGTTATGACAAAAATTTGGTACGCTATCAGGCCGCAGCTATTAAGTCGCAAAAATCTTTAGCAGTTCTCAATTTTGGCCAGCAAACCATCATTGCTATTGGTTTAGTCTTAATTTTGTGGCGCGCTACGCTTGGCGTAGTAGACGGCACTATGACTCTTGGTGACCTCGTACTCGTTAATACTTTAATGATTCAGTTGTATATTCCACTTAATTTTTTGGGCGTGATTTATCGTGAGATCAAACAGTCTTTAACAGACATGGAGCGCATGTTTTCTTTGCTCAATACTGATAAAGAAATTGCAGACGCACCAAATGCTAAGCCGCTACATATTGAAAATTATGGTCATGGGCCTGATGTCCGCTTCGAAAATGTATCTTTTCACTATGACATTAAGCGAGAAATTCTGCATGATGTAAGTTTCAATATTCCAGCAGGAACAATTACTGCTGTGGTTGGACAAAGCGGTGCAGGTAAGAGCACTTTAGCCAGATTACTATTTCGTTTTTATGATGTGCAGTCTGGGAAGATTGTGATTGATGGGCAAAATATCCAAGATGTAACACAGGCTTCTTTGCGCAAAGCGATTGGTATAGTCCCGCAAGACACAGTCCTATTCAATGACACAATTGGCTATAACATCGCCTACGGAGATCCTTCAGCATCTATTGAAGAGGTGCATGAGGCAGCCAGAGCGGCTCAAATTGATAGCTTTATCAAGCGCTTACCAGATGGCTACGATACCCAAGTAGGCGAGAGGGGTTTGAAGCTGTCTGGCGGCGAAAAACAGCGCGTTGCAATTGCACGCACTTTACTCAAAAAGCCAGCGATGCTCATTTTTGATGAGGCAACCTCTGCCTTAGATTCTAAAACTGAGAGGGCTTTTCAAGAAGAATTACTGAGTTTGGCTAAAAATCGTACGACTTTAATCATTGCCCATAGGCTATCGACCATCATTCATGCCGATCAAATTTTAGTCATGGAGCATGGTCAAATTGTTGAGCGAGGCACCCATCTGGAGCTGCTGGCAGCTCAGGGCAAATACGCTGAGATGTGGCAAATGCAAGAACGTGCTGCTCTTGATTAGAATAGCTTGATGACTGAACAAAATAAGCAACCAATTGCTACAGAGGCTATTTTAAAAAATGCCTTTGCGGCCGCTGTCGCTGTGGCCGATCCTCAAGTCATCGTCCCACAATATTTAGCTAAGATATTTCCTGCTGGACAAGAGCCTAAAGGAAGATGTCTGGTAGTGGGTGCTGGCAAGGCTAGTGCCTCCATGGCTAGTGCCTTAGAGTCATACGCAAATACATATTGGCCCCAAGTCAAACTAGAGGGCGTAGTCTTGACCCGTTATGGACATGCATCGCCTACTAAGCATATTCAAATTATTGAAGCTGGTCATCCGGTGCCTGATCAAGCAGGCATGAATGGTGCTAAGGCAATCTACGCATTAACCCAGCAATTAAAAACGGGTGATGTATTGATTGCGCTAGTTTCTGGTGGTGGCTCAAGTCTGCTGACCTTGCCTCAAGAGGGCATCTCAATTGATGATATGCGTACGACTACTGAAGCGCTCTTGCGAAGTGGTGCCCCGATTGAAGAGATGAATATTGTTCGTAAGCATTTATCGGCAATTTTGGGTGGTAACTTAGCGCGAGTTGCTATAGCACATGGCGCACGGGTAGAAGCATTACTCATCTCTGATGTGACGGGTGATTTACCAGCAGATATAGCCAGCGGGCCATGCGCAGCAGATTATTCAACTTATCAAGATGCTTTGGCAATCTTTGAAAAATACCACTTAGGTAAAGATGAAATTCCTGTAACAGTACTCAATCATCTAAAGCTAGGTCTCGTAGGAGAAAAGCCGGAGACTTTGAAAGATGCTGATTTAGTAAATGCCCAAGTGGCTAATCATGTCATTGCTACTGCATATAAAAGTTTAGAGGCGGCGGCGGATTATGTTCGTAGTCAAGGTTATGAGCCTATTATTCTCGGAGATACGATTACTGGTGAAGCTCAAACAGTTGGTATGACTCAGGCGCAGTTAGCTAGAGAGCATTTAGCTAAGCAAACTGATAAACCGCTTGCGCTGATTTCTGGTGGTGAATGCACCGTGACCATTCCTGCAGGCATCAAGGGTCGTGGTGGCCGTTGCAGTGAATATCTACTCTCACTCTTTGCAGCTTCAAAAGATTTACCCAAATTAGCAGCTTTAGCTGCAGATACCGATGGTATTGATGGTAGTGAAAAAAATGCAGGCGCGTGGTTCACTGGGAGCACCCGCAAGACTAGCGCTGATCAGGCTCTTGCTGCAGAGCCCTTCTTGGCTGCCCATGACTGCTATGGCTTCTTTGCACAATTAGACGCTTTAGTGGAAACTGGCCCTACACTGACGAATGTGAATGATTTCCGCATCATCTTGCTTAATCAATAATTATGTCTAATAGCACTGTAAAAATTGAACTGATCCAGCCAGATGACTGGCATCTTCATATTCGTGATGGCGATGTGATGAAAGATGTATTGGCTGATACGGCTCGTCAATTTGCACGCGCCATCATCATGCCAAATTTAAAACCGCCAGTGACTACAGTGGAATTGGCACAGGCCTATCGCTCACGGATAGAGACCAACTTGAAATCTCTGGGCATTAATCATTTCGAGCCTTTAATGACTTTGTATCTGACTGACAATACTTTGGCTGATGAAGTACGCAAAGCCAAAGCAGCAGGCATCGCTGGATTCAAGTTATATCCGGCTGGAGCCACTACAAATAGCGATGCTGGAGTAACTGATATTAAGCATTGCTATAAAGCGCTTGAGGCAATGCAGGAAGTGGGGATGCCTTTGTTGGTTCATGGCGAAGTGACTCATGCTGAGATCGATATTTTTGATCGTGAAGCAGTCTTTATCGGTCAGATATTAGAGCCATTGCGCAAAGATTTTCCGCAGCTCAAGATTGTGTTTGAACATATCACTACTAAGCAGGCTGCGCATTATGTGCGTGATGCTATAGCACCTGGTAATACTCTAGCGGCTACGATTACTCCCCAGCACTTGCTTATGAATCGTAATGCGATTTTTGCTGGCGGTATACGGCCGCACAATTACTGTTTACC
>Ga0007796_10000718_pt1 | contig 11421 bp, 8 predicted proteins | sample CryBogmetaGMA0M_FD_60373 | JGI IMG/M metagenome (GOLD analysis project Ga0007796, IMG submission 60373) | Freshwater microbial communities from Crystal Bog, Wisconsin, USA - MA0M | ecosystem: Environmental > Aquatic > Freshwater > Lake | place: Crystal Bog, Wisconsin, USA | collected 2009-07-06 | reverse complement strand
GATGAGAACACTGAACGACGACACGATGCGTTCGCTCACCCGTGCGATCTGGCGGCACGCGCCGGCAAGCTCTTCGGGAAGTTCTTCAAGCCCACGATCAACGAGCAGCACGAGTCGCTCGTCGCCGACCGCTTCGCGGGCCGCGAGCAGCGTGGCCCGGGCAAAGCGCCCGATGCCACGCGTACCGAACGCTGAAGTCTGCAGGCATCGCGCATCGAGGAGCACTAGGTGGCCACCGGCCCAGTGCGGATTGGGTGCGTTGGCCAGGCGCATGCGTGTGCGCATCGCGGCCATCGCTCGACCCAGTTCATCTCCGTGGTTGTCGGCACGCCGCACGAGGAGGTCATCGGTGTCGAACGGGCCAGAGGCGAGCCACGCGCGCATGGCGGCTACATCGTCACTAGTCGGTGCGCTCATCGACACTGCAGGAGCTGATGGAAGGCCGTCGGGGTTGATCCAGACCGCTGGCTGCGGGGTCGGGACAGACGCAGTACGTGGATCTGTCGTGAGGAATGCCGGTGGTGTGAGGTGGCCCATGTTGATGGTGACGTGACGAAGGTGCCGCTGTCGCACAAGCGCACGCGCCGCCGGCCCAGGAAGGTGCTGCATCGCACGATGTCCCAGATGGCGCACGCGCTTTGCTGCACCGGCCGCCTTGCGCGCATAGCGCCAGGTGCGAGATCCCTCGACACTTACCAGCGCCGCGCGCAGTTCAGCAATCTGGCGCTCGTATTCCTCGCGGGGCACCTCGCCGCGAATGTCGTTGAGGATGAGTTCACGCTGCCACGCGCGGCGGGCGACTGAGCGTTCGCGGTGATCGCGCTCGGTGGCGAGGTCTGCTGTCACCCAGCCGTGTTCGCCCATGTCGATCGCGTTGACCGGGATGGCCAGCGCATCTGCAAGGTCGGCGTGCTCATTGGCCACGTACCAGCGATTCACGCCGTCGAAGGCGACGAATGTATAGTCGCGATGCCGGAGTGCAGGCTCCCAGTCGATGTGACTTGGGGTTGTGGTGCCCGGAAGAACCGCCTCGATGCAGAGCACCCACGGGCGGTGACGGATGAGGGAAAGTCCTTGCAGCACAGTGGCTTCAGCACCCTCCACGTCAATCGTCATCGCATGGATAGCAGGGAGTTCGTGGTCGTCGAGGATGTCATCGAGTGAACGTGTGGGCACTTCGATTTGATGGACGTCGAAGCCACGTGCCCGCGCTGTCTCAGCTTCAGCTGCGTCGAGGGTCCCCAACCCTGTACCGGGGACACGGTAAAAGGTAAGCGTGCCGGGGCCTGCGGCAGCGGCGCACTCGACGATGGTGTCAGCGGGGCGATGAACTCGCAGGTCGGCCGCTAGCTGTGGGTCAGCCTCGATGAGGAGACCCTGCCAACCCTCATCGTGTAGTGACGCCGTGATGGACAAGTGCCGCGGCTCGTTGGCACCCACATCGACGTATACGCGACCCGACTGGCCGCCTGCCTGCTGGAACGCCCGCCAGATGCGGACGTCCTCGCCGTTTTGGGCGAAAGAGATCCGGCGGGGCACCCCCCAAGGCTACGGGGCCGAGGTGTCTTGGACCGTCACTCGTGGCACCGACCGGCGGGCATACCTCAGGATCACGAGCACCGCACGAACACCGTCACGCCATCCGATCTTCTTGCCTTCGGCGTAGGTGCGTCCGGAGTAGGAGATCCCCACCTCATAGATACGGCAACCCATGCGAGCCACCTTGCAGGTGACCTCGGGTTCAAATCCGAATCGGTCCTCTTCGAGCTTGATCGACTGGATCACTTCTCGTCTGAAGACTTTTGAGCATGTCTCCATGTCGGTGAGGTTGATGTTGGTCATCATGTTCGAGAATGTTGTGAGCACTCGGTTACCGACGCTGTGCCAATAGTAAAGGACTCGATGCTCCGAGCCGCCCATGAAGCGGCTTCCGTAGACCACGTCGGCACGTCCATCCCGAAGAGGAACGAGTAACTTTGCCAGTTCACTTGGATCGTATTCAAGGTCCGCGTCATGAATTGCAACAAAAGGGGATGTGGCAAGCCCAAACCCTTTCCTAAGTGCAGCGCCTTTACCCTGGTTACGGTCACTCGTGACAACGACAACCCGCGAGTCCTCAAGAGATCTAAGGATTTTCACGGAGGTGTCGAGCGACCCATCGTCAACGGCAATCAGTTCTCGTACAAAATCCTGATTGAGAACTCGTTGAATAGCTTCCCGAAGTCGCTCTTCCTCGTTGTAGACAGGCATGACAACGGTCAAATCCGGCTCAATCACGGAATCTCCCACAAGGTCGACGGGTCATCCAGTAGCGCCATGTCGTGGCGCACCATAGCCACTGCCATCGAGTCGAAGTCGACCGTGTGCCGCCAGCCGAGTTCGGTGTACGCAGCCCGGCTGTCGCCAACACTCATATTCGTGTCGCCCTGACGCGCATGATCGGTACTCGAAACGACGTGGGCCTGCCAGTCGGCAATCCCCGCCGCCGCGAACGCGCGCTGCAAAAAGAATGAAAGGCGATGGGAGATCTCCGTCGCGAGGACGTAGTCGTGCGGCACATCAGCCCGCAACATGAGTTGCATGCCCGTGACGTAGTCCGGGGCCCAGCCCCAGTCGCGGGCTCCCTCGATGTCGCCCAGCTCCACGACATCCTGCAAACCATGCGCAATTCGAGCGACCGCAATGGAGATTTTGCGCGTGACGAAATGCTCACCACGTAGCGGTGACTCATGGTTGTACAAGATCGCGCTGACTGCATGTATTCCTTGATCACGCGCTTTATCCACCAGGTCCATGGCGTCAACCTTGGATTTGGCGTAAGGGCTGACCGGTGCGCGCCATGTGCGCTCGTTCTGCGGGATCGTGTCAGCTCCTTCGAAGATCAGAGCAGACGAGGCCTGCACAAGGCGAGTTCCCTTGCGTCGACGTGCCGCGTCCAAGAGTGCGGCCACGGCATCGACGTTGATCGCTCGCACCTCCTCTTCGTGCTCCCACGACAGGTTCGGTGTGGTGAACCCACCCAGGTTGTAAATCTCATCAGCACCGACGTCAGCAGCAGCCGAACGCAGTGCCGATGCGTCGGTCATGTCGACCTCGAGGATCTCCATTGCCAGCACATAACGCAGGAGCAGCGACGTGTCGGTCCCTGGCTTTACCAGCCCAACGACGTGCGCACCTTCGCGTGCAAGACGCGTGGACAAGATCATGCCGTCCTGCCCGGCCGCGCCGGTAACGAGTGCGCGAGTCATGGCGTGCGTACTTAGAACTTGCCCTCGGGGGCACCGTCTAGTCGAGCGATGTCGGCGTCAACCATGATGCGCGCGAGTTCGGGCGGCAGCACCTTGGCTTCCCAGCCGAGCTTGGACTTCGCCTTCCCCGCATCTCCAATGAGCTCATCGACCTCGGTGGGGCGCAGGAACTTGGGATCGAACTTGACGTAGTCCTCCCACTTCAGGCCCACATGCTCGAACGACAGAGTCAAGAAGTCGCGGATCGTGTACGCGGTACCGGTGGCGAGAACGAAGTCCTCGGGCTCATCGGCCTGCAGCATGCGCCACATGCCGTCGGTGTACTCCGGCGCATATCCCCAGTCGCGGATGGAGTCGAGGTTGCCCATCCACAGTTCTTTCTGGTTGCCCTTGACGATGTTGGCAACAGCAAGAGTGATCTTGCGCGTCACGAACGTCTCTCCACGTCGCGGTGACTCGTGATTGAACAGCTGACCGTTGACCGCGAACATGTCATAGGCCTCGCGGTAGTTCTTGGTGATCCAGTACGAGTAGACCTTGGCAGCGCCGTATGGGCTGCGCGGGTAGAACGGAGTGTCTTCATTCTGAGGCGGCGGGCTGGCGCCGAACATCTCACTGGTGCTGGCTTGGTAGAAGCGGATCGAGGTGTCGCACGAGCGGATTGCCTCGAGCAGGTTGAGTGTGGAGACGCCGGTCGCTTGGGCGGTGTAGCCGGGCTCGTCGAAGGAAACACGCACGTGCGACTGCGCCGCGAGGTTGTAGACCTCGTGCGGATGAATTTCATGGATGAGTTGAGACATACGAGCGGCATCGGTGACGTCGCCGTAATGCAGGTGCAGGTTGCGCCCAGGCAGGTGGTCGTCGTGGTGAAGGTGGTCGATGCGGCTGCGGTTGAACGTGGAGGACCGGCGGACCACGCCGTGAACCTCATAGCCCTTCTCCAGGAGCTGCTGCGCCATGTAGGAGCCGTCCTGACCCGTCACACCGGTGATGAGGGCGCGCTTCGCCTCAGCCAACTGATCCTCCTCGGCCAGCGGCAGTGCGCCGCGCGGTCGCGTCAGCCTACCGGCTGCCTACACTCATAACGTGAGCGTCGTCGTGGCTGTGGTCCCCACATTTCGACCCGATTCTGGGGCGCTTCTGGACCTCCTCGAGTTGCTCGCAGGTCAGGCGGACGTGATCGTGGCCGACGATGCAAGCCCCTGCACGAGTGACCCGGTCTTGGCCGAGGTATCAGCCCTTGGCATTCCCGTGGTGCGCCACGCCCGCAATGCCGGCATTTCCCGCAGCCTCAACGATGGGCTTCGGCACGCTCAGGCCAATGGTGCCGAATGGCTTCTCACGGTCGATCAGGACACCGTCATCACCGGTGACCATGTGACGCGGCTGCTGGCCGTCGCCGATGCCTGCAGCCGTACCGTCCGCGTCGGCGCGGTCGCCGCGGGCCGGATTGACGATGCTGCAGGTCCGCTTGCCTACCCCACGACCTTGGTGGGCGGAGTTCCGACAACGCAAGAGGTCATTCAGACCGGCACCCTGTGGAGCGTTGCGGCACTTGAAGCCATCGGCGGGTTCGACGAGTCGCTCAGGATCGACGCGGTCGACGCGGCCGCGTGCGTACGCCTGCGTGCCTCGGGCTACTCGCTCGTGCTCGCGCCCGATGTCGCCATCGCACATCAGGTAGGTGCGTCACGCGAAGTGTCCGTGCTCGGCCGGAAGGTCATGGCGACGGGCCATTCGCCCGAGCGGCGCACCACCATTGTCCGCAATCGGCTTCGGCTCGCACCGGAGGAGTTCCAGCAAGATCCCGTGCACGCCTTACGCACTCTGCGTCGCGTGACTATAGGGACTCTGCTGGCGGTGACGGTTGAGGACGACCGCTGGGCCAAGGCGAAGGCGAGCATTAAGGGGCTGATTCCCCGCAAGTGATGCCGATTGAGCAAAAACTCAGTTGCCGAGAGGATGTTGAACAACACGCGACAGGCGGGGTAGATCTTTGTTTCATGACTCGTCGACCTCGACAACCACAGGCTATTTGGTTACACGTTCCCACACCGCGCGGCCATGAACCACACCCTTGAGGGAATAGTCGCTTTGAAGGCGTTCACGCCAAACATCTCCTGCCTCCTTCGATCCGTAGAAGGAGCCTGCGTAATCGGCATCCGACACGATGATGTCGGGGCGCATATCAAATACGTATTTACTGGCGTCCCCCTCTTTCATATCGAACCCCAAGGCAGCTCGCTGAGCACCCGGCTCCCACACGAGATAGGGCTGTGACGCCAGCGGGATGATCGGCTTTTTGTCGAGTCGCCAATAAAGGAAATTGTTCTGGTCAGGCACCCACAAGGTCTTGTTTTCGATTCCCTGAATCCCACTCACGTAGGCAACGACATCACTCTCATCACGTGCATCATTTCGCCAATCGAAGGACGTTAAGACCGTTCCCCAAAACACAAACACGACTGAGACAACAGCAAGAGCAAGTGGGATGGTCAGAACTGATTCATACCCACGGGACACCTGAACGAGTCGCCCCACGGCAAGTGCCAGGATTGGAAGGAACTGCAGAGTCTGGTAGGGGAAGTCATAGGGTTGTACCCATGCCCCCAGCGTGAGTGCCCACGCCGCCGCAAGAAGCGCAAGGTCAGCTCCCTGGTACTCGGCGTTCCTGATGCGCCGCAACTGAATGCTCATGAGTACGAGCGCTGTTACCAGCATCAGAAAGACGAGCCAGTACAGCGGCAACTGATCGTCGGACAGAGTAGGGATGCGCCACCCCTCTGTATCTCCGAGCCCACGTGGAAGTTCGACCATCCCTGCCCACAAACGCGGCAGATTGCCGCTTGCGGAATATGTGGTCACCGTGATCACCGTCGGCGTAATGGCGCCGGCCACCAATAAGGCGAAAGCACGCTTGGAACGCTCGCGAGCCAACACAGAAATGAAAAGCACGATCGCGACGAGGGCCCAGTTCACTCTAAATAGTGGGAGGAGCCCAATTAGGAGACCCCCACACACCAGTCGAGCTGCAGACGCTTTCCACTTGTGCATCGTCACGTACCAGGCCACTGCAAAGAGCAGGACCACATTCACTTCAGACATCCAGACGAGCCCATTGGTCAACGTGCCCCACACGAGCACAAATAGCACACCTACGAGGTAGCCAGCTCGTGCGTTACGCAGGCTTGGCGCGCTCACTGCTAATAGAAACGCAGTCAATCCAACAACTAGGGCAGCAACGAAGCGGAGGGCCGAGGGAGAGGGCCCCACGATGGCCATAGCACCCGTCTGGAAGATGAGTCCCAGAGGAGACTTATTCTCAAATGTCGTGGTGTAAGGGAGTTCACCGTGCAGCAGCCGCTGCGCTACGAGGAAGAACGTGTTTTCATCCCACGACACAGTGAATGGCCACAGGATTGAAGGAAGCCATACTAGGAGCGCCGAGACTTCCAACGCGAGGAGCAGCAATGCACCCTTGCGCCATTCGTCCCTACTCATGACTGAGTCTTCAGTAATGCACTGCAGACCTGCTGGGCTTCACGACTGAGGGACGAGGTCGATCTTGCCCGCTCGATATTCCACGAGCATTTGGGGGGAGCAATTTTTCTGTCATGGTCACCCGATCTTGATCCCATAGACCACATTGATGGCTACCCCCAGCGCCAAGTCTGCGACAAACACCGCACGATCCTCGCGCCCTGCCAATTTTATGGTGGGCAGGGTGTCGAGCGTAATGTAAGCCTCCTAAACAACAAAGACCTACATTCACAGATGGAACAGCAGCGTACTGGCAGATCTCGTCTCAGCTATAGATTCCTACGAGACACCTATGTGTCTGGGTTACAAGTTGGCTGCCCGGACTAGGACAGAAAACCCTTTTTGCCTTCCCAACATCATCGTTTCGCCGCCGGCTACTTCGAATCCCTGCCCGCGATGGGGTTCAGGACCCGCACAACCGGGAGGAGCTTGATGGCTGACTCAAGAGGAGTTCCAGCAAGATCCCGTGCACGCTCTGCGCAACTTGCGACGCATGGCTATAGGCTCGGTGCTTGCCGTGACGGTCGAGGACGACCGCTGGGCCAAGGCGAAGGCGAGTTTTCGGGGCCGATTTCCCGAGCACTAAGGGGCTCACTGGGGAATACTCGCCTCGTGAGTTCGGGGGCTGAGCCGCTCACCCCGGTGAAAGGTCCGCTCGTTACATCTCTTGACGTTCCACTTTCGACGACCGACTCAAACCCGCGCGCGCGACTCCTAGCGCCGGTGCTCATTGCTTTCTTGCTTCCCATTGCCCTCATCCTCAAGTACGGCATCGGACTTCACCCCGCTTGGTTTCGATTCGCGGATGCAGCCGCACATTGGCCCAACGTTGGCGCTGAATCGCTTCTCGCCGTCGGTGATCGTGCACTGTTGTCCAACGTCGCCCCCGCGTGGATCGCGGGTGCACTCCACTTGTCCGGCGATCACAGCTACGTCGCCTTCTCGATCGTCACGACCGTGATCGCACTCTCTCTTCCCGTCCCGCTGCGAATTCGCGACGGCTTTGGGAGCTTCACCAAGATCTATCTGCTCGTATGCCTTGGCGGGTCGTTGGCACCGGTGCTGCTGATGTGGGTTGGTGGCTACGACGCACTATTGGTGTGCTGTCTCACGGTCGGTGCACTCACGCGAAATCGATATGTGTCGGCAGCGGGCTGGCTCCTTGCCGCATTTACGCATAGTGCGGTCGCGTTACCGGCGGCACTTTTGTGGATTGGCTACATCGCGCTGAACGAACGTGGTTGGCCGGGTCGCAGGACATGGGTATGCGCCGTCACCACTGTGGCGGCCTGCCTTGTCGGCTACGCGGCTATTCACCTACTCACCGACTCCTGGGGAGGTAGCACCGACCGCTTCACGCTGTTTCGTCAGATTCCGTTCGACGGAATCTTGCAGTGCTACGCGAATGCCTTTCCGGCCATTGTCTTTTCTGGACTCGGGATCACGTGGATTCTGGTGCTACTACCAAGCCTTCGAAGTTTGACCGCAACACGAATCTTCTTCGCGCTCGCCCTTGCCCTAATCCTTGTCGTGCCGCTCGTCGCCGTTGACGAGACGCGCATCACCGCGCTCATCATGGTGCCCTTGACGCTGGCATGGGTTGATCTCGCCAGCGTTGCCATACCGGCGCCGACAGTTGGTCGTATCTGGCGCTGGGCACTCGTACCCGCCTTGGTTGTGCCGGTCTGCGTGGTCTGGATGGGAGATATCCACTGGCCTTACTGGCTGTAGCCTTCGCGACATGAAGGGAATCATCCTGGCCGGCGGCACAGGCTCGCGTCTGTGGCCGATCACCAAGGGCGTGAGCAAGCAGCTGTTGCCCGTCTACGACAAGCCGATGATCCACTACCCGCTGGCCACGCTGATGGCCGCGGGCCTGCGCGAAGTCCTCATCATCACCACACCCGAAGACTCCGAGTCGTTCTCGCGACTCCTGGGCGATGGCGCTGGATGGGGCATGACGATCCACTACGCCGTGCAACCCAAGCCCGAGGGACTTGCACAGGCTTTCCTCATCGCCGAGGACTTCCTCGCGGGCGATCAGGCGGCCTTGATCCTTGGCGACAACCTTTTCCATGGCCATGGCCTGGGCCAACACCTCGCGTCGCTCACCCAGCAGCAGGGCGCGCATGTGTTCGCGTACGAAGTCGCCAACCCAAGCGACTATGGCGTCGTTGAGTTTGACGCGGCCGGGCGCGCACTCTCCATTGAAGAGAAGCCCAAGGCGCCGCGCAGCAACTTCGCTGTGCCCGGCCTGTACTTCTACGACGAGAACGTCGTGCAAGTCGCCAAGACAATCAAGCCCAGCGCACGCGGTGAGCTTGAAATCACCGCGGTCAATGATCACTACTTGCAAGCGGGCACACTGTCGGTCACGGTGCTTGAGCGCGGCACCGCGTGGCTGGACACCGGCACGTTTCGATCACTGCAGGACGCCGGCGAGTTCGTGCGCGTGATGGAAGACCGCACCGGCACCAAGGTGGGCTGCATCGAAGAGACCGCGTGGCGCAACGGCTGGATCTCAACAGATCAACTAAGTGAGCTTGCCGAGCCGCTACTCAAGAGCGGGTATGGCGACTACCTGATGCGACTAGTGGACCTGAAAGGGTAGTGAGTGCGGTGCGCCTGAACATGTGGACAAGTGGCTCTCGTCGAGGTACCTCTAGTGGAGGCAATGACCTGGTCGCTGTGGTGCCGCAATCCGACCTCTCTGGGAACCTCTCTGCGGCGGGACTCGCAGTTGTCATTGAGGCCATTTCCCGTGCCGCGACAATCGACTTCACACAGCTTGAACACCACCTACCACTTGCAGAAGATCGTGAGTACTTTCAGCGGTGGCCGGGTGAGCACTATAAGTTCTTGACCGGACTTGCATCGGTGCTTTCACCGCAACTGGTGTTGGACATCGGGACTTATCACGGCGCAAGTGCCCTTGCACTTTCATTGCACTCGGAACGCGTCGTTACCTACGACATCAGCGACCTGCATTCAATCGGTAACGCGTACGAGGATCTTTGCGATGATCGCCCCAACGTGAGCCAGCAGATCGGAGACCTGTCTGAGGCCGACTTTTTTGAGTCGCAAATCGGTCTGATTCAGGAGGCGGATCTAATTTTTATTGATGGTCCAAAGGACGGAAAGTTTGAATACGAAGTCGTTCCCAAGCTTGTTCAGTCAATGAAATCGCAGTCATTACTTGTCCTTGACGACATTCGATTCGCGAATATGCGAGACCTTTGGATTGGAATTCCAAAGCCACGGATAGACGTAGGCTCATTTGCTCACAGCAGCGGTACGGGAGTCGTCTTCATTTGAGCATTTAGTTCTTGCTTTCGACTCAAGCCCACCCGTGCCGCCTCACAAGAAGAGTGCCAGCAGCCTACATTGATTTGCATTACCAATACCAAGCGCTTTGGCAAGCATCCTGAAAGGCTGTTCGACCAAAGGTGCTAACGCGGCTAACGTCGCCGCAAGCGCCCCGCCGCGCCCTGCATACGCGTGGCCAGGCGATACGACCGACTCGACAGGATTGACGAAAGCGCGGCTGCATCGGCGGCCGAGTCGCCACCGATGAGACCCGCGGGTGAAATTGGCATTGCTGCGATACGCTTGAAGAAGTCCACAAGTTCCGTCGCAAACGTGTCCCAGGAATGTCGAGAAATCGCCTGCATGAGAGTCCCAATTCTGGCTTCTGCCGCGTTGGGATCGGTGAGCATGCTGACTACATCCGCGGCGTAGGCGTTAAGAGACCAACCCTTGGGTAGTCCCTGCACTCCCGAGACCTCACGCAAGGGTCCGAAGTCCGTGAACGTCGACGGTGTGCCCAATGCGGCTGCTTCGTAGGGAACCAAACCGAAGCCCTCGGCACTTGTCGGGTAGAGCACCACCGCGGCCTGCGACAGCAGCCACATGCGACTTGCTGAGTCGACGTGGCCGACCGTATGAACACGTCCTCTCAAGTCAACATGGAGTGCGGTGAGAGCATCTTCCGCATCTTTTGAGCTGCTCCCTCTAACGTGCAGACCAGCCAGCACGAGGTCGCACTGCTGGCCCGCCTGCAGCACCTGCTGCCATACGCGTATAGCGAAATCTCGATTTTTATGTCCGAAATCGTTACCCAGAACCAATATGAAACGCTTGCTGCCCACCGCCTCAGCTAGTTCGCGCACCTGCGCGGGAGGTGAGGCAGGTACCTCCTGAGCGGTTACGTGATCCAGCCCAAGGATGATCGGTTGAACACGGGCAGGATCCAGGCGCGGCACTTCCTCCATCAAACGCGCCGCAACATCGCCGCTGATGGTAGAGACTCCGTCGACGCTCAGGGCGATGCGACGCTGCAGGGCGCGGTAGACCTGCCAGGCCTGAGTTGTGGCGTGGTAGCGGGGGATGTCATAGGCAATGAAGTCCAAGTACGTGACGATGACGCGACGCCCCAACCGTCGAGCACTCGCCATCGTTCCGCGACCATCAACTTGATTCGGGTACCAGACAATGTCTGAAATAGAAGGATCGCTTTCAGGACTGGCCAACTCAACATTTGCGTGAGCAAGAAGGTGGGCGGCATAGACAGGTAGCTCCTCGATGCCCACGAGGCGAATCCCAGCAACGTCCGGATTGCGGGCAATCGACTCTA
>Ga0007796_10000717_pt1 | contig 11425 bp, 8 predicted proteins | sample CryBogmetaGMA0M_FD_60373 | JGI IMG/M metagenome (GOLD analysis project Ga0007796, IMG submission 60373) | Freshwater microbial communities from Crystal Bog, Wisconsin, USA - MA0M | ecosystem: Environmental > Aquatic > Freshwater > Lake | place: Crystal Bog, Wisconsin, USA | collected 2009-07-06 | reverse complement strand
ATCTGGAAAGACACCGTGATTGCGCAAAGCAATGACACGGTGGTGGTTGAGGGCAACCACTATTTCCCGGCGCAGTCGCTGCGTCAGGACCTGATTTCGCCGAGCAGCACGCACACCACCTGCGGCTGGAAGGGCCTGGCGAGCTACTACACCCTGACGGTCGAGGGCGAGTCGAACCCCGACGCAGTCTGGTATTACGCCGACCCGAAAGAGGCTGCGCGTGAGATCAAGGGTCGGGTAGCGTTCTGGAAGGGTGTCAAGGTTGTGGCCGACTGAGCGCCGATGATCAGATCGAATCCGTCCGGGCTCGTCGCCCGCTACCAGGCGGTCCGCCGTCATTCGCTCGCGCTGGCCGCTCCGCTCTCGCCGGAAGACCAGTGCGTCCAGTCGATGCCTGATGCGAGTCCGGTCAAATGGCATCTGGCCCACACCACCTGGTTTTTCGAGACCATGTTGCTGAGCGCCCATGTCGCCGGGTATCGGCGCTTCGATGAACAGTTTGCAAGGCTGTTCAATTCCTACTACGAGGCGCTGGGTCCGCGCTATCCGCGACCGCACCGCGGGCTTCTGACCCGTCCCGACCTTGGGCGCGTCCATGCCTATCGGGCGGCGGTCGACGAGGCGATGGCCGGTTTACTGGCGAGGCTCGATGCCGGCGACAAGGCCGAGCTCCTGCCGCTGGTCGAACTCGGCCTCAATCACGAGCAGCAGCATCAGGAACTGATGCTCACCGACATCCTGCATCTGATGTCGTGCAATCCGATGTTGCCGGCGGTGCGCGAAGGTTTGCCGCCCGAGGCGCAGACAGTCGCCGGCGGCTGGCATGACTACGATGCGGGCGAGGCCGAGGTCGGCCATGACGCAGCGGCTTTTTGCTTCGACAATGAGACACCTCGCCATCGGGTGCTGCTGCAGCCTTATTCGCTGGCAAACCGGCTGGTGACCAATGCCGAGTACCAGGCCTTCATCGACGATCGCGGCTATCAGACACCGTCCCTGTGGCTGTCCGAGGGCTGGGCGATGGTGCAGACGCAGGGCTGGCGAGCCCCGCTTTACTGGCTGGACGATCAGCGTGAATTCAGCCTGTATGGGGCGCATCGCAGGCAGGCTGATCAGCCGGTGCGCCACCTGAGCTTTCATGAGTCGGTGGCCTATGCCGAATGGGCGCAGGCAAGACTGCCGACCGAATTCGAATGGGAGTCGGCGGTTTCCGGTGCAAGGCGCCCCGAGCAGGCCTTCGGTGAAGTCTGGCAGTGGACACGCTCGTCCTACGATCCCTATCCGCGCTTTCGCCCGCCCGCGGGGGCGGTTGGCGAATACAACGGCAAATTCATGGTGGGTCAGATCGTCTTGCGCGGCAGCAGCCTGGCCACACCGCCTGGCCATCAGCGCACGACCTATCGCAACTTCTTTGCGCCGGCCTCGCGCTGGCAGTTCATGGGTTTGCGTCTGGCCCGCGACTTATGAACGAGTTCGCGCGAGCACTGAAAGAAGGTTTGGGTCGGCAACCGCGGGCGATGTCGCCCAAATGGTTCTACGACGAGGCGGGCTCGGTGCTCTTCGAGCGGATCTGCGAATTGCCCGAGTACTACCCGACACGGGTCGAATTCGCGCTGCTGCAGCGTCACGCCGCTGAGATTGCCGATCTGATCGGGCCCGGACTCGATCTCGTCGAATTCGGCGCAGGCGCCACCCGAAAGGTGAAAGTCCTGCTGTCGGCGCTCGATTCGCCGGCGCGTTTCGTGCCGGTCGACATCTCGGGCGAGCATCTTCTCGGGGCGGTCGAGCGCCTGCGAGACGACTACGCTGGCCTGATTGTCGAGCCCCTTGTGGCCGATTTCACCGGTGACATGGTGTTGCCTGCAGCGATCGGCCCGCGAGCCGGTTTTTTTTCGGGCAGTTCAATCGGCAATTTCGAGCCGCTCATGGCGCGCGCACTCCTGCAGCGTTTTGCTCGGCTTCTTGATGGCGGATGGCTGCTGATCGGCGTCGATCTGGTCAAGGACCCGCAGCTGCTGCATGCCGCCTACAACGATGCCGCAGGCGTGACGGCCGCGTTCAATCTGAACCTCTGGGTGCGCGCCAATCGTGAAGCGGATGCCGATTTCGTGATCGCCGACTGGATGCACTCGGCCTTCTACAATCCGCCGCTCCATCGCATCGAGATGCATCTGGTCAGTCGCCTGCGGCAACGCGTCAGCATCGGTCCGGAGGTGATCGAGTTTGCCGAGGGCGACAGCGTGCACACGGAAAGCTCCTACAAATACACGGTCGAGGGCTTTCAGCAATTGGCGCGCGACGCCGGATGGCAGCCGCGGGCGGTCTGGATCGATGCGCAAAAACGTTTTTCGATGCACCTGCTTCGAGGCGGCGAGGGACACTGAAAAATTGCTTTTCTGCCCGTCCCGCGACACGCCGCGCCCCTGACTTCTTGACCCACCCGTCGCAGCGGGAATTTCATGGGGCAATGGTAGGATCGGTGGCATCCCAGCCAATCCTCAACGCCATGCCGACCAACAACACGCCCCCGCAAACACTCCGTCGTCACTCCTTCGGCAGGTTCTTCCTCGGAGCGATCGTCGCCCTGCTTGCGCTGGCGGCGCTCTGGATGGTGATTGCCTGGAACTGGAATTATTCCGAAGGCGAGCGGGCGGGTTGGGTGCAGAAGTTTTCGAAAAAGGGATGGGTGTGCAAGACCTGGGAGGGCGAGATCGCACTGGTCTCGATGCCGGGTGCCATCCCCGAGAAATTCGAGTTCACGGTCCTCGACGATGCGGTCGCCGAAAAGATCAATCGTTACATGGGGCAGCGTGTCGCACTGTCGTACTCGCAGAAGGTGGGGCTGCCGACCAGCTGCTTCGGTGAGACCCGCTACTACGTGACAGCGGTGACACCGGTCAACGAACTGCAGAACTATCCTGGGGTCATTCCGTCCCAGGTGCCTACCGCTCCTGCAGCCCCGGCTCCCGCAGCTCCCGCACCGGCAGCGCCTGCGCCGATGCCGGCTCAACCGCCTGCGGTCACCACCACGCCCGGCTTGCCATCGGCCCCCGCCCCAATGCCCGCACCCATGCCGGCACCCGTGCCCGCCCCGGCTGGCGCGCCTGCTGCACCCGGCGCGACCTCCGGCAGCGTCGATGCGACTCAGCCGGCAACAAAACCCTGAGAATCGTGAATGGGCTGTCGTCTGACAGCCAGTAATGATCTGGACACGCAGCGCAAGACCATGATGCACGCAAGAGCCTTCATCGCCGTATTGAACATTGCTGGCTTGATGGCACTTGGCGTGCATGACGCGGCCGCCCAGTCGTCGATTGCAGTGGCTCCCCCGTCGAGCCCGTCGTCGACTGCAGCACCGTTAAAGCGCACGGCACCGGTGTATCCCACCAACCGCCCACGCATTGGTCTAGCCTTGTCGGGCGGCGGGGCAAGGGGCTTTGCTCATGTCGGGGTCTTGCGTGCCCTCGAGACCATGCGCATTCCGGTCGACTGCATCGCCGGCACCAGTGCCGGGTCGGCGGTGGCAGCCGCCTATGCCAGTGGTCTGACGCCGGATGAGATCGAAAAGTTCCTGAAGTCGGCCGACTGGGATCGCGACATGTTCGACGATCTGCCGCCGCGCAAGGACCTGTCGACGCGGCGCAAGTCCGAAGAAAAATCCTACATGTTCGATGTCACGGTCGGGCTGCGCGACGGCTCGATCATGCTGCCACCGGGTCTGATCTCGGGCCAGAAAATCGAGCTCTTCCTGCACGCAATGCTGGGTGAAAGCGGCATTTTCGAGTCATTCGATCAGTTGGCCATCCCCTTTCGTGCGATGGCGACCGACCTTGAGGCCGGCGAGCTGGTGGTGCAGGACCGCGGCAGTCTGGTGACCGCGGTTCGCGCCAGCATGGCGGTCCCGTCCGCGTTTGCGCCAGTGCAAAGCGAGGGCAAGTTGCTGGTCGACGGCGGTCTGACCCGCAATATGCCGGTCGACATCGTGCGCAAGATGTGCGCCGACGTCGTGATCGCGGTCGATATCGGCAGCCCGCTGCTTACGCGCCAGGAACTGTCGAATCCCTTCGGTATTGGTGGCCAGATGATCAGCATCCTGATGGAGCGCAATATGCGCGACTCGCGGGCTGAGATCCGGCCCGGCATCGATGTGCTGGTGCGGCCTGAGCTCGGTGATATCAGTGCGGCCAACTTCACCCGTGGCATTCAAGGCATACCGGCGGGCGAGGCAGCCATGCTGGCTGCGCGCGGCGATTTGTCGCGGATGATTCTCCCCGATACCGACTATGCCGCCTGGCAAGCCGCCCGCGCTGACCGAGCTCGGGTGGACAACAGCTATGGCTCGGTGCGCATTGTCGGTGTGACCCCTGCGGTCGAGCGCCTGCTGCTCGATCAGGCGGCCGTCCCGGCCTCGGGTGAGCTCGACCCGATTCGCATGCAGACCGTGATCAATCGCTGGAATGCCAATGCCGATTTCGATCGCATCGGCTATTCCCTGCAGCCCGGTAATCCGTCGCAGGTGCTTCAGATCAGCGTCATCGAGCGGGCCTGGGGACCTGACTACCTGCATTTCGGCATGAACGCGTCGGCCGATTCCGGCAACACCAGCATGTTCAATGTCATGGCCGGATTCCGCAGGCCCAATGCCAATGGCTATGGCGGTGAGTTCAAGGCAGAAGGTCAGATCGGTACGACCAACCGCGGCTTCGTCGAGTTCTTCCAGCCCTTCGATTACGGCAGTTTCAATCTCTTCGTCGCGCCGCAATTGCTGGCCGAGAAGGTGCCAATCTGGATTTTCAACGGCAACACGAATGTTGCCCAGTATGCAGTCGTGACCGAGCAGGCCGGTCTGGACTTCGGTATCCAGGGATTGCTGGGTGAGGCCCGTCTGGGTGCGTTCGGCGGTCTGAGAAAGCAGTTTCCGGTCACCGGCGCGATCGGTGATCCGGCGATCAAGACCAATTTCGTTGCGTCCCAGGCCTCAGTCACGATCGACCAGCTCGATGCGACCGACTTTCCGCGCCACGGTTATCGCTTCAACACCAGCTATCGCCTGGAGCAGGACTACCTGTCGCAGCCCTCAAGGGAATACCTGACGCGTCTGGTGCAGGCCAATGCCAAGTGGGTCGGCAGCGCAGGCAACCACACGATCGCCGGATCGGTTCGAGCGGGTGAAGCCTATGGCAACATTGCCCTCAATCAGGCTTTCAGCCTTGGCGGATTCATGAATCTGTCGGGCTTTCAGATCAACCAATCACTTGGCACCTCGCTGCGCTATGGCAGCCTGAGCTATCAGTATCAGCTGCTCACGCTGCCGCAGCCCCTGGGCCGCGGCGTGTATGCCGGCATGGCGCTTGAAGGTGCGACGATGTCGGGCGGGCAAATCCTGGGCTCGAACACGAACGGCTGGGTGCCTGGCGCCACGCTCTTTCTGGGCGCCAATACCGCGATCGGCCCGGTCTATGCCGGTTACGGCTATGCGAACCCGAGCGGCTTGCCGGGCAGTCGCCTCTGGTACATCTTTCTGGGGCGTCCGGCCTATTGAGCGTCTGGCGCAGGCCCGGCGCAGTGCGGGCAAGCCTGCGACTTAGGCAAGCGGTTGAAGGCCGGCCGACTGTTGCAGGTATCCTTGCTCCCCATGACGCTCGACTTTCGCTCTGACGACATCCTCGCCCTGCATGACGCCTGCCTGGCGCGCGCCGACTGGCCCTCGCCGATTGATGCGGCCGGCACCTCGCCTGCCATGCGAGAGATCGCCGGCACGCTCCCTGCGGGGCCCCTGGCGCAGGCCTGGTCGTGGGTGCTGGTCAACCATCATTTCAATTGTTCACTCTGGAACGAGGAAGATCTGGCCCGCCGCACCCAGGCGGGCGATGCCGAGATCGCCGCCAACAAGCGCAACATCGATCGCTTCAACCAGGCGCGCAATGACGCGATGGAGCGCATCGACGATACCCTGCTCAAGCTTGCCGCCGACTGGCCGCGTGAGGCGTCGGCCCGGGCCTCCAGCGAGACCGCAGGCGCCATGGTCGATCGACTGTCGATCCTGTCGCTCAAGGTGCATCACATGGGCCTGCAGACGACGCGCACCGATGTCGATCAGGCTCATCGCGACAATGCGCTTGCGCGCCAGGCGACGCTGTCGCAGCAGCGCACCGATCTGGCGGCCTGCTTCGATCGGCTGCTCGACGAGATGGCCACAGGCACTGGCTTTTTCAGGATTTACCGCCAGTTCAAGATGTACAACGACCCGAGCCTGAATCCGGCGCTGGTTGCCGAGCGCCAGGGGCGCTCGAGCGGCTGAGCCGGCGGCTCAGGCTGCGGTGTCATGCGCGTGCTGGTCGTCAAGATGTCCTCGATGGGCGATGTGGTCCATGCCCAGCCGCTGGTGGCCGATCTGCATGCGCACAGGCCCGGTCTGACCATCGACTGGGTCTGCGAAAAGCCCTTTGTCGCGATCCCGGCAATGAATCCCGGGGTCAGCAATGTCATCCCGATCTCGATGCGGGCATGGCGAAAAAATCTGGGTGATGCCAGCGCGAGAGCGGCGATCTCGGCGTTTGTCTCGCGCCTGCGCCAGACCCGCTACGACTGGGTGATCGACTGTCAGGGGCTGATCAAGAGTGCGGCGGTGGCGCTGGCGAGCCGTCACGATCACCTGGCCGGACCGTCCTGGACCTCGGCCCGTGAGCCGATCGCCTCGCTGGTCTATGGCAGGCGTGCGCTGGCGCCGTGGTCGATGCCGGTGGTGGCGCGCAACCGGGCGATTGCCGCCGGTGCCCTGGGCTATGCGATTGCGCCCGACAGCCGAGCAAGCTTCGGACTGGTCGCCCCTGACTTTCGCCTGTCGTGCCTGGCGCCCGGGCGTCGGTATGCAGTGCTTGCGCCGGGCGCAAGCCGTGAGGGCAAGCTCTGGGTCGATGCAGGCTGGCTCGAGGTGGCGCGTGAGCTGTCGGCGCGGGGGCTGGTGCTGGTCTGGCTGTGGGGCGGGGCGGCTGAATACACGCGGGTTGCGGCGCTGGCAGCAGGATGCGGCAGCGTGATCGATGAGGCGTCATCAGGCGCCTCATCGATTTCATGCGCTGAGGCCAAATCGATCATCCCGCCCTTTCTGTCTGTGGCGGATGCCGCCGGAATGCTGGCTCGCGCTGAGATTGTCGTCGGCCTCGATACCGGCTTTACCCATCTTGCGGCCGCGCTGGGTCGTGCCACGGTTGGCATCTACTGCGACTCCGATTCGGTTCATTACGCGGTCAGCGGGGACGGCCCCTGCGCCAGTCTGGGTGGCGTCGGCCAGCCGCCCGGGGCGCAGGCCGTGCTCGACTCAATTCAGGGAATGCTCAGATGAAGCCACTGCAATTGTCCTGGACGCTTCTGCGTCGCGACTGGCGAGCGGGCGAATTGCAATTGCTGGCGGCGGCCCTTGTGGTGGCGGTGGCCGCAATCGCCAGCGTCGGGTTTTTCGTCGACCGGATCAAGTCGGCCCTCAATTTGCAGGCACGCCAGCTGCTGGGTGGTGACCTGGTGATTGTCAGCACCACGCCGCTGTCGCCCGAGGTGTTCAAGCAGGCTGCCTCGCAGGGTTTGTCGGTGGTCAGAACGCTCAACTTTCCGAGCATGGCGCTGGTCGAGGCCAAGCCCGGCTCGAACGAGCCGCCGGCCGCGCTGCTGGCCTCGCTCAAAGCCGTTTCCGAGGGCTATCCCTTGCGCGGTGCAGTCAGGGTCACCTCGTCGGTCACCGAGCCGGATGAGCCGGCGAAAGGCATCCCCTCGCGCGGTGCGGTCTGGGTCGATCCGCCCTTGATGCAGGGCCTGGGTCTGGAGCCTGGCGGCTCGCTGATGCTGGGCGACAAGACCTTTCGCATCGAGCGGCTGATCAGTATCGAGCCCGATCGCGGCAGTACCTTCGTGAACTTCGCGCCGCGCGCCATGATCGCGATGGCCGATCTGGAGGCCACGCAACTCGTGCAGCCGGCGAGCCGGGTCACCTATCGCACCATGCTCGCCGGCGAGCCGCGCAAGGTCGCCGATTTCGAGGCCTGGGTCACGCCGCGCCTGGCCTCCGGCCAGCGCATCGAGACGCTCGAAAATGTTCGGCCCGAGATGCGCTCGACCATCGATCGCGCCCAGCAGTTTCTGGCGCTGGTCTCGCTGCTCGCGGCGCTGATCGCGGCGGTTGCGATTGCGGTCGCTGCGCGCCGCTTCGCCCAGCGCCATCTCGATGGCTGCGCGGTGATGCGGGCGATCGGCATCACGCAGGGGCGGCTGTTGGCCGCACTCATGCTCGAGATGGTCTGGCTCGGTCTGGCGGCAGGCATTGCCGGCGCGGTGCTGGGCTGGGCAGGTCATCTGGCGCTCACGCAAGTGGCCGCACCAATGATCAACCTCGAGTTGCCGGCCGCCTCTTTTGTCCCGGCGGTGCAGGCGATCTGCGCCGGTCTGCTGCTGCTGCTCGGGTTTGCCGCGGTGCCGCTGATGCGCCTGGCCGGTGTGCCACCGCTGCGGGTGCTGCGTCGTGATCTGGGGTCGCCGCCGATCGCCGCCTGGGTCGCGGCAGCCACCGCCTTGATCGCGTTTTCGGCGCTGCTGCTGTGGGTCTCCGGCGATCGCAAACTTGCCGGCATTGCAATCGGTGGCTTTGCCGCAGGTGGTGTGATCTTCGTGGGTATCGCCTGGCTTGCGATCAGGCTGATTGCGCCGCTGCGTCATCTGGTGGGCGCCGGTGGCGGCAATGCCGCCCTGCGCATGGCACTGGCCTCCTGGAGCCGCCGCCAGGGGGCATCGATTGCCCAGACTGCAGCGCTGTCAGTCGGCATGATGGCCTTGCTCTTGCTCACCGTGACGCGTGGCGATCTGCTCGAGAGCTGGCAGCGCGCGACGCCACCCGATGCACCCAACCGTTTCATCATCAACATCCAGCCCGATCAGCGTGCGCCGATTGCGCAGACGCTTCGCGAGGCCGGTATCTCGCAGGCCGAACTGCTGCCGATGATTCGCGGGCGCCTGACCGCGATCAACGGCAAGGCGGTCGATCCGGCAAGCTACGAGGACGAGCGCGCCCGCCGCCTGGTCGATCGCGAATTCAATCTGTCGTACATGAGTGCGATGCAGCCGCACAACCGCAACATGGTCGGGCGCTGGCTCGATCCGTCGCGCCCGGAGGCCTCGATGGAGGTCGGCATCATGAAGACGCTTGGCCTGTCGCTTGGCGACAAGCTCGCCTTCGAGATTGCCGGCGAGCCGGTCGAAGTGACCGCAGTCGGCGCGCGCAAAGTGGCCTGGGACTCGATGCAGGTCAACTTTTTCATGATCCTGAGTCCGGCCGCACTCGGCGATCGGCCCCAGACCTGGATCAGCTCGTTTCGGCTGCCCGAAGAAAAATCCGCCGTCGTCAATCGGCTGCTGGCAAGGTTTCCGAACCTGACGGTCTACGACACCGGCCTGATCGTGCGCCAGGTGCAGTCCATCCTCGACCATGTCATTCGAGCGGTGCAGTTTCTCTTCGTTTTCACGCTGGCCGCAGGCATCGTGGTGCTCTATGCCGCGCTGGCCAGTTCGCGCGATGAGCGGGTGCGCGAGGCCGCACTCATGCGCGCGCTGGGTGCGTCGCGCCGGCAACTGCAGCGCGCGCAACTTTTCGAGCTGGCCGCCACCGGCGCGCTCGCAGGCCTGCTGGCCGCGCTGGGCGCGATTGCCATCGGCGCGGTGCTTGCCCATCAGGTTTTCGATTTCGAGTTTTCGGCGCGCTGGAGTTCGGTGCCGCTGGCCATGCTCGCAGGCGCTGCGCTGTCGATGATCGCCGGCTGGTTCAGTCTCAAGAGCGTGGTCGACAGTCCGCCGCTCGCCACGCTTCGCAATATCTGATCGACCATGATTCCGGTCGATCAGATGCCGGTACTGGTGGCCATCGCCGCGGTCGTCGCTGTGGGTCTGATCGCGGTGCTGGTGCTGATCGGCGTGCTGCTCGCGCGCCGGCCGGCCGATGCGCGCGAAACCCGCGAGGCCTTCGAGACGCTCGCCCGCTCGCAGGCACAAGCCGCCGAGCGCATGCTTGGCGAACTGCGCGGTGATGTGCTCGAGCAGGCCCGTGCCAACCGTGTCGAGATCGGTGATTCGATCGGCCGCTTCGGCCATCAGCTGACCGAGCAGATCGGCACGGTCGCCGCACTCCAGAACACCCGCATCGAAGGATTCGCCCAGCAGCTCGCGGGTCTGAATGCTGCCAACGACCGACGGCTGACCGACATCCGCGAGGTGCTCGAAGCCAGGCTGCGTGAGCTTCAGACCGACAACAGCGCCAAGCTCGAGCAGATGCGTCAGACGGTCGACGAAAAGCTGCATGCCACGCTCGAGCAGCGCCTGGGCGAGAGCTTTCGGCTGGTCTCGGACAAGCTTGAGCAGGTGCATCGCGGGCTGGGCGAGATGCAGGCGCTCGCCGGCGACGTCGGCGATCTCAAGCGCGTGCTGACCAATGTGAAAACGCGCGGCATCTGGGGCGAGGTGCAACTCGGCGCGCTGCTCGAGCAGATGCTTGCACCCGGCCAGTTCGAGGCGAATGTCGCCACCGTCCCGGGGTCAAAGGATCGGGTGGAGTTTGCGATCCGACTGCCCGGCCATGATGCGCCGGTCTGGCTGCCGGTTGATGCCAAGTTCCCGCGTGAAGACTGGGAGCGGCTGCAGCAGGCCCACGACCGGGCCGATGCTCCGGCGGCCGAAGAGGCGTCGCGTGCGCTCGAGGCGCGCATTCGCGCCGAGGCCAAGCGCATCCGCGACAAATACCTGGCGCCGCCGCACACCACCGATTTCGCCCTGCTTTTCTTGCCGACCGAAGGGCTTTACGCCGAGGTGGTGCGACGAGCCGGTCTGGTCGACGACCTGCAGCGTACCCACCGCGTGGTGCTCGCCGGGCCGACCACCCTGGCAGCGCTGCTCAACAGCCTGCAAATGGGCTTTCGCACGCTGGCGGTCGAGCGTCGAACCAGCGAGGTCTGGGCGGTGTTGGGTGCGGTCAAGACCGAATTCGGCAAGTTCGGCGATGTGCTGGCCCGCACGCGGCAACAATTGCAGACTGTCAGCCAGTCGCTCGATACCGCTGAAGTGCGCTCGCGCGCCATCGTGCGCCGTCTGCGCGATGTCGAGTCGCTGCCCGAATCCGGGGCACGAGAGTTGCTTGCCGATGATCCATCGGATCAGATGTCGGACCCTTCGTCGGAGTCATCGGGCTAACAGAGGCTCATGGACGGCTGATGGAGGGCGATCAGGGCTCGGCGCGTCCGCCGGGCCAAGCAGGTTCAGATTGCGCATCGGTGTGATCGGGTCTGCTGCATCTGACCTCTCAAGGAGGTCTCGTGAAGCATCAGAACGACGGCGCGAGTGGGCGCGGCCACGCAAGCGCGCACGGCCATTTTCAGGGACGTCCACCCCAGTT